>TBL_comb47_HYPODRAFT_10001140_pt1 | contig 34883 bp, 29 predicted proteins | sample TroBogypolimnion_40_FD_10682 | JGI IMG/M metagenome (IMG submission 10682)
CCTGCTGCTTCTACCTCGAAGCGGAATCAACAGCTTGACGAAAACCTGAAAAACCAGTCTTCTTTGCCCGGAGGGTGCAGCACTTTTCGAGCGCCACCCGCCGCACTTTTCAACCGCCGTTTACAGTGGGTGCATCCATTCGGTCACAAGCGTCTCTAAGGCGCGGGCATCAGCCAACAGCCAGCTCTCAAGCATTTGTTCAATGCACAGTAGTCGGACTTTTCTTAGGTTCACGCTTGCCTCCCTAAGCGAGGCCAGGGCCTCGTCCCGGTCTTCCTTGCGACAAGGACTTTTGGTGTCCCATGCAGGCCAGAGATCCCAAACGATAAGAACGCGATCATACTCGTCACTTAATAGTTCCGCCGCCACAGCGCCACAACCTTTGAGCAGCTTCTGTTTATTACCGAGCGTTCTTGAGGTAACTTCGATGGGTGCCGGAACCAGTTTCTTGACCAAAGGTTCGAGAACCTTTTGGTCAGGACCGTCCCTCATGCCTTCTAGCACCAAGCCTATTTTCATTTGATTAGGTTTTTGGCCTGCGCCGCCCATTCGCCACCCGCTACCGAGGCATCCGATTGGGTCATCTTAATGCGGTGCAATTCATTCATCGTATAGAGATCACCGGGAGCGAATTTCTTTGCCCACTTCTGAACTTCTTTTTCGGTTCCAGGACGATGGAAGAAGGGTTCGCCTTTTTCATCACGTTCGACCAAAACGAGATGTTCGACTGAAGCAAGATTGAGCAAGTGAGGCGAGTGGGTCGTGGCTATGACTTGCGTCTGCTTCCCTTCAACGGCTTCACGGATGATTTCCATGACGACCGCAATGGTGCGCGGGTCGAGGCCATTTTCCAACTCTTCCACCACCAACAGTGCGGGCGGCTCCGGGTGGCGAAGCACGGCCAGCAGAGCCGCGACGCGCAAGGTGCCGGTGGAAAGCAGCCAACCTGGAACCTTGAAGTCCCGTTCCGTGAGCGTGAGATAAACGACGCGATCAATCTCACTGGTCTGAACCGCTTGAAGATCGCGCCCATAACCCAAAATTTGCGAAATGGTTTGAATGATACCTTTAAGCACAGCCGGATGTTTTTGGGCTAATTCCAATAATATCTCCGCCAGATTTGAGCCGTCTTCTTTCAGGAACACCATGCCGGGCCGACGGGTCCTGGGATGAGGTTGACCCAAGGCTTGCGGTGAAAAATTCAGAAATTGCCAGTGGCGGCCCGTATTCCGCAAAGCGCCGCCGGTGGGCGAAGAGTCATCTTTCCAACCAACTTTGGTCAGTTCTGCCGCATTTAATTCGGTGGGCGCCTTGTAACGACTTTGCTTGTTTTCAGGCCCGGTAAATTCCTCCAGCGCCCGGAAAACATGATCAAAGTTTCCTGAAGACTGGATTTCCAAATGGCTCTTAAAGACGCCCTTGTCCAGCCGACCGCGCAGATCAAACTCGATGCTGTGAACCGTTGGCTCGCCTCCGGCCGTGCTTTGCCTGGCTGATTGACTGCCCTTGTAAAAAACGTGCTCGAAGCCATGCCAGCGCTGGAAAACTGCGGTCGGGTCTGAGAAAAACAACTCGTAACAGGTTTGCAGCCCTTCGATCAGACTGCTTTTGCCGCTGCCATTTGCGCCAATCAGCAGCGTGAAAGGAGTCAATTTTACGGGTCCGCTGTCACGCACCGCCTTGAAACGGCGCAAGCGGAACGATTCTAGATGAAATTTATTTTTTGGATTCATGGCATTGGGATAATTGCCTCTTTTACTTAATAAGCCCTAACTCGACATCGCGATATGCATTTCGCGCCGCCAGTTTCACCGGCTCGGAAACCAATGGGAAAGTCGCGAGAATGTGGGCGAACTCGGATTCGGTCAGGGCGTAGAGGTGGGCGATGAGGCCGTCCAGCTCGGCGCGTAACTTGGCGCGGGCGGCGGGGTCCGTGACGCCTTGCACGGCGGCGGCGGGCAATTTGAGCGCGGTGCTGACTTCCTTGGCCAGCGCGTCAAATTCAGGCGTGGTGCAAATCAACTGCGCCGCCCGTTTCACGATTGGGGCAAACGCCGCGTCCGCTGCCGTCAGGCGTGGAACGGGAAGCTGATAGAGGTAAAACATTGTCAGATTGGCGGAGACTCGTAGGCGGAGACAATAATCAAGGACAAGGCTATTCAGGACAGCGTTGAAATAAAGCAGGTCGTCGCCGGGAATGCCTGCGGCTGTGGCGTTGATTGAATGACCGTAGAATGTGCGCGGTGGCAGAATCGTGCCAATCATGGTGCGCTCGTCGGTGCTCCGGCCAATAGATCGGTGGCCAAAGCGATAACCTTCATAAGTAAGTTTTTGGCCGCCGTCCCGTTCTTTTCCAAGAATCGCTTTCCTGCCTGCCTTTTCCTCAACCCAATAACGCGGCTCGCTAAAAAGATGGTTAAACTGGTGTATCATCTTGCCCTCATAAAGTGCAAGCCGGTTAGGTCCAGACTGCGGTTTGAACAACTTACTATCCCCGGTCATGTGGAACTCATTGGTAAGTGTAAATTGAGTGTTTGAATCCGTCTGCGCGCCGAGCATTGGAAACGCCATCATTTTCTTTGCAATTTCCACGTCTGTTCCACTTCGGAACTCCACTACGGAAATTGAATCGGGTGACAAGCGGCGCACCAACTCGGTGTTGATGCGAAGATGCTGGTTGGAGTGCAGAAAAGATTCGAGTTGGTTCGCAGCAATAGCTTCACGCGGGTTGATGCGGAACGCAGCCTGAAAACTATCAGTCTTGCCGCCTTTCTCAAAGGACAGCAGGCAGAACTTGAAGGAGTGATGCACTTCCTCAAACAGAAATCGCTCGTTTGAAAATCCAAAAATTGTGTCGGTTTGTGATTCTGAAAAAATCATTTCTCGAAGCTGCTTGGTTCCGAGATCATTGTAGATGCCAGCAGGAATAATAATTCCGCATCGTCCGCCAGCACGAAGGAGGTTGAAACTTTGTTCAGTAAAAAGTTTGTAGAGATTGGTATCCGAACCAGCCTTCCTGCCAGCAATTAGACTGATCTGATTTTTGTATTGTGACGCGGAGCGGTAGAAGCCGCTGACGTGTGGATACTCGCTCAAGTATTCAAGCCATGCCGTTCTGATGTCGGAATCCTTCAGCAGCTTTGCCTGCGCTTTTTCAAAGTCGTGAATCGTCATGTTCTTTTTCGAGACGAGTTCGGAAAACGCCTCAAAAAACTCCTTGGAATTCGGCTTGAAAATTTCCCACGGCGGATTGGTGATGATGCCGTCGAAGCCGCCGCTGGCCATCACCTTGTCAAACTCATAGCCCCAATGGAACGGATGCAACGCCTCGATGTCGCTCAATTTCAGCCGCCGCTTTTCCGGTTTGCCGGTGTCGTTTTTTTTGTCGTCCCATGTCGCTTGCTCGAACTGGATGCCCAGCGCGTTGAACTCGTCCAGCAACATTTGGTTCAAGCGGGCGTAGGATTGCTCGCGAACATTTTCAATATGGCTGCGCAGCGCAATGAGCCGTTCTTCCTGCGTGAGTCCGTCTTTCTCGCCCGGCTGGAAAGCGTGGATGCGATAGAGTTCGATGGATTTGTTTTTATCTTCCAGGATGGCGGCAAAGCGCGCGGCGTTTTGCTGGGCCACGAACGCGGAGGTTTTTTCCGACTTGGTCGGCGCAGACTTGGTTTCGACCGTGAAGCCAAGATCGCTGCCGTGTTGCAGCGTCATCCGTTCCTGTGCGCCGCCGGTCTTGGTCTGCCCGGCGTCAAACTTGACCGCGTCCACGCGCAGTAGGCCGATGAGCGAGTTGCCGGCGAGAATGTTGAAATCAATGTTCGGCAGCGGCTCAAGCTGTTCCTCGGTCTGCGCCGACGCGACGAGTGCGAGGAACAAGCGCAGCCGGGCGATTTCCGTGGCTTCCTCCATGATGTCCACGCCGAACAGATTGTTCGTGATGATCTGCTTCTTGATGAAGTAGAGGACGGATGGATGCTCGGCCTGGGTCTGCTGGTGCCACTTGGCCAGTTCCGTGTCGTTCAGGAATTGAATCTTGCCGATGGCGGCGGAGTAGATGGCAATCAGCACCTTCATGGCCGCGACCAGGAACGCCGCCGAACCGCACGCGGGGTCAAGCAGGCGCAACGACGGCAGCACTTCAAACAGGAGGACGCGGCAAAGTTTGGCGTCGAGATTTAGCAGCAGGTCGGAAATCGTGGCGTAGCGGCGGTCGAGCGCCTTGTTCACGCGGTCGAGGATGAGCTTGTAAATGGTGCGCTCGCACAGGTAGCCGGTCATTTCCGGGCGGGTGTAGTAAGCGCCGAATTCCTTTTGATTGATGTATTTCTCGAAGATGTAACCCAGCACGTCGGGATTGATTTCCTGATCGTCACCGCCGGGCATGTCATTAAGATTCCACGAATAACGGCTGAACAGCGCGAAGATGTTTTCAAACGCGGCGTCGGGGATTTTGATAACCGACTTGTCCGGGAAACCGTGATTGAGTTCAACGCGGTGCGGCAGGAACAAGCCGCCGTTCAAGTAGCGGATTTTTCCGAGCAACGCGCGCGTGTCCGGGCTGCGCGCTGGTTCGGGCTTGGCAAAGCCTTCAAAGAAAAGTGATTTCAGGAACACGGAATAATATTTATCCACGCCACGCTTCTTGGACGCCGCGAGTTTGCCGGTGAGATAGTCACGGTCTGCGCCATCGAGAAAACCCTTGCGTTGGAGAAACCAGATGAACATGAGGCGGTTCATCAGCACGGACGCATACCAGCGGCGCTGGTGGTCGTCGGTGATGCCCTCAATGAGTTCGACGAACGCGAGCCGCTGGGTGTCGAACTCGCCGTAGAATTTCTTGGTGACGCGCTCAACGTCGAGCGCGGCTTTGAGCCGCCCGGCAACTTCGGTCACGGGGATGTTGCCATCGGCGTCGAGTTCGCTGATGTCCACGACCATCGCCGCCAGCTTGCTCAAGAACAGGTCGCCGGGCTGGCCTTTGACGTAAAGATGATCGCGGGCATGGGCTTTGCCGGACTCGCGCTTGACCCAATACCACAGGCTTTGCGTGCGTGCGGCATCCAGAAAGATAATGAGATTTTCAACGTGTTCCTCGGCGACCTGTTTTTGGATGGCCGCGCGGACTTTGGCGTCCGGGATGCCGTCGCCCGCGGTGACTTCAAACGCGACGACGCCGGAAAGCTGCGCGATGGGCGTGCGCGTGTAAGCCGCTTCTTTGACTTGTGCCTTGACCGGATTGCGCGACTTGGGATTTGACCAGCCGAGTTCGTCAACAAACAGGCGCGCAAACTCAAATTTTTGCAGGCGGTCGCGGGTGGTGGTGATGTTCAAAGGCATGGCTCAAGTTTGTTTGATGCCAAGCGAGCAGATGATGCGCGGCTCGCGGATGTCAGCATCTTCTTCGTGGACGCAAAGGCGATCTTCTTCGTGCAGGGCAAGAACAAGGTCGGCCAGCTTTTCATCCCCGATGCCGGCGCGCAGTTCGCGGCCCAGCGTGTCGCGGGCGGCTTCCTGCAATGGCCGGGAGAAAATGGATTCAATGGCGCGGTGCAGCGGCTTGATGTCGAATAGCGTGCCGCGCATGGATTCGGCGTGATCTTTCAACCGTTCATACACGCGGCGGCGGGCGCTGGACGGGCGACCGAGCGCGCCACCTTCGGTGCGCTGCTCGGCGGCAACCAACTCAACTCCGGTGCGGACAAGCTCGTGATGCTTTTCGAGCCGCGTCATCGCGGGCGTTTCCGGCTCGCACGCGGCGGCGCGCAGAATTTCGTGCTGCGATTCCGTGACGGTGCGGCCTGCTTCGTCCACCCAAGCGAGCGCGTCGTTGTCGTCGGCGGTGCGGACATACACCATGACGCCGGTGCTGGCGGTTTTGCCGGGCGCAGCCGGCACGGCGGAAAGCGGCTTCGTGGCGAAAATGACATTGGGCATGTCAGGCACGGATTTTTTGAGGGCCGGATTGCGGTCGGTGGCGTTTTTCCAAACCTGATAAGCCTGCGATGCCAGATCAACCTCGTTGTCGTCGGCATCATCCAGCACGCCGGATTTTTCCGTGAACAAATCGAGCATGGTGTGATCGTGCTTTTCGTCCTCAAAAAAAGTTTCGTCCGTGCCCACGACTTCCGCGTTTTCGTGCAACCGCTGCCGCACGCGCGAGCGCAACCGGATGAGCCGCTCAACGCCGTCGGCGGGCAGAAACGAGTAGCATTGGATTTCCTCCGCCTTCTGGCCGATACGGTCCACGCGCCCGGCGCGCTGGATGAGCCGGATGATGGCCCACGGCAAATCGTAGTTCACCACGATAGCGGCGTCTTGAAGGTTCTGGCCTTCGCTCAAAACGTCGGTAGCGACCAGCACGCGCAGTTCCTCGACGGCGGCGATTTTCTCGCGGCAACGGTTGCTGTTGGGACTGAACCGCCGGGCATAGGCGGAAGGGTCATCATTCGCGCCGGTCACGGCGGCGAGTTCCTTCACACCGAGTTTTTTCAATTCGCCATTCAGGTATTCCACAGTGTCCGCAAACTGGCTGAAAATGAGAATCTTTTCGTTGCGGTGCTTTTTGGTGATGAGCTTGTGCAGCTCGGCGAGCTTGGTGTCCGTGGCCGCGTGCCAATGGCCGGAAAGCGTGAGGATGGAAAACAGGCGGTCAATGTCGTGTTGCAGGTGCTTCGCCAAGTCCTCGACGAACAGGCCGGGACGCAGCCAATCAAAGCGGTTTCGATAATGGCCGGTCAGGAAGTCATACCCGGCGACAGCCTGCTTGCGGAAATCGTTCAGCGAATTGCAGCCCGCGAGATTCAGCGAGTGATTGTTGTGGTCGTTGCCGCCGTCAAAGAAGTCGGCGGGCGTGGTCGTGGTGTCGTCGTCCGCGTCATCCCCGCGTGTGTCGAATAGCGCGGCGTCCTGTGTGCCGATAGGCAACGGCTGGCCGGATTCAATTGCGTGCAGATAAAGATAGTTGCGGAGAATGTGGCGCTGGACGGATTGCAGGAACGCCGAACCGCTGCTCTCCAGCCGCTTGAAAAGATTGGTGCGGCAAAAGCCGATGAGCCGCTTGCCGGCGCGCGACAGGTTTTGCAGCAACTCGGCTTCGTCCTGCGTCGGCGACTGGTCGAGCGTGGGCCGGACGTAATTTCCAAGTCCGTAGCGTGGCAAGTGCATGACGCGGATGGTGTCCACGACCGTATCCGAATAAAGCCGGGCATATTGGTCGTCCGGGTCTTTTTCCCGGATGCGAAATTCCAGCGTGCGCGGCCTGCGCTTGGGAAAATAAAACTTGGTGCCATCCTCCAAGAGCAAAAAGGAACGGCCTTGCGCGGGCTTGGGTTCTTTGCAGGACGGGCAATCCGTCTGCCGTGCGAGGATGGGAGTGCCGCACTTGGGGCAATCCGTGGTCGCGTAATTCTTCTGGATGAACGAGCGCGTGCGCCGAACCATGAACAGGCGCATGAGTTCGCGCCAGTCGTCGGCGTGTTCACTCTTCTCGAATGCGGCGAGATAGTTCACCGGGCACTGGTGCTTCTTGGTAAATTCTTCGACGCGGCTATTGCAGTCGCGGCGGATGTATTCCTCCGGGCGCAATCCCAACGCCTGGTCAGCATCAAGGAACAGCCGGATTTGGTTCGCCAGATCAAGATAGGCTTTGTTGTAGGGCGTGGCCGAAAGCAGGATGCAGCGCGAGTCGTTGCGTTGGATGTAGTCGCGGACGACGGCATAAGTTTTGCCCTCGCGGTTGCGAAGATTATGGCTTTCATCCAGCAGCACGATGCGATAGCGGCGCAGTTCGGGAAGCTGGTTGCGCGCTTGCGACAGCGGCACGATCTTCGCCAGCAGCCGGAAGCGCGCGGCGTAATCCTCCCACATGCCGACGAGATTCTTCGGGCAGAGGATGAGCGTTTCAAGCGAGTGCGGCGGGTCTTGGAACACGCGGGCAAGCGCCGTCGCCATAAGAGTTTTACCAAGGCCAACCACGTCGCCGATGATGACGCCGCCGCGCTTTTCCAAATGCCGGGCCGCGATTTTCACGGCGGCGGCTTGGAAGTCAAAAAGTGTGTTGCGGAAATCCGCCGGTATCGAAAATTCGGAAAGACCAGCGCGAGCTTCTTCGGCCAAGTGATAGGCCATCTTGACGTAAATCAGATACGGGGAGATCAGGTCGGGCCGCGCCCAGCTTTCTGCAATCACCTGAATCAATTCGGCGGTGATGTCGAGACACCAGCGGTCGCCCCAACGATCTTCAAACCACTTGGCGAGCTTGGCGGTGGCGTCGTGGTCGAGAACGTCCACGTTTAATTCGCCCTGGCTGGACAGGCCGGAGAACGTGAGGTTGCTGCTGCCGACGTAGCCGACACGCGGGTTGTTAAAATCGTTGCGGAAGCACAGATAAAGTTTGGCGTGCAGCGTGTGGCGCAGAAATAATTTCACCGCCAGCTTGCCGGATTTAAGCTGGGTGGCGAGGCGGCGCAGCCCGGTTTCGTCGGTGTCGGACGGCGTCCCCATTGCAAGCTGGTTGCGAAATTCCTCGGCCAGCTTCCGTTTGAGGCGCACGGCGGTCTGGTTGTCCATCGGCTCGTCTTTGCGGACGAGACTCAAGCACTGGCGCAGTTCGTCCAACGGCAAACGCTGCATCCCCACCAGCAAACGGCATTGGTGTTCCGGGCCGCCCGGCCAGTTTTCGACATGGGAATCAATCTGCTTCCAGCCGCGCAGGTTGAAATAGCCGACACAGAAATCGGCACGTTCCGAAACCAACAAAGTTTGCTCCAACGCCGGCAGCAGGTCGGTTTCGATGTTGTCGAAGATACGCGGCATTGTCGGGCAAGAGTTTTATGTGACTGGCGAGTAGGCGCAAACAAAAACGGTAGAGCGAAACGTTTTAGCCATCACCCATCGCACCATCATTACCGCTCGAACATATCGCGGTCAACCTGCAATGGCTTGTTGCCACGCCTGCCGTGTGCGGTTCCAGAGGAGCCATTCCCGACTAATGTTTTATTGGCAAAACGCTTAAAAATCAGATTAAGGGTATTGACATGAGAGTTGTAATCGGTTACAACTTATTTGTTATGAATACAAACAAGTGCGTGCAATTTGGTGAGTTTGTGCGTGCTACACGCCTAGAGCACGGAATCAGTGCGAGGGATGCGGCTAACGCATGCGACTTGCTCCCCTCGAACTTTAGCAAACTTGAACACGGTGCCCTCCAGCCCCCACGGGACGCAGGGCGTCAGCGGTTACTCGCGTCGGCCATTGGAATTCAAATGGAGACGGACCAAGCCCAGGAGTTTTTTGATCTGGCGGCCAATGCGTTGGAGGCTGTGCCGGTAGACTTGGCTGAAATTATCACGCGTGACGATGCCATGCCACTGCTCCTGCGGACCATTGGCAACAAGCGGCTCAACCGTGCGGAGATCGAGCGATTGATCGCGATCGTGCGGGGAGAAAAGACTAATGGTCCCAAACCTAAGTAAAACACAACTTGAGGCAACCGCCCAAGAGTGGCTAAAGCAATACGGCAAGTATGATGGGCGAATGCTCCGCTTGGAGCACTCGCTGGAGGTCGCTAGATATCGCATTGAACCGGTGCCCGGGCTCGCGGAAATAGCGGAAGCTTATATCCCTGCCAAGTCTCACTACATTTTTGTGGATGAGACGCAATACCTGAGCAACTCGCCCCGGTGGCGATTCACGCTGGCGGAGGAACTGGCACACGACCTCATCCACCGGCCCATGTTTGCGGGTTTGAACTCGGAGCAGATTGTAGCCTACCAGGAAAGCCTGACGGATGACGAATACTCGACGATTGAGCGGCAGGCCAAGCGCCTAGCGGGCTGCCTGCTGATGCCGGAAGATGTGTTTATTGAACGCTTCCAGCACCATTGGGACACCCAGCGGCCATCGGTCACCAGTGACCTCAAGTTGCTGAAATATGTCATCCGCCAGTTGAATTTTGATTTTGCGGTGAGCCACCATGCGATTGCCGTGCGCGCCGTTTATCTGGACCTCATTGACCAGTCACAATTTGACGACTTCATGGAGACCTTGAGCCCGCGCAACGGAAACTAGCATTGAACTATCACGACGGAACAAATCAAAATTTTATGAACCTGAGCACGAAAACATTTTTTTTCTGGAGTGGTGTTGCGGTGGTGGCACTGGTGGGGGCCTACATGGCTATCCGCTTGCTGATGAAACGCGAGCGGCAGGAACAGGCCGAGGCCGAACAGGCGGCGGCCAACCGCCTGGCGGATGCGCCACGCAGGGAGATGGGATTTCACGCCATCATGCAGCAGGAAGCAATGCCGGCCTGAGTGGTAAATATCGGGGCTTCCAAAGTTGCCGGTTACCGGCAAAGGGGAACCGACTGGGGGCACATAATCGCAAAACACGCCCGATACTACGTTTGATACTACTCGGCGGATTTGAGGCAGGCTGGAATTGATGAAATCCTTGTAAACGTTGCTGCATCCGGAGGGACTCGAACCCCCAACCTTCTGATTCGAAGTCAGAAGCTCTATCCAATTGAGCTACGGATGCATCAGCCAGCTGCGATTTTTTCCCGACCGTTTGATTCTGTTTGAATGCAAGGCACAAAAGCGTAATTGATTCTAATCCGCACATTCCACCTGGGAATTACTTTGCACGATTGCGGGATTGGGTGTCAACGGCCCGGGCTCAGCGTTTCAACCCGTCTTCAATCAGGGCGGAGATCCGCGCCGACACCTCTTCGAATTTGCCCACGCCATCAACCTTAACCACGCCGTGCCGCTGGTTGTATTTTTCGATCACCGGCATGGTCTTGGTTTCATGTTCCTGCAGCCGCTTCACGATTTTCGCGGTGCTGGTGTCATATGGCATGCAACCGGCGGTCTGCCTACGCTCATCGAGCCGGCGGATGAGCTCCAGCGTCGGAACCTGGATTTCTATGATTTTGGAGATCGACGAGCCATGTTTTTTCAGCAGTCCGTCGAGGATGTAAGACTGCACCAGCGTGCGGGGAAATCCCTTGAAAATAAATCCTTTCACGCCCTTCGAATCCGCCAGTTTCTTCTCAATGAGCTGCACCACGATTTCATCGGGCACGAGCTGGCCGTTTTCATAGAGCGCCGTGATCTTCTTCCCGGTCTCGGTGCCCAGCTTGATTTCCTGTTCCAGCATCGATCCGGTGGCGACATATTCCAGGCCGAATTTCTGGGCCAGCGCCTTGCCCTGGGAACCGCGTCCCGAGCCGGGATAACCGAAGAGCACGACGTTGTAGAGCCGTTTGCTGAGTTCCTTCCGGATGATTTCGGTGATCTGTTGATGAACCCCTTCAATGCTGGCGGTTCCGTCCACCTCCACATAAACCCCTTTGTCCCGGTAAAACTGCAACACCGGCAGCGTCTTCTGGTTGTATTCCTTCAGGCGGTTGCGGATCACGGATTCGTTGTCGTCGCTGCGACCGGAAGTGATGCCGCGGTTCATCAAGCGGCGGACCGATTCCTCCTCCGATACGGTGAGGCTGATGAGGCAGTTCAGCGAGGTGTTCAGCTTGAGCATCAAGCCTTCCAGAATGTAGGCCTGGATGTAGGTGCGGGGAAACCCATCGAACAGGAACCCGTTTGAATCGGGATGGTCGGTGATGGTTTTCTCGATGATCTGCACAATGATCTCATCGGAGACCAATCCGCCGGCGGCGATGATGCTTTGGGCTTCGAGCCCCAGCCTGGTCTTGGCCGCCAGTTCTTTCCGCAGCAAGTCCCCGGTCGAGATGTAGAACAGGTTGTATTTCTTGATCAGGAATTCCGACTGGGTTCCTTTGCCGGCTCCGGGCGGGCCAAAGAGGGCGATATTAAGCATACGTCAGGATGGTCTGGTGAAATGCGTTGGGCTTAGCGCGGACATAAAAACAAAATGTTTTGGTGACGGGTCAATCGTTCAGCCAGGGCTGATTCTTGCTGCGTTAAAACCCAATCAGAAATGATAAAGCTGACGGATTCGGGAGCGATCGAGGACAGCGCTTTTGGAAATGAATCAGGTTCGCCCGCAGCATAGATCTTCAACGGTGACCCGGCCAATCTTCCAACCTCCAGCGTCATGCGGTCAAATTCTCGGTCTGTCATTTTACCATTCAAAACATGAGCGATCGGGACATCTGCCTGATATAAAACAGCCGACATGACCACTGTAACTGGCCGGTGTGCGCGGATAAACCAAACCGCCGGTATCTTGCGACGAATGACTTGCTGCCAAATAATGTGAGCTTGATCGATCAGGACGGCTTTTTGCGGAGAATATTCCAGATACGTGAGGTCTTCGCCCACCCGCTGACCGTCATCTTCAGGCCAAGGCCCAACTGGTTTCCAGGACGGACAACGGATGCTTTGACCATAAAACAGTTCCATCACCTCAACGACCCGGTTTAGACAGGGGCGGATATTCACAAAGCCTGCGCCGTTGCGTTGTGCGTTTGCCATGGCTGCTTGAAGAATCACCCTTTCGGCTTCCGGAATCAATGGGCATTTAAAAGCAGTGGAAAATCTTAGGAACCTCATTCGCTTTCAAAAAACCCAGCTCACAACTTTTCACAAAGCGAGCGATGACAGATCATCGGCTAAATTGAATTAGCCAGCGTTTTAACTCAATACATGGCGGAATGAAACATGGCGGAATGAAAAAATCACGCCGCCCGGCGGCTCACGGGAAAAGTCCGCGTTGCTTTTTGGCTTCAGCCACGCGAGTGACCCCGATACTCAAGGCGGCCAGGCGCATTGAGATATGCTGATTGCGGCTTAAGTTCACAATCTTGGTCCAGGAATTTTCGAGAATCCGGAATAGTTTGTCCACCACTTCCGTTTCGCTCCAAAAAAAGCTCTGCAAATCTTGAACCCATTCGAAATAGCTTACCACCACGCCGCCCGCGTTGCAGAGCACGTCCGGGATGATAAAGATTTCCGGCCGTTGGTTTAGAATTTCATCCGCCTCAGGCGTGGTCGGTCCGTTGGCGGCCTCGGCAAGAATTCGACAGTTAATATTGCCCGCGTTGGCCGCGGTGATCTGCCGTTCCATGGCTGCGGGAATCAGGATGTCGCAAGGAAGGAGCAGGATTTGTTCATTGGTGAGCGGGTCCGCGCCCGCAAAGCCGGCAATCGTTTGAGTCCGTCTGACGTGTTTTTCCAAGGCAGCCAGATCAAGGCCGTTGGCATTATAAATGCCGCCTTGAACATCGCTGACCGCAATGACCTTGGTTCCGTAACGTGCAAGCGAGTAGGCGGTCACGGAGCCGACATTGCCAAAGCCTTGAATCACCGCCGTGCATTTGCTGATGTCCAACCCCAGTGCATCGGTCGCCCGGTTGATGAGATAGGCCACGCCGCGACCTGTGGCTTCACGGCGTCCGAGCGAGCCGCCCAACCCCACGGGTTTGCCGGTGACGATGCCTGGAACGGTGTAGCCCATGTGCATGGAATAGGTGTCCATCATCCACGCCATTGTTTGTTCATTGGTGCCTACGTCCGGAGCCATCACGTCCACTTGCGGCCCGATAAACGGGATCATCTCTTGCGTGTATCTACGCGTGAGCCGTTCAATTTCATGGCGGGACATTCGGGCGGGATCACAAGTGATGCCACCTTTGGCTCCACCGTATGGCAAACCCGTGACGGCACATTTCCAACTCATCCACATCGCCAAGGCCGCCACTTCGCCAAGCGCGACATCTGGGTGATAGCGCAAGCCGCCTTTGGTGGGACCAAGCGTCAGGTGATGCTGCACGCGATAGCCGCTGAAAACCTTGGTCGATCCGTCGTCCATGTGAATCGGCAGGGCCACGACAAGGGAGCGTTTGGGAAACTTGAGCCGCTCGCGCTCGCTCGTAGAGATTTGGAGATGATCGGCAACGATGTCAAACTGCCGGCAAGCCATTTGAAAAGTTGGGTGCGCGTAGATTTCCATATGCGAGCCCATTCAAATGCATTTACCGGGTTCGCACAAGCCGGCACTGGCAGTTTGGTTCGGGGCGGCTTCCAATATTCAGCCACATCCCAGATCGTCCTGATTACGGGGATTCAAGCTGGCCGACAAGGGAAATCCCCAGAGCTGATTTGGCAATTTTTCCAACGGTTTAAAATCCGTCTTTTTGTTCAAATGTTTTTGAAGAAATAAGGACGTTAAGCGGGTAAGTTGGGTGGACCTGATTGATTCAGCTCAGTTGCGTTTGGGTTCGCAGATAGGCTTTTGACGTCACCCGCAGCGCATGAAAATCGCTGCTTGAATAGCAGCCAAACGTTCTGCGGTTGAGGCTGGAGCAAGATTGTTTCCCAAGGCGCGCTGAGTATGTCAGGGGATTTTTTTCTTTGTCTTCGGCGTCAGCTTCAAGACCGCCGCCCGCATTTCCTTGCCCATTTTGAACTTCACCATGGAGCGAGCTGGAATGGGCACGTCGATCTCCGGTTTGTTCGGATTACGTCCGACCCGCGCCTTGCGAGTTTTCACCTCAAACACGCCGAATTCACGGATTTCCACCCGGCCACCTTTGGCCAGCGCTTCGGTGATATAATCCAAAGTTTTCTGGACCACGTCGAACACCTGGGTCTGCGTCAGCCCGGTTTCTTCGCTAATCCGCACAACAAGATCACGTTTGGTCAATGTCATACATCCAAGAATAAGCAATCGAATCAAAATCGCACAATGGGGTAAACACCTTATTTACACGCCTGCAGCAAGTGTCCGGTTCGACAATGATTGGGAGTGTGGCAGCCAACTCCAAGCCGAGGCTGACCCGTATCTACCAAGCGCATTCAGAGAGCTTCTGGCCTGCACTGACAGACTATGAAGCCGCGGGAAGGAATCTGAAGTCTGTTTTGATGGAGCAGCCGGATATTCTGCAGCTGGGGGTGCAGGAAGCCGTGCAGACGATTCTGGAAGTGGAGATGCCGTTCGGGAAGTTGGCCGTTTCACCTTTGTGTCTTTGTGGTTCATCCGGGGTTCGGCCCTTGATCCTGGCGATCCTTGGCGCCTTGGCGGTGAATCATCCGCCTGTTTCCCACGGTGAATGGAACACCATTTTACCGCACCTGCCGCAGATAACTGTCGTTTAATGACAGAAAACCTATCGTTCAATGCATTGGGGTTCGTTTTCAACTCACCACCCATTATAGATAGCACCGTAAGTTTGAAGTAGCCCTCGGGCTTATCTCGTGATGCGGACCGTCGGGAAAATATCGTTTGAATCTTGTGCGCCAGCCGGCGCAATGCACGGGATGGCGGCAGCCTGTTCGTTTCTTTTGTTAAAATTCCCCGCCCGCCATTTCCCCGTCACTCCGCTCCGGTTCGAATCGGAAATCTGACCTCCGGCCTCTGGCCTCTGGATGTAATTTCAACTTTTGATTGGTGCCGCTTACCAGTTATTAATTTTTCATTGCTAATAATCCGTGAGATCCGTGTCTTTTTTTCCCTTGGGCCAAGTTGTCGCTTAGAAATGGAATGTGCTCACCGAAAATCATCGTGCTTGAGGGATTAACCATGCCGCAGAAAATCATTACACAATTGGATGAGCTGATTGCTGTTTCCGAGGCTCTCAAAAAGTTGGCCCCGCTCATTCTCGCGACGGGCGTGGAAATCAAAACCGCCCTGCTCAATGGCAAAAAGCTCCTTGCCGCCGGCAATGGCGGCAGTGCTGCGGATGCCTTGCATTTGGCTGAGGAATTGGTCGGCCGGTTTGACAAGGAACGCCCCTCCCTGCCAGCCATCGCGTTGAATGCCGATCCCACTCTGCTCACCTGCATCGGCAACGACTACGGTTTTGACCACCTTTTTTCCCGCCAGATTGAAGGTCTTGGACAGCCCGGCGATGTGCTCGTCGTGTTTACCACCAGCGGTAATTCCAACAATATCGTGTTCGCGCTCCAGGCCGCCAAAACCAAAGGGATCAAAACCATCTCCTTGCTCGGCAAAACCGGCGGCAAAGCCAGTGGCTTGGCCGACCTTGAAATAATCATTCCCAGTTCCACCACGGCCCGGATTCAGGAGTTGCACACTTTCATTCTCCATAATTGGCTCACCCTGATTGAAGCCGACTTATGATTTAAAATGAGATGTTTTATACAAAATTTGCCTTTGGGAAAGTGCTGTCCATACTAAACCGTCTCCTGGCTGTTATTGCAAAACTATCAATCCACAAAAAGGGCATATTTTTTGGGCTGCAAGCTGCCGGGATGCTGCTGCTCATGTAAACCACTGGGAATGAAGTTTCTAATTGAATTCAGTAAAAGTCTAACAGTTCGGATCAGGCAGAGCAGCGCCGCGCGCAACTTTGGATGGCTGCTGGCGGACAGGTGCATACGTCTGATGGTTGGGGTGGTAGTTGGATGTTGGGTGGCGCGCTATCTTGGTAAAGCGGATTTCGGCGCGCTCAATTATACAATAGCGCTGGTAACCATCGCCTCTGCGGTGGCTCCGCTTGGGATGGATATGCTCGCGGTGCGGGAAATTGTTCGCAAGCCCGGGGAGGCTGGGGGGCTAATTGGAACAATTACCGGTTTTCGGCTTTTCGGAGCGATCGCCCTTCTGGTAGCAGTTGGAATTGCTTTGATTTTGATGCGCCCGGGCGAAACGAATCTCCAGATTCTCTTGTTAATATTCGGGGTGGGTGTTCTTGGGCAATCCCTCGAAGCGGGAGAGATTCTCTTTCAAGCGCGGGTTGAGATGCGTCGATTGGTTGTTCCAAGACTGGTTGTGTTCCTATCGTGCAATGTTGTAAAAGTTGTGATGATTTTGAATGGATGCTCTATTTTTTGCTTTGCGGTTCTGACGTCCGTAGAACAGGTGTCGTGTGGAACGTTGACTTGGTTTTTTACTCGGAGAAATCTAGGAAAAAACCAATCGCTTTCATTTTCTTTGAAGCAAGGACTTGGCTTGCTTGCTGAATCATGGCCGCTGGCCTTATCAGGCATTGCAGTGATTATCTATATGAAATCAGGTCAAATCATGATCGGGAACCTTCTGGGAAACGCAGGTGTGGGTGTTTTTTCTGCTGGCATCCGGATCCCAGAAGTTTTCTATTTCATTCCCTCGGTGCTTGCATCATCGATGCTGCCAGGTCTTTTGACCGCGCAAAAACAAGGAGCTGCGGCATATGAGTTGGCAACGCTTAGATTTATGAGGTTAAACGCCTTGTTGAGCATTAGTTTGGCGTTGGTGCTGAGCATCGGTTCCGGGCTAGCGGTAGTCATTCTTTATGGCAAAGCTTTCGCCAGCGCCGCTCCGGTCATGGCCATCTATAGCTGGACCTTGATCTTTGTATTTATGGGGGTTGCTAGAGGCCAGTTTCTCTTGAATGACCGGAGAACGCTTACCAGCTTCGCCTTTAGCATGACGGGTCTGGCGTTGAACTTGGCTTTAAGTTTCTGGTTGATTCCTCGGTATAAAGTAACAGGAGCAGCCATTGCGAGCGTGGCAACTCAAGCTCTGGCTACGATTGCATTATCCTTCGTTCTGCCATGGACGCGAGCTCTGGGGTTGCTTCAATTGCGGGCTCTCCTGACCCCCTGGCGAGGGCTGCGCCGGTTGAAACTCGTTACATGCGCCGAGATTAAACTAACATGAAAGAGGCGGTTGCGTTTTTAGTATTCAATCGTCCTGAATGCACCGAGCGGACGTTTGCGGAAATTCGGCGAGCCCGTCCGCAGCGGCTGTTTGTGGTTGCTGACGGACCTCGCCTAAGCCGGACTGGCGAGGCGGAGAAATGCAAAGCCGTTCGCGAAATAATAGATAATGGCGTGGACTGGCCCTGCGACGTGGAGCGAAACTATTCCAACAAGAATCTGGGGTGCGCTTCGCGGCTGGCCACCGGGTTGACTTGGGCATTTTCCCGGGCGGAAAGCCTCATCGTTCTTGAGGATGATTGTCTACCGGATCCTTCTTTTTTTGTGTATTGCGAAGAACTGCTCAGTAAATACAGACACGACGCCCGAGTGGGGCAGATTTGCGGCACGCCATTCATCAAGTCAAAAGTTGATACGGAGTTCAGCTATCTATACAGCCGATACGGCCCGATATGGGGCTGGGCGTCTTGGCGTCGAGCTTGGTCTTACTACGACTTGGAACTGCGCAGTTGGCCCCAGCTCAAGCGAAGCGGCAATCTTGGGTCGATAATCAATTCACAGCGCGAAAGGGTGGTCCGAAGCGCACTTTATGACAAACTGCATGCAGGGAACCCTTCGACTTGGGATTTTCAGTGGGGTTATGCCAAACTTTTCAATAGTATGTTGTCAGTAATTCCAAGAGTGAGTCTAATCGAGAATATCGGGTTTGGCCAGGAGGCTACCCACACGGCAACCACGAGTCAGGTTTTGGGGCGCTTCGAAATGGAATTCCCGTTGCATCATCCAGATCGTGTTATTCCCGATATGCTATTTGAAACCGCATTTTCCAACCACTGCGCCCCGTCTTCGCTGACGAAAGTGAAACTCAGGGCAGCAAGTGCCCTGAAACGGGTGCGGCGTTGCTTTAATCCATGAACATTTCCCAACTGCCATTAGAAAATAAAACACGATGAAACATCACAAGTTTCAAGTTTCCGTGATCACTACCGTTGCGCATAACGTAGGGGATGATTTTGTGCGTGAGGGTATTCTCTATCTCCTTGAACAGCTCGCTCCATTGTCGAAAGTGGAGCTGATCCACAAACATATTCCTATCACCACGCGCCCAGAATGGGAGTGGCTTTATTCAAGCGGCATAACAAAGCTGCTGGATCGAATTGCCTACTGCTCGGGCTTGGGTGTCACCAGCCGGCTTGACCGCTGCCTGCCTGTTAAAAAGGCCACTGATAAAATACTGACTGCGGATTTGCTGGTTCAATCCGGCGCTCCCATCTATTGGTTGAACAGCCATGGGTCCTGCGCCACAACGGAGTGGTATAAACCGCTTGTGCGGGCTCGCTGGAGCCAAGCTGAAAAGCGAGCGCCGTTCATAAACCTAGCCGGAGGGAGTTGCCAGCCCTATTACAGCGATGGTACCGAATTTCTTGAATCTGGGCAGACGCTGGCACACATACGCGATTTTTTTGATGGGTGCCGCCTCACCACGCTGAGAGATGACCTTGCCCGAACGATTTTGAAAATGGCCGGTCGCGACGCCCAAGTGCTTGCATGCACATCCATATTCGCCCGGATGCGATTGAAGATAGAGCCGCAGCCGGCGCGGTTTGTAGCACTTAATTTCATGCCAATAGGAGGGCATTATCTTTATGATCCAGCCTTTAAACCAAAGGTGTGGGAAAAGGAATTCACAGAATTTGTGCACCACCTTCCCAAGGGAGAAGACTACGTCTTCGTGTGTCACAATCAGACGGAACGCGATGCTGTTGCACGGCTGTTCCCGGGATTCAAGATGTTTTTTTCGCCCGACTACAAGGAATACATCAAGTTTTTTGCCTCAATCAAGTATGGCATTTTTAATCGAGTCCATGCCTCGTTTGCCCTAGCCAGCTTTGGAAGGCCCAGCTTTGTGATTGGCAGCGATTCGCGGGCGCTAATGGTTAAACGCCTTGGCCTTAACCACTGCTATATTGGAGAGGCAACGGCGGATCTTCTTGTAGCGGAAGCCGCAAGACTTGCAAAAGTTGAAGGTTACGCGATGCAAATGAGCGTGCTGCAAAAAATGACTAAGCAAGCATACCTCGAACAGTTGGAGCCAATTGTCGCGGAAGCAGTCTCAAACTGAGAGTCGGGCGAACTTCGATACAAGCTCGATGAATTTATTGCTTAAAACCATGGGTTATCTTCTCGGGAGGCCCTTTCGTTTAACAACGCCCAGTCGGATGAAGGTGTGCATCTTTAAGAACGACCGGCTGGGGGATTTTGTGCTGGCGATAGGAGCAATACGACAGCTTGCCCTTAGGCATGGCGAGAGCAACTGTCTGCTTCTGGTGTCCACATATACAAAGGAGCTCGCGGAGGCAGAATTTCCGGGGATGCCTCAACTTGAAATTCCCGCTTTTGGGGTTGATTACACCTTTGAAGGGCTTCGCCGCTGCCTGTATTACCGACGACTGCTCGGCGCATATGAGTTTGAGCAACTGGTGTGTCTGCGTCACCAATGCACTTCGTTTCAGGAGCTTTGCCTATCTTGGATTCGAGCAGCCAAAACAATCCGGTTGCAGAATGATATTCTGACGGGAAAACACAACCAATTCTCTGCAAAAATTGAGTGCTGCGAAGCTTATCCGGCACAAGCCCCGTCCCAGATGTGCTTGGAATTGGAGGCGCACCGCATTATCGTGGAAAAGTCGGTTGGAGAAGCGGTGGCTCCTGGAATTGTCCTGCCTCGTTTGTGCAGACCAGCATCATCCGGTGAAGAGGCAATTCTTGTGTCACCATTTGGAAGCGCGAGCATCAAAGAATACCCTCTTGAGAAGCTTTGTGAAGTGTTGAAGCGGGTGCAGGGCGTCTTGAAAATACCTATCTGGATTTCTTGTGCGGAAAGTCAGAAGGCCAGGGCAGACCAACTCGATGCGGATTTGCAGAAAAGCGGCTGTTCACAGGTTCATGTCTTGAGAACCCCGCTTCTGGCGGATTTCATCGGAATGGTGGCTAGGGCGTCGGTTGTTCTCACAGTTGACACATCGACCGCGCACATTGCCGCTGCAATGGATAAACGAACCGTTGTTATTCTGGGCGGGGGGCTTCACGGCCGATTCGGGCCCTGGTGGCGTTCTGAGAGACAATGCTGGATGACCCATCCGGTGGATTGCCTGGGCTGTGGCTGGGAATGTAAGCACCCGAGCCCATATTGCATAACGCACATATCAGCAGATAAACTCACGGATGTGACAATTCAACTTCATAAAAAAAAATGAACGAGTCCCATCATCAAGGAACCTCTGTCATTGATGCTAAAAAAAGCAATTTGAATGGAGCAGCGTTATATAGATTTTTGAGTCTGACAAACCTAGCAGGCTTGACATATTTTATAATTAGCGGGCCAAAACGCATTACTTGCTTGTTGGTATGCACAGGGTTGTCCGTTTTTTGTCTTTTATCGGATCTTGCGGCGATTAGGATGCTTAAACATTTTCAACTTTTGTTTCTTTTTACTTTGTTTTCCTTTGCTCTTCCGTTCATTTTGCCGGGCTCAGAGTGGGGACGTGTTTTGTGTTGGACGATGCCTATTTATGTGTTCTTTGCAATCGTCGGCGCCGTTGCTATGGTGCGATGCGTTCAGGCTGAGTCTGAATCGTGGATCAAGTGGTCCCTATTATGTTTTGTGTTATTTTTGTGCATCTGGGGATTCTTATTTGTGAGTAGAGTTGAAAATATAGGGTCATCAACGTCTGACTTCCAAACCGCAGAAGAGGGGGACAGCACTTCGCTTTTTGGATTATTTCTTTATGGAAACGCCGGATATTCCATTACCTATTTCATTGTGATTCCGATAGCTGCAAGTCCCATTCTAATTCTTGCCGGCGTAAACCCGTTTACAATACTTCTACTTTTATCGGGGGGTATCGGAATGATTGAAGCCACCATGCAGGGAAGGCGCGGCCCGATTTTGATTTTTGGTATTTCGGCAGCAATATTATTTATATTAACGATATTATATAATAAACGCGACAGAAATCCATTCCCCCCGATTGCCATATTGGCCTGCGGAGGCTTGCTCTTTTTAACCATGAAGAACAATCTGCAATTTGCAGATTGTTTTTCTGCAACCGGAGACAGGTTTTTGGAAATCAGTGAAGATTCACGTTTTAATATCTGGAAGGATGCTGTCTACCAGTTATTGAAAAATCCATTGGGCGGCACTTCTTTAAACAGCGAAAGCATTTATGCCCATAACGCTATACTCGATTTCGGTTTGATTTATGGTTTTCCTGGATTTTTTTGCATGCTTGGTCTTTTCGCCTATGCGGCCCAAAAAACACTGAAGGCCCTTCCTGTTTTGGATGAATCAAAATCACCGTTGCCGATTTTCTTGTTTTTGCTGGTCGTGTCTCACGCCGCCCTGATGATGACCGAGCCTATTATCCCAGAACGCCTGCTAGTATTTCTTTTCTTTCTGGCCTGCTTGACATTGCTAACCGGCAATCCTCCTATTGCCCAAAGATATGCCCACCAAAAACCAAAACGCTCAGATATTTGGCCAAGCAATAACACACACTTACGTTCTTCTGGCTTTGCAAGACTTTGAAAACCTTTGAAGACAGTGGTGAATCGTTATTTAGGCTAGCGGGGTTAAATGCAGGTCTGTTAGACCTACTAGTTTTATTGGCTGTGTTGTGTCTTGGCGTTCAAGGGAAGCCAGCATATGGCTCGCCGACAAATTTCGGACCGCTTCCCTTTGTATTAACTAAAAGGCCAGCCTCCCAATACAATGTGCGGATGTTCGGCGCTTGCGGAGACGGGGTTGCGGACGACACGGCGGCCATTAACCTCGCGCTAGGTAGTTCCACTACGGTTTATTTTCCAAACGGCAGATACCTGATAAATGCCCGCGCCGTTGCTGTCACCAATGTTTGCGGGTTATCTGGCCAATTAAAAGCAGGATTGATAGTTCCATCGAACCGCCATCTTATATTCGACACGAATGCATCCCTCATTGTATCTCACACCAAGAATTCCAGCTATAATGCAATTATTGCTATTGATGAAACCAATATTGAGATCGATGGTGGCAAACTGATTGGAGATCGAATTAACCAAGGTAAAAGAACCGGTGAGTTTGGGTATGGGCTTGTCCTTGCCGGATGTTCAAATGTGTTGATTCGAGGGTTTTCATCGGTAAGCAACTGGGGGGATGGCTTATTCTTGTGCTGCGGTGCGGTGAATTCCGGGAATATGGGCGTGAGCCTGATTGATTGTTCTTTCTCCGACAACCGACGCAATAACATCTCGATCCTTGCTGGCAAAAAAATTGTCATTGAAAATTGCGCACTGCTGCGCGCAAAAGGGACAGCGCCTCAAAGCGGGATCGACATAGAGCCAGATATGGGCAACCTGCTGGGAATCGCTCCGGAAGTGTCGAGCGTTATCATCAGTAATTGCCTGATCCAAAACAACACAAGTTCCGGTATAGATTTTCAGCACGCTCCCAAAGATAAACGGGTCGTGATTCGCGATATCACAGTCAGCGGTTGCTTGGTCGAGAGCAATGGACAGTCGGGAATTTATCATGGATCCCTCACACAAGGGGGGATATGTATTACGAATAACGTCATACGGTGCAATTCGGTTCGGGGATTGAACCTTACCGGGATGAGGAACTCGTTTATTTGCAACAATATTATTAGCAGCAACGGTAGTTATGGAATTGAATTAAGTTCCAGCAGGGATTGTTCTATTTCTAAAAACATTTTTTGGAATAATTGTGTCTCAAAACCCGCGAGTTTCAGCCAGTTTCAAATGATTAATCTAGCCTCGAAGAACAAGGTTATAGAAAACGAGTTCCTTGCGGAAAGAGCTGTATGCGTTCCTGTAAGTAACTTGAATATTACAAATCAGCGCCTGTATTATTGTTTAAGGAATGTGGTTGAAGGCAATATATTCTACAAAGGCTCAGCCTTGGCAGATATGGTTGACAACGGAATCCTTACCGAATGCCATTCAAACCAGTTTGGAATTTTGGCCAATTCCCCCGCAGTTGCAATTCTGTCAGCAACCCCGTCGAGCCAGGATCGACCGGCTCGACTGCCTTAATTGACCACGGCTTTAATACGAAACCGAACCGATGAAAACTAATCCTGATGTCTCAGTTGTTCTGGGCTCCCTGAATCGTCGCCGGCTCCTGCAGGAAACCTTGCGCAGTATCGTTGGCAACGGGTTCAAGGGAACTTTAGAAATTATTGTGGTTGATGGTGGGTCCACGGATGGAACCTGCGAGTGGTTGGCCAGTCAACGAGATGTGTTGACGTTGATCCAGCCGAATTACCGAATACTTCAGCCAGATGGGTCAAGGCGCCGGGCGCACACTTGGGGCGAGTTCATCAATTTGGGGTTCCGGCAGGCGCGCGCGCCTTGGATATTGATGGTCAGTGATGATTTACTGCTCTGCCCAGGGGCAATTCAGCTAGCGCTGGAGCAGCTTCGGGAACTTCAACGGAAGGGGGTTCGGGTGGGTGGCGGGGCGCTGTTTTGGCGTGAATATCCGCGGGACTGCGACTACCATGTTACACTGGTTCCTGGGGAGTTTGCCCACGTCAATCATGGTTTCTTTTACAAAGAGGCATTGGCCGCCGTGGGTTACGCCGATGAAGAAACTTTTGAGTTTTATGGAGCGGACGGTGACTTGACCGTAAGACTCAATTTAGCAGGCTGGGTAACGGTGGCACTCGATGAGGCATTTGCCGAACACTTGAATCATCGCTTCCGGTGGCGGCGAGTGTTAGCGAAGCGAGAGATGAAGTCTCCTAATAAAGACATGGATACTTTCAGTCGGAAATATCACCACCTAAAATATCAATTGTTTTCCATACGCAGATCCTGGACAGATTCGTCCAAGACAGCAAAAGCCTTCTGGTGGGCCGATCCTTGGGCGTGTCTGCAGGGTTTGTTGCGAAGGTTGTCAGGTTGGTAACGAGGCTAGTGCCCGACAACGGAGTGTTCCAGCAAAAGAGGTATTACTCGTATTCCAGTTGGGTTGACTTTGGCTGGTCACACCGATCACAAGTTTAAATAGAATCAGATATGAAATTGTTACGCCGTTATTTTCAGCTTCCGTGGTATTGGCTCCGTGCTTTCGGCTGTGATGGTGCCACCTTGCTTTTAGGCTTGCGAGGCGTCACACCGTATTTTAGAGACTATATCTCATTGTGCCGCCAATTTAAGGGCCTGCAGAAGGGCTGGCCAATTCGTCCGTCCATGCCATGTCTGCATGATCGTTATGCACAAAGCGGGATGGCGTCAGGCCATTACTTTCATCAAGATCTGTTGGTCGCGAAGAGGGTATATGAGCGCAAACCGCGTCGCCATGTAGACGTCGGTTCGAGCGTGGCTGGTTTCGTTGCGCATGTAGCGGTTTTTCGGAAAATTGAAGTGCTGGATATAAGGCCACTGGTATCGGCAGCAAGCAATATCGTTTTCTGCCAGTGCGATCTGACAATGATGCCGACTGAATATGAAGGGTGTTGTGATTCTCTCTCCTGTCTGCACGCGCTGGAACATTTTGGACTCGGCCGCTATTCAGACCGAATTGACGCAGAAGGGCATATAAAAGGATTGGAAAGCCTATACAAACTCCTGGAGGACGGTGGAATCTTGTATCTTTCGGTGCCGATAGGTCGCCAAAGAATCGAGTTTAATGCACACCGAGTCTTTGCGGTGGCAACCGTGTTGGCGCTGATAAAAGGAAACTTTGAGGTGGTGAATTTTTCTTATGTAGATGACTCTGGGGTTTTACATGAGAGTGTTGAATTGGACTCGGTGATGATTGCGACAAATTATGGTCTCAATTACGGGTGCGGTATTTTTGAGTGTAAGAAAACATCCACGATTTAGCACCATGAAAGTCATTCGATACATCTAGGGGCCGTGGAATATGAGATGCTTTTTGAAAACCAAACGCAATTATGAAGCCGATTAACGCGCTATAGATTATGCAGTCCCAAAATTTAGCCAACAAAGGAAGTTAAATCCTGCTGAAGCTTATTACTACTGTCCGCAATAATACCATGCAAATTCCAATTGTTCGACTCTTTGGTGGGCTGGGGAACCAGATGTTCCAATATGCGTTCGGGCGGCGGCTTGCCGCGGAATCTCGGCAAACGGCAAAGTTCGATGTTAACAATGGTTTCAAGAACGATCCATATCGCCGGCGGTTCTCTTTGGGCGCCTTTAACGCCGAAATCGCGTGCGCCAAACCACAAGATATCCCCGTCGGGATGGCATGGCCAAGCCCTTGGCACCGTGCGGCCAAGGCTGGTTGGTCTGCGATGCCAACTGCATGGCGGAAGGTAGTATATGAAAAAAATAAGTTTCAGTTTGACTCAACGGTCGTTGCCAAAGCAAAAACAGGATCATACTACTTTGGTTACTGGCAGCATGAAGGTTATTTTGTTGGGATTCAGGATGAGCTACGTTGGGATTTTACTCTAAGAAATCCGTTACCAAAAACGGCAGTCGCTTTGCAGGAGGCAATGGCTAGTTGCCGCTCTGTATCGGTGCATATCAGGCAATATCATGACATTGGTGCCGATGGGATGGTTATCCGAAAGTCACGGGAGCTTTTCGGTGCTTGCAGTGTGGAGTATTATGAAAAGGCTCTTGAAAGAATCGGAATCAATTCGGACACAGTTTGTTTTATTTTCTCCGACAATCTTCAATGGGTCAAAGAAAATCTAAAGCTGCCGGCTCCTTGCCGTTATGTGGCCGACGAGTGTCCGTGCTCCGATGTTGAGGAGTTGATCTTGATGGCATCATGCCATCATCATGTGATCTCTAATGGTTCGTTTAGTTGGTGGGGCGCTTGGTTGGGCAGAAACCCGAAGAAGGTAGTGGTGGCACCTCGGATATGGGTGCGCGTGCTAGCAGAGAGTGCTGTGGATATCTGCCCGGAGACGTGGATAAAACTGTAGGTTTGGGTGAGCGGTTTTGTTAACCTTGGACCAGAAGGCATGATACCGAAAACACAAGCAAACTAGCCTAATGAATGCGTGTTCACCGATTAAATTTAGCGTATCAGCAGAAAACAACATTTATGATAAAGCCGTTGGTTAGCGTCGGGCTTCAATTCTTTAATAACGACCAAACGCTGGAGTCTGCCATCCGCTCCATTCGACAGCAGTCATTCACGGAATGGGAATTGATTGTTCACGATGACGGATCGCGCGACCGGAGCGCGGACGTGGTGAGGCGTTTCCAAGATCCCCGCATCCGTTTCTTCCCCGAATCGGTAAACCGCCAACGGCCATATCGCCTCAACCAAAGCTTAGAATTGGCTCGTGGGCAGTTTTATGCAGTGATGGATGGCGATGATGTGGCTTACCCAGATCGTCTGAAGAAACAGGTGCAGTTTTTGACGCAGAACCCAGACGTTGATTTGGTTGGAGGCGGTATGATGGTATTTAAGGGTGACGGGATTCCAATTGGCAAACGAACACCTCAGGTTCAGCACGAGCAAATCTGCCGTAAACCGTGGGCTGGTTTCCCGCTGGCGCAGCCAACATTCATGGGGCGTATCGGATGGTTTAGACTTCATAAATACTGTGCCTCCTTTCCACTGGCAGAGGATCAAGACTTACTGTTACGCAGTTATCGTAACAGTAGGTTTGCAAATCTGCCGGAGATCGTGATGGGCTACCGAGAGAAATGTCTATCTTGGATGAAGCTGGCCAAAGGAAGGAGTTATTTAACGCGCGCCGTTTGCCGCCAACTCAAATTTGAAGAGCGGGCAAGACTCATCCCCTCGGTTATTTTATTGCAAGCATTAAAAAGTGCTGCGGATGGGATTTCCATAGTTACTGGACTTAATTACGAACTACTTCGGCATCGCGCTGCAGCCACTACTGAAGAGGAGAGGCAGCAGTGGCGACAAGTTTACCAATCTGTCTCCCCATGACCTGTCGCGATGCGAGTTCTGCATATAGTGAAGACCTCGGACGGTGCCCAGTGGGCCGCTCGGCAGGCGCATGTTTTGGCTGACTTGGGCGTCGAAGTCCATATCGCTTTACCAGACGACTTCGGTCGGTCGGTCAATGAATGGCGTGCAGCTGGGGCGACAATCCATGTGGCTGACCTCAGCCTACCGATACAAAAGCCGCATCGCTTGAGGGTTTCGCTGCAGCGCGCTCGCGCTCTGGTAGCTTTGGTCAAGCCGGACATCATTCATAGTCATTTTGTCACAACCACGTGCCTGATGCGTATGGCGCTCGGCAAGCGGCATCCTATTCCTAGAATCTACCAAGTGGCTGGGCCGCTCCATTTGGAACATTGGTGGACTCGCCGTTTTGAAGTGGGACTGGCTGGTCCAGCCGATGTTTGGATTGGTTCCAGCCGATGTATCAACCAATGGTATCGCCAAAGTGGAATATCTGAGGACAGGCTGTTTCTTTCCTATTATGGATTTCAGACTCGCCAGCTACCGCAGTTGGTTTCTGGTGAGATCCGAAGGCTGGTGGGGGCGAAACCCGGAGACATTCTGGTTGGCAATGTGAGTTGGATGTATGCCCCTAAGTTTCTTTTGGGCCAGCGAGTTGGTCTCAAATGCCACGAGGACATTATTGAAGCTTTAGGCATTGTAACTCGTAGGAATCCAAGTGTTTTGGGTGTTTTCGTTGGTGGCGCTTGGAACCATGCTGTTAAATATGAGGCCAAACTCAAACGCCTAGCCGCTCTACGGGCGGGAGATCGAATCCGGTTTGTTGGATCACTCCCTGCGGAAATCGCTCGATACGCTTGGACGGATTTTGAATTAGCGGTGCATGTCCCGCTTTCTGAAAATTGCGGAGGTGTCATTGAACCATTGAATGCTGGAGTGCCGGTTATTGCCAGTGCCGTTGGCGGTTTGCCGGAAGTTATTGTAAATCAGCGAACCGGGTTTCTTGTGCCCCCGCGGAGACCAGATGTTCTTGCGCAGACAATTGTTCAGGCTCTTAATCAGCAAGAGAAATGTCGCATAATGTCGGCTCTAGGTAAACAACTGGTAGATACTATGTTTGATGTCGAGCGAACAGCGCGCGAGGTGTTCGATATTTACCGACACTTGCTCGAGCCTGGTTATCCAGTGCCGTCATCCTTTCATTCGGATCAATTTCTTGATTCCTTTATTGGGTCTTCTTTTTCCCAATGAGACGCACAAAGTTGGGATAATCAATTATGCCTCTCCAATTAATTATTGTTGGTGCCGGTGGGCACGGTAAAGTGGTGCTGGATGCGGCTTTGGCAGCGCAGCAGCCGATTTCCTATCTGGTGGATGATGCGCCGGCGTGCTGTGAGTTGCTTGGTCTGCGGGTAGTTCTTGCTTCAGACGTGGACTGGCAGGCTACTCGACAGTTTGAATTTTTGGTGGCGGTGGGGGACAACCGGATTCGGGCAATGCTTTTTCAGCGGATGCTCACGAAGGGCGGCACCCCAACCACCATAATCCATCCTAGTGCCATAGTTTCCAAACACGCTTGCATCGGCCGGGGAACCGTGATTTGTGCGGGGGTGATTGTGAATGCTGGCGCGGTCATCGGCGAGAATTGCATTTTAAACACAGCCTGTTCCATAGACCACGATTGTCGGATCGGAGATCATGTTCATATTTGTCCCGGCGTGCATCTGGCTGGCAACGTCACGGTTGGAGAGGGAACCATAATCGGAATTGGTTCCTCTGTAATTCCAGGTAAGAAAGTGGGGGATTGGTCAATACTGGGAGCGGGCTCTGTTGTTGTGCGCGACATTCCGGATCAAGTCATCGCCTTTGGGGTTCCCGCCCGAGTTGTGCGCAGTCTTGTAGCCGCCGAGGTGACGAGGCTCAAATAAAGAACCCTGTCATTACCCGCTTTTTTGAGTGTTTTGTCTGTTTCATGGTTGACGGTTTCAGCTTGGCGTGTTTCAGTGAAAAGATTTTTCGACCTGTGTTTGGTGATCTCGCTGGCTCCATTTTGGGGGCTGGTGGTGGTGGTTTTGAATTTTGCAGTTAGAATCGAGCACGGTTCTCCAGCTTTCTTCCGTCAGCCTAGGCCCGGGCAGAAAGGCCGGATTTTCAAACTTATTAAATTCCGCACCATGACCAGTGCGCGGGATGCCCAAGGTGCGCTGTTGCCGGATGCCCAGCGGCTGACCCGCTTTGGAAAATGGCTGCGCGCCAGTTCGCTGGATGAATTGCCCGAGCTCATCAATGTTTTGAAAGGGGAAATGAGCCTGGTCGGTCCCCGACCGCTGCTCGTGCAATATCTCGCACGCTATTCCCCTGAGCAGGCCCGCCGCCACGCGGTCCGCCCTGGGATCACCGGTTGGGCGCAAATCAACGGGCGCAACGCCATATCCTGGGAGGAAAAATTCAGGCTGGATGTCTGGTATGTGGATCATCAGTCCCTTCGGCTTGACGTTAAAATTCTTGCGTTGACCTTGCTCAAGGTGGTTCGGCGTGAAGGCATCAGCGCTCGCGGCGAGGCCACCATGCCGGAATTTTTCGGAACGGCTGAAATCAATTTCAAAAACGAAACTAAAAGTGGCTGATTAAATTTTGTCTTTGATTCAGGTTTCGTTCCCTCCGCTTTTAAATATTGCATTGGCTGCCTTTAGCCTTCGCATCCCGTGCCCCGTAGCAGCCGAGGTAACGTGGCTCAAATAAAGGACGGTGGTATAAATGCCTCTTTACGGTCAAGCGGCGGTCAATTTTTTTGCCGGGTTGTTTGTTTCTAATCCGCGTTTATCTTGGTGTCTTCGTTCCTTTGTTGTTTATAATTGGTGTTAATTCGTGAAATCCGTGTCTTGATCTTTTCCTATGAATTCTAAACCGCCGCGTATTTTTCTCTCCCCGCCGCACATGGGTGAGGATGAATTGGGACTAATCCAGGAAGCGTTCCACAGTAATTATATCGCCCCACTCGGCCCGATGGTGGATGCCTTCGAACGTGAGTTCGCGGCCTACACCGGCATCCCCCACTGCCTGGCCTTGAGCAGCGGCACGGCGGCGATGCATCTGGCCTTGCGGGAACTCGGCGTTGGTCCCGGCGACAACGTCATCGCTTCGAGCCTCACCTTTATCGGCAGTGTCAGTCCGGCTACGTTTCTGAGGGCAAACATAATCTTCATTGATGCGGATAACGATTCTTGGAACCTGGATCCGGACCTGCTCGCGGCTGAGCTCGCCGACTGCGCCCGGAACGGCAAACTGCCCAAGGTGGTCATCCCCACCGACCTCTATGGCCAGTGTGCTGATTTGCCGCGAATCCAAGCCATCTGCCAGCCTTACGGCATTCCCGTCGTCGCCGATTCCGCTGAAGCCATGGGCGCTCGTTACCAAGGCTATGAAAACACAAGTCAGAAGTCTGCTTTGTTACCCTCGCCCTCCGACCTCCGATCCCCGCCCTCCGGCGGGTCATCCGTGGTCTCGCCGGCTCCTCTGAATTCCAACATCCAACCTCTGACCTCCGACTACCGCCACTCCGGCTTCGGTGCCCGGGCCGCGGTCTTTTCCTTTAACGGCAACAAGATCATCACCACCTCGGGCGGCGGGATGCTGGCGAGTGACGATAAGGCGCTGATTGACCATGCCCGCAAGCTTTCCCAGCAAGCCCGTGAACCGGCCGCACACTATGAGCACACGGAGATCGGCTACAACTATCGCCTGAGCAATGTCCTGGCCGCGATCGGCATTGGCCAGTTGCGTGTGTTGGACGAACGGGTTGCCGCCAAACGCCGGATTTTTGAAAAATACCGGCAGCTTCTGGCCGGTCTGCCGGGCCTGGAGTTCATGCCGGAAGCGCCCCATGGCCGGAGCAACCGCTGGCTCACGGTCGTTCTCGTTGATCCCGTTCGATTTGGCGTTACCAACGAACAAATCCGCCTGGCCTTGGAGGCGGAGAACATCGAGTCGCGCCCCGTTTGGAAACCCATGCACTTGCAGCCGGTGTTTCGGGGCTGTGGCTCTCGGGGCGGTGCCGTCGGTGAGCGGTTGTTCCGCACCGGACTTTGCCTGCCTTCCGGCACGGCCATGAGGGATGCCGATTTGGAGCGGGTGGCCAGCATCATCCGCCGTTGCCATCAGTGATCCCCGTTATCTCGCCTTCCCGCTTTTTGGCTGGCCGGTTGCGGGCGCCGGGGTTGAACCCTTGGGACACCCTATGATGGACCGGCTGCCGGCATTCCTTTCCACCAAGATTTGGAGCGGTCATTATCTGGTATTTGAACTGGTCGGCATACTCCTAACCCTCTGGGCATTCCACGTTTCAAAAATCGCTATTAGCCCAAAGGAGAGTGATGACTAATGACTACCAACTACCAACATTTTGCGTAGCAGTCGACGTGAGGAGGCTCAAACTAAACCACCCCACCTAATTCTCGTAGGAGACGAGGTAACGAGACTCAAATTAAAAGTAAACAAACGGTAATCATCCGTTCCCATTTGTGCCGATCTGTGCCCATCTGTGGCTGAACTAAGGTTTCCAGGAAAAATGCCCCAATTCTTTACCCCGCTTGCCGAACCCCTCGGCGCCCTCTGGTGCTTGATGGTGTTGGCCGTGGTGTGGCTGTCATGGCGTCGGCGCTGGCACAGCGCCTTCTGGCTGGGCCTCCCGGCGATTCTGCTGTTTTTTCTGGGCAGCACCCCCTTGGCCGAACAGCTCGCTGGCCGCGAGGAGCGGCCGTGGGCGGGTAGTTCTCAACCAGGAAATTCAAAATTAAAAATTTTAAAATACGACGCCGTCGTCGCCTTGGGCGGCGGTGAAAGGGTTTCCCAATATGACCTGCTGGGTTTTGCCATGTCCGACGGGGGGAGTCGTGTGCTCACCGCGATTCAATTCGTTCGTTCCGGCAGAGCCAGGATCCTGGTGTTGGGTGGCAGTTGGCCGCTGGCCGGCAATCACAATGGAGTCTCTATGGGCGTGGTGCAGGACTGGGTGCAGGACTGGCGGCTGGTCGGAGGAGCTGTGACCAATCTGGGCGTTTGCATCAACACCCACGACGAAGCGATCGCCTTCCGGAAACTGGCACACAGTCAGGGTTGGACGAACGTGTTGTTGGTGACTTCCGCCCTCCACCTGCGCCGTGCGGTGGCGGTCTTCAAACACCAAGGTATTGAGGTAACCCCGGTGGCCGCCGATTTCCAGGTGTCCGGCGTTTCCGAAGGTTCGACTTTCAGTCCATTTCCGCGCCAGGGCCGGTTTTTTCTGCTGGCACTATATCTACACGAGAAAATTGGCTGGTGGGTTTACCGCGCCCGTGGCTGGGTATGAGGGTCTCGTAGGAGACGAGGTCACGAGACTCAAATCAAAAGCAAGAAACGGTAAAATTTTTGTCTCTGTCGTGATGCGCGTTACCCATTTCAGGTCTCACCTTTGTGTCTTTATGGTTCATCCGGCCTTGGCCGCCATTTTATCCCCGATTTGTGGAATCCCCGTCATTCACTGCGGAAACCGTATCGCTTAATGTATTCTCATACCATACCGGAGCGGGATGTTATACAAGAGTTGAAGAATCATCGGATTCTGACTCGCGTGAAGTGGTTGGTAAAATCTATTTCCGGATGCTTGTGCCTGACTGGGTGGTTGCACGGGATGGCGGCAGCTTGTTTTTCGTTTAGGTCATATTTATCCCCGGTCCCCTGCCGCTCCTTCATCCGCCGTCATCTTAATTCGCAACTGAACATTATTAACTCTCTACATCTCACTCTCCGGCACGGCGTGGTGGTTTTCCTTTATGTGTTGCTGGCGGTGGTCAGCCTGACCGCGAGCTATTTGTTGCGCTTCGATTTTTCCCCGGCGGCGGCGGATTTGCGCCAGTTGCTCGCCTTCCTCCCGCTGCTGATTGCGGTCAAACTACTGCTGCTGGTCTTCACGGGCCAGTTTCAAAGTTTGCTGACATTTTTCTCCGTGCCGGATTTTCTGCGGATCGTGCGGGCGGGCGGGTCGGCCACGTTGATCTTCCTGGTCATCTGGTGGGTTTCCGGCGGCACCCTGACGCCGCCGCGCAGCGTGCTGGTCATGGACGGAATCTTCTTCATCGGCCTGGTCAGCGGTTCCCGCTTGCTGCTGCGGCAAATCCGGGATCAATGGGAATCGGTTTCGTTGACCAAGGATCGGCATCTGGAGCCGGTGGCGATTGTGGGCGCGGGCGAGGTGGGCGCGCAGCTGGCGCAACAGTTCATGCGCCATTCCGGTTTTGGCCTGAACCCGGTGGTGTTTCTGGATGACGACCGCGGCAAATGGGGCCGGCAGATGCACGGTATTCCCATCGCCGGCGACCCTAGCTGGCTGCTGGGGCCCAACGTGCCGGCTTCGTTGCGCCGGGTCATCATCGCCATGCCTTCGGCCCAGCGCAAACGGATCCGGGCCATCGTGGCGATGCTGGAAGGCAAGGGTTTCCGGCTGGACACCATTCACTCCATCAATGAACTGCTGGAAACCAAGTCCACGCTCACCCGGCTGCGGCCGATTCAGATTGACGACTTGCTCGGCCGGGAACCGGCCAAGCTGGATTCGGCGGGGATCCGGCAAATGCTGGCCGGCCGCGTCGTGGCCGTGACCGGCGCCGGTGGCAGCATCGGCAGCGAACTGTGCCGGCAGATTCTGCGTTTTAAGCCGGAAAAACTGCTGCTGATCGAACAGAGCGAGGGGCTGTTGTTCATCATCGAGCAGGAATTGATCGAGGCGGGCTTCAAGCCGTTGATCGTGCCGCTGGTGGCGGACATCTGCGATGTGGACCGGCTCACGGGAATCTTTGCGGAGCATTCGCCGGTCATCCTGTTTCACGCCGCCGCGCACAAGCACGTGCCGATGATGGAAAGCCAGCCGGTGGAAGCCATCAAGAATAATGCCATGGGCACGTCGCGCCTGGCGCGGGTGGCGCTGTCGGCCGGCGTCCAGCGCTTTGTGCTCATCTCCACCGACAAGGCGATCAACCCGACCAGCGTCATGGGCGCGACCAAGCGGATGGCCGAGATGTTCCTGCAGGCCTTGCGCGCGCAGCATCCGGACCGGACCCGGTTTATCTGCGTCCGCTTCGGCAACGTGCTGGGCTCCTCCGGCAGCGTGGTGCCGATCTTCCAGAAACAGATCGCCGCCGGCGGGCCGGTGAAGGTGACCCATCCCGAAGTCACGCGCTATTTCATGACCATCCCCGAGGCCGTCGGGCTGGTGCTGCAAAGCGGCATGATGGGCAGCGGCGGGGAGATCTTCCTGCTGGACATGGGCAAGCCGGTGAAGATCGTGGACCTCGCGCGGTCCCTGATTCTGTTGCAGGGCTTGAAACCGGAGG
>TBL_comb47_HYPODRAFT_10001141_pt1 | contig 34873 bp, 54 predicted proteins | sample TroBogypolimnion_40_FD_10682 | JGI IMG/M metagenome (IMG submission 10682)
CCGACCGAATATCACTAATGGCATTCGCGGCTTCGTTCCGCGCCCATTGATTGATATTCCCGCCGAAACTCTTTGTATCAACCGCTGGCATACTGTGCGAGCCGTATCCGGTAAATGGAGTTGGCTTTGCCGACTGGCGTTGCGACAGCATAAAGTCAGCAGCAGTTTCGTGATTCGTGATGCCTTTTTCAAGCATCAATTTTTCAACGTCAGCAATGTCAGCGTCAGACAAGCCTTTCGACTTTTGTATTTCCTGCCGCCTTGATATGACGCTATCGCGAATATCTCTCTCGCGCAATCTTGCTTCCAGAGCCTCGCGCTTGCCTCGCTCTTCTGAGATAGCGTTGTTAATCTGAAACGGCAAGTCCACTTCTGGAATTGACATATTCGGATTCGCCGCCTTCGTCAGTTGCAAAAACTGATTGCGGGTATGCGGATTGCTTGACAAGCCTTTTGCCAACATCGCCAATCCCGCAATCGCGTCTGGACTCATTCCTTCTAAACTATTGTCGCTCATTTTTTAGCCCCTATGTCCAATGAAAACAGAATTACTTAGTGCCGCCTGGCTTTTTGATAGTCAGGTTGTTGCGCGTTACGCCGCCCGTCTTGTGCAGACCGGACAAGCCGCCAATCTGACTCATGCGAGGTGGGTTCAAGCAAGCCCCGTTCTGCAATGCAGTGTCGGTAATCTTGCGTGCTGGATATGCTTTTGGTCGAAACAGGCTATTGTCGCTCATGGCGTTTTCCCTTTACATTGGTGGTTGAGCGCCAGGAGGCATACCGCCTGGCATTGGTGGCATACCTGGCGGCATACCTGGTGGAGCGCCAGCCGGTGCGCCTTGTCCAGCGCCTTTCGGCAAACTGGCTACAAGGTTCATTATTTCAGAAGGAATCAACCCTCTCGCTTTGTCTTTTTTCTCGCCAAACGTAGCCGAAAGAACCTTCAGGACAGACAGAATAGCCTTGCCTTCCGGTGTTTCAGAACCGAAAGGAGGAAGTGTTTGCTCAAGCAAGTCAACCGCCATTTGAACCTGCGACATTGCCGCTTGTTTTTCGCCCTCATTTGGTTGAGGATTCGACATAGGCGAAGATACCGGCGCAGAATTCGGTGCAGCGCCTCCAACAGCGCCAGCACTTCCAGGCTGCGCGCCACCTTGCATGAGAGCCATTAGTTCAGGCGGAATATTATCAGGCATTTTCTTCAGTCCATTCAATTGTTGCGTAAACCAGCAGACCGGCAGGAACAGCGTTACCGTTGTTCGATAAAGAGAATTGCTGGCCAGCTCGAATCACTGGACAGCGTGACGGACGAACACCGAAAGGCCATACAATAGAAGTCGGCGCTGGAGTAGGAATGGCAAGAGCTGTTGCGAGAAAAGTTTCCCCACGAACAATTGTTGCAACACCGTTCAAAGTCGGGTTAGCTGTGTACTTCAGAGCCAAAGCAACCGGCGCAACGTCATTCTGGTCATGCTTGGCAATCGAAACTGCCGCCGATGTTCCGAGAGTATTTAGCGCGGTACGAATATATCCATACATATCCTGAAGAACGGCTGCTGTTGCGCCACCATTCATGCGGACTTCAGTAATACGAATAACCTTGCCACTACCAACCGGATTCTGGATTGCAAAGAAGTCAGTCGCCGTCGCCGCAAACGTGTTGAAGTCGTTTATGACGGCTGAAAACGTAGGCTTATTGCCTTCCGTGTTTACCGACTTGGAATTGTAGCTATCAAGTGCCATTACAGCGTACCAGAGCCAGTGCCGGTGAGAGTTACAGCAGGAGTTACCACGTTGGTAACTACGCCAACAAAGTCACGGTAAGTCGAAGCGGCAATAGCGGTCGTGCCAGCCAGCGTAACGCCAGCGCCAGCAGCTATCGTGTCGATAAACGCAACAGTATTCGTGATTCTCAACTGGAATGCAGTACCGATTTGGCAACCCTGTATTGCAGCAACAATGTTTGCCGCTGTGTCGGTCGTGTCAGTATAAGCCGCTGTTGAGCCGGAACGGAGAATAACGCCGCCCACCAACTGAGCAGCCGTCAAGGTCGCTGCGCCAACCGTAGCTACAGCAGCGACAGTCAACTTTCCGTAAATATTGCCCGCCGAAACGGTTGCTAGAGTACCGGTAAGCAAAGCCGGAACAGGGATTGTTGAGCCTGACGCAGTTGCGTTTAAAACCAATTGCGTCGGGGTGCTGGTTGGAGTCCACGCGCCAAGTGCATTAACGTCAATATTCGCCGCGTATGCCAAGCCATTTGTGGTTGATCCAAAAAAGTCGACATTCCCGATTGTTTGACCAGCAGGAGCGTTCTGCACAACCCCGTTCAAGGAACTGATAGTCTGAATAGCAATCGAGGCATTAACAGCGGAGGCAACAGTTGGTGACGTGTAAGTTAAAACGTCGCTGTAGCCGGAAGAATTTAATCCGACCGTTCCGCGAGAAATGACAAAAAAATTATCTACGGTCTGATGACCTACGGACTGCCCTGGTTGTAAGTTGTTCAACATATCAGTTTACCTATCGTTACTTGAAAAAAGAATCTCAAGAAAAATGCTTTTTGCAAGTATTGAATAAGTCGCTGACGGACGACTTATTGTTACTTACGCTTCGATTTACGAGCGTGCTTGCGAGCTTTGCGAGCCATGGTACACCTCCGGTTAGGGATTCAAGCCACCTTTGAAGGGAGCAGCTACACCCTTAAACGTGACTCTACACCCATCTAAATTATTGCGTCAACCTTTTTTTTGCTGCTCTGCTTTTTGAGCCGCTTCCTGTGCCTCTTTTTCTTTCGCTTCAATCACCTTCAGTTCTCTGATAATCAACTCCTTGTCAGGCGGCGAGATAATCTCCACGAACCGTTCTCGCGTGATTATTTTCAGTTGCAGCATTTCAGACGCAAGAGCGTTAGCGTCCTCGACAAACAAAGGGCTGTTTGAGTGAGCGTCAACTTTTACGACAAAAGAACTCGTAAACTGGTCAGCAACAAACTCATTCTTGTCAGCGTCCTGATAGATTGTCGGGTCATACTTTTGCATGATTTTCAGGTACAGCGTAGCCATAGCTTCAAGAGCGTCCTCAACAACAAGTGCGCGCTTTTTGATACGAGCGCTGGATAGCTTCGCCAGCGTAGATGTTTGGCTGCCAGAACGAACCCCAGTCTCGCCCTTACCCATCAAGATATTCTGCAATCCAGAACGCTCCGCGAAAGCAGCGTCAATCTCGCGAATCTCATTAAACAAGTCAGCAGGCAGCTTTGGCTCATGGCGCTCAATCTTCGCCTGCATTGAGTCAGTGGACAGGAACGAGCCTTCGGAGAATACGGCATACTGCTTTTCATCCATAATCCCCTGCCAGCCGGTCATGCTGGTGGGCGGGTTGGCTTGAAGGTTGAGCAGCTTGCGTATCTGCTCGACACGTTCATTGCGCCACTTTTGCAGACCGGTCATGCCGCCGACTTCAGACATTCCCCAGTAGTATGAGTACATGGGGTTGGCGCATATCTGAATGAACGGATTCTCGCCCTTCAGGAAGAAATTTTTGCGGTCGTAAATTGTCGTGCCGGTATCGAGGCGCGTCACCACTCGATAGTCGTTAATCTCATCGTCCCATACCCACAGCTCGTGCATCCTGATGCGCTCTTCGTCAACCATCGGGGTGTACGCCAATTGCAAGTCCATAACTGAATTCACGTTGCCCGTTACATTCGGCGCTGTAGCCGTCATAATCAAACGAGACAGACCGTCAACCTCCTGTGTTGATGTTGGGCTGGAAACCACAGATGCGAGTATTGCGTCTTTTTGCGGGTGCTTCGCCAAGTCGCGCTCAAGCTGGCTATACGTTGTGTAGAAGCTGTGAACCATTGCCTCCTGACGGTCGGTGAAGGACATATCCTCGCGAAGAACTCCAAACGAGGCGGGGTCAACGGTAAACGGAGTGACGCTAGATCCGTCAACACGAAGCTTGATAAACATGGAGTTGTAAACGAGCGACCATGTGAGCGCCTGAGAGAACACCTGGTCGGCATTTGTCGAGAGCCACATATTGTTCATTGCTCGATTGAGAGGCTTTAGGCGAGGATACTCAATCTCATTCTCACCCTCCTGGATATGGATTGAGAACTTTGTTGTTTCAGACGCAAAAAGAAACGCGGTAAGCGTATCAATGTGCGAGAAAATCTTGTTGTACGGGGTTTCAGCCTGCTCTGGCGACCTGCCGTGAAGGAAATAATGCCTCAACAGAGCGTAATCCTGCGACCTGTCATGTTGCGAAGCCGTGCATTTTCTTATCAAGTCCTCGAAAAAAAAGTCTCTTTCAACCGCTTCTGTTGGGATTAACATCGCCTATCTTCCTTTACGCTTTTGGTGGGTTGTAACTGCCTTCGACAATCACTTTTGGCTGAGTGAGCAACGGCTTTACCTGCTCAATTGCATTGCCTGGCTGATAGCCGCCGCTTTGCATTGCAGTTTGAATCGCATTATCCCCGCTACCAAGCCCCGAAGCAAACGTCTGACCTGACATCATTTGTCGCTGCATGTCATTTTGCGCCCTGTTAAAGCTTTGGTCTTGGACATACGCCGCACCTGTTCCGTTCTGGTTGTTCATGTTCGTCAAGCCGTGGTCTTGAGCAAGGCCGCGAAGTGTCGCGTCGATACCAGCCGTGCGCCCGCCGTGGAAAGACGGAGGCTTCAGGTACGCAATGCTCGACATTTCCTTTGCGCAGCCATGAGGACAAAGCCCAGTCGTGCTATCTTTGAACACCCCGTGTGCCAAGCAGTTGTAATCGTGAGTCACAGCCATTTTATTTTCCTTTAAAAATCGTTGAGAAGTCCGGCATACCTGCTTGAGAAACCGGCTTTGATATGTTCGACAATTTTATCCCGCCTGTAAGATTTACGTTCACCTTCAATTGAATTGCAGGTCTGATATTCGGCTCATCATGGAAATGGTACGCGCCGTATTGAGATTTTGTTATCAGGCCAGCATCGCACATACGGATTATTCTGGTAAGCCGAGCCAATCGCACCCTGCCTAACGTAAAGTTTCCAACACTCCAGCGAGCAAGTTGCTCTTTGGCAATCCGAGAAAGTATCGCAATATCCCACAAGACAATGCGCTTGCTCTTTAGACCCGCCACCGGAAGATGCCGGTGAACAACGCCGCGATACGCTTCTATCCGCTGGCGGCATTCATCGGACGACCAAACCGACGTGTCATAACGCGGGTCATTGTCCAAGACCGACACCCTTCAGGTAATTTGAAACCGTTTTCTGAGCCGCCCCCTGCTCTCCGGCTGACTCGTTGCGAATGCACTGAGCCTTAGTCTGCCCCGTTTGAACCAGACGAAGCCTGACGTAATCCAGCCACGTCACTGTAGCCAATCCACTAGCCACAATCCGGTCATCCTTGCCACGACCAGGCGCGCCGAGGAATCCATCCTCACGAACAATGCCCTTCATTTCATCAATGCAGCCGGACGACTTGACGGTAATCATGCCTCGCTCAAACCCATCCTTGAACATTCCGAACATACGCTCCTTTTCCTTCGTGTTCGTCATCGTGTGATACGCCGATGGAGCGCCAAACGAGTCCTGACGCTTGTACATAAAGTTCTGGATATTCGCCACAATGTTGAACACCCCTCGTGCAGCGGACGTTTGAGTGTTAGCCGCAACTCGCTTCAACTGGTTCATTTCAGTGAGCACAGCTTGCCCTGGGCCGTTAATTTCAAGGTTGAGCATACAGGTTGATTTATCGTTCATCATGTACGCGCCAGCCAGATAGCAGATAACCCACGCAAACTGAAACGGTGAGCAGTCCGGCGTATTGAACTCAGCAACCTGTTCCATTCCGTCCGCATAGCACCGGTACACTGACGCGCAGAATCTATCCGCCCATTCTGACGAGCCATAAGCAGGATCTGCCCCAATGACGTAATGCGCCCCCGCCTTCGGGAACTCCCATATCTTCAGGTTCTGCATTTTCTCAGAACACTGGTTCAATTCCGTGTCCTCAAAATTCTCACGCAAGACAAAACGGAAGTTGTTTGCAGGAATCTTTATTGCCTTCTTGTACTCGTCAGTCACCCGCGCATTGTTGAAGAAATTCGAGCCTGACATAATGAAAGCGTAATCTTCGGTCGGCGGAAAGTTCTGGTACATCAACTGCTCGTCGCGAGTTTTCTCTGACATATTCCAGCGCCACCACGCAATCTGCTCATCGTCAATGTCGAAGTCATACAGCTTCTTGATTGCCGTAATCCACTTGCGCTCTTCAGGCGAAACTTTGCCGTCCCAGTACACCCGATACTCAGGTGTCCCCTTCTTCTTTTTGTAGAACTGATTGCGCCACCATCCGATGAAGATAGCCTTCTGTGATTGAGCCGCCTTCGCGTTATCCCACATATCGAAGTAGTGGTTCATGCCTTGGGCGGTCGACTCAAAAATGAATAGCCGGTCTGGATTCTCTTCAGCCAGCGAAGCTTCAAGCGAAGCCATTCCTTCCTCGTCACCAAACTCAGATACCTCAGTCGCGTGCAGGAACGTGAGAGCCTGCCCCTTTCCGAGCTTTGTATTTTTCCGAGTTCCAGCAACCTGATACGAGAATCTCGAACGATTTTTCAGAATCAAGTGAGTCCGGTTGTGCTTGTCGACAGGAACTTTCCATTTATCCGGAAGGGATGCCATATACAACTCGATAGTTGCCCTAAACATTTCCCGCGCCTCTTCGGTATGCGTAACCATTGAGCCGGACATACCACTGTGCTTGAACGACCAGTACAGGTCTAGCGCAATACTAATTGTCGTGATGCCTAACTGACGACCTTTCAGGATGACAAAGTAGTGACACCCTTCGTTGATACCCTTTGCAATCTCTTCAATGAAGTATTTTTGTGTGCCGAGAACCTTGTCCGGCGCAAGACTTACCTCCCCCAACTCCTTCGTGTCGACACGCAACGCGGAACAAAAGTCCCAGAAGTTTTTCAGGTTAAACGTACTCACAGCCCGAATACCATAATTTTTAGTCTTTTCGCCAATGGCAGATTAGTTCTTGAGCCGAATTTTTCCAACTTGTCATTAGGCGCCGCACCTTTCCCATGCCAAGTTTTGTAAATGTCGTGGATTTTGAGCATGATTTCGTGATGCCCTTTGTAGTCAACTTCCTCAAGAATCTGATACTCCTTGCTCAGTCCGGCAGTTCGCAGGAACACGGCTTTCGTAATCATCTTGTCAGCCAGCTTCAAAAAGAAACGCCTTTCGGCTTGTGAGTCAAAGCCGTCAATGTCAGGATACTTATCGCTGGACAGTGGCGCAGGAATTATTCCGATAGTGGTATAGTCGATACCCATTTTTCTGCCAACTCCCTTAGTGATTTTTTCGCCAAATCGTTTTGTTGCTCGTAAGCAAGACGCTTCAGGTTCAGAAGAAACGCAACCTTTCCAGTTTCATTGAGCGTATCGAAGTGGTCAGACCATATCTGCTCTATCTCAGTCAAAATTTTCTCCCGTTGTGCCGCATCATTCTTAGTTTTGACTTGTCCGCAACACGAGAAAACACGGCAGTATTAAGCATCACCTCGCCCTTTTTCTCGCCTTCAAACAGAATACCAGCAGCGACCATAATCTCAATCTGACGGCGCAGCGTTATGCGGTGAATACCTAGCTGACGAGCCGCCTCAAGCTGCCACCCGTGCTGCATGACGTGACCAGGCGCACCAACGTCCAGAAGAAACCAGATAATCCGGTGAACAATCGACTTCGCGTCAGAGCGCCATAGCACGTCAGCCACAATCAAACCTCGATTGGTTCGCCTGCCGCATCAATCACTGACTCGACGTGCTTACCGGCACTAATCATCGTAACCAAATCGCTTTGGCTTGCCAGTGCAACCTCCATAGTTGTCCGTACCGCAAAAGACAACGCCTCCGACTTCGACTTTGCTTCAATCAAACGCTCACTTCCTTCATTTTTAACAACGTAAATTTTCAGTGCCATTTCCAACCCCTTCAGTAGTTAAGCAACGAGCCTATAATTATACAATCTCACTGGATAATTGCAACATATACAACCTTCAGGCAAAAAAAATACCCCGAATCTTGCGCTAGAATCGGGGGCAATAGCGTCATCAGGATGAATCAGCAGGACGCTATTGTACCTCTAAAAAGGCACATCGTCATCAAAAATACCAGACGGCAGGCTTGCATTATCAGCAGCAGATGGACTCATTTGCTCCAGATCTTGCTGTGACGCTGGCTTATCACCAGAGCCGACCGTCGCCTTTGTTCCAAGCATTTCAAACGACTGGACAACAATCTCAGTCGAGTACCTGTCCTTCCCTTCCTTATCCTGCCACTTGCGCGTCTGTATCTTGCCCTCAACGTATATCTGAGAACCCTTCGCCAGATACTGTCCGGCTATCTCAGCAGACCGCTTGTACATAACCAACGTGTGCCACTCCGTCCTCTCCTGCATCGTGCCGGACTTGTCCTTCCACTTCTCAGCAGTGGCCAGCGTGATATTAGCAACAGCATCACCGTTCGCCATGTAACGAACTTCGGGGTCTTTACCCAACCTGCCTATCAGCATCACCTTATTCATAATCACCACCCTCAAGCGCACGCATAGCCTGACCGAACAAGAAATACGATTCTTCCTTCGGCATAGGAGACTCACCAAAAATACCAGAATATATCACCGTCTCCTTCGCGTCATAGTCAACCGCCGAGATTACCCAAGCAAAGCGAGTGGGCTGCTTTACCCCCTTCTTCTCATCATACTCAATCGCCGCTGCCATATCTCGCAACTGGTCAGCAATGCTCATCTCCGGCTCGTCAGGCTTCGACACAAGACGCACCAAGTTACAACCAACTTTATTTTCCGACATCATTTCGTCCCCTCAATTAATCGACCGTCAGGCAACTTAACAAACGTGCCTTTCTTCTCGTACTTGTGAAAATACTTCGCCATAGCGTCCGCATTATGATTCTTCAGATTGAACTCAGATGGGGTGAACGTCCATTTGTCCTTCGACCCCTCGGTCCATATTCCACCCTTATTCTCGTCACTGTGATACCTGCTATCAGTCGAGAACGTGATGTGGTTCGGCAACTTGTACTCATCCGTCAAGTGCTGACCCTTGCTCTGGTCAGGCTTCCCGTACTTAGAAACATACCCGTCATAATCATAATCAGGATTCGCCTTCGTCGGCTTCGGAGCAACGAACACCTCTCGCGCAACCGGCGAGACAATCGGAGCAGCAGCAGCAGGTATCGCCATGGGAACTGCCTCCGCATTCAACGCGCCAAGTCCAGCAGCAACCTGTCCGGCAACCCCACTACTCCCCGCGTCAAACATAACCTGCGGCTGTATCGCCTGCATCCACGCCAGCAACAACGGATTCGGCACTGTATTTTCCATTTTTAAACCTTTCTCAATATGTAGCAAGAAACAGCATTCTACCAGAATAACACTAACAATATCAATATACTATTACTTCGACAACATAAACTTCAGTAGTCGACAACACAATTATTTATACCGGAAACTTACACACCAAATCACTCTGCAACCCGCATAAACACTCACTTCCTGTACTAACAACCGATTTTTTCTTGGTGGGATACCTTGGGGGGGCACCCCCGATGGCAGCCCCAAATCCAAATGCTAGTCCTCTTTCAACACTTAGTAACACCTCTCTTCCGTCCATTCCATCCAATCTGCCTGGTTACAACCTCTCTTCGTTGTCTCACTCACTGATGCACCACCGACCAGCCACACCGACCCATCAAAGACCACCCGACCCAACCACGCCACAGAAGCCCCACCGCAATCAGCACGCGCCCGACAGCGCACACTAAACCGTTGACGGGAGGCGGGAAGGGGGGGAGCTTCCACGGTTATTTATTACCACTACACGACAAGCGGCAGAGTAGCGGGCAGATGCGCGCAGTTAATAGGAGTTACTGAAACCTGAAAGAAAAGGCGCTTGCAGGAGGGAGAGACGAGCCAGGAGCAGCACGACCACGGAACGAGCAGCACACGCCCCACTGGAAAGCCGCCGTTAAACCGACGGGCAAAAGGGAGGCGGACAGGGTGAAGGCCGCGACCTGTAAAGAGTGGCGGGAGAACGTCGATTACGCTGCGCTACATCGCCCGATTTTTTGTGTAAATTGTTCGACCTGCTAAAGTCAAAGTCCGAGAGATAAATCTCTCAAAGTCAAAGGCGGGCGGGCGGAAAAAGGGCGGCGGGTTTACTGTGAAAATATGGTCGAAGAACAGGTTTTTATGATGTTGAAGGTGACGGGCATTACTCAAGCATACCTTGGAGCATTACTCAAGCATACCTTGGAGCATTGCTTGGAGCATACCTTGGAGCATTGCTATTTTTGCTTACTATGATCTTTCCAGCGTGCCGCTGCGGCCTTGCTGGCCTTGACTTTAGCGTCTAGAGCGTTCTTTTTTGCCTTGTGTAATTCTTGCTCGATTCTTGGGTGGATATACTGGCCTTCTGCGAGGGCGAAAAAAGAGGTGATTTTAGGCTTAATTTTCCGCCATTTTTCCACGGAAAGCCGCGCGACTCTGGCCAGCTGCTCGTCGTCATCTTCCAAGCGCCCGCTTGTCCAGTAGTCCATAATCAGCAGCAGATATGCCCCGTGCTCAACCGTGGACAGCCTGCCCGTGTCTTTGAGATAGTCGCCTATGTACAGCGGCATCCAGACGCTTACATGTGTATCGCCGCTCATAGCGCCTCCTTGCGAGCCAGGGCGAGGATCTGCCCGATCCGCTGTTTTGTCAGTCTGGCCTTTTTTGCATACGCATACTGACTCAGGCCGCTATCAATAAAATCCGCGAGCAATGCCGCGCGTCTTAATTTTGCCTGCATGATCTCATCTTGTTTTGTCATTCCCCGCCACCCTGTAGTCAATTGGTAAAGTAGTTTACCGATTAACTTGCTGGGATGCAACACCTTTCTGTTGATAACTTTTGCGATTTTGTGGATAAATCGCAAAATAAATCGTACATAACTGTGGATAACTTTGTTATTATTTGTTGCATATCTTGATATATATATATATAATGCAGTCATCAGGTAAGCAATACAGCAGACCAGATGCCAGGGCAACTAGCCCGATAACCAACCCGCGAGAGACAGCGGAAACTTTAGGAGACCATCATGAAAACCACTATCACCCAGCAAAACTTTGTAGATGCTTTTGCTGATGCTAATCGATCTGAAAATTTCAGCCGTGAAGCCCGCGCCATGCTTTTTGATTACCTTGTTGAATCCGAACAGGATTCGGGCGTTGAAATCGAGCTAGATGTTATTGCTATCTGCTGCGAGTTCGAAGAAAACGGCGCGAAATACATACGCTCAGGCTACAGCCTGAGCGAGGGCGACGACATCGAAGAATTTTTGTCAACAAATACCGATCTTGTAGGTCAGACGACCGAAGGCAATTACGTCTACGCGACTTTTTAAGCATGGACGCGATCCTAACGATCATCGAATTCAGCGCCGGGATGCTGGCGCTGTTGATAGCTAAATTTTAAAGGGGTAAATCATGGAAAATAAACTTGCAGCAAACTCGATCGACGGCGTTTTTGTGTGCGAAAACCCGTCGGAGTCGGAGGACTACACATACATGGACATGGATTTTTATTTCGCGCTACCGGCGTGTGGTACTGATACATTATACGGCCTTATCTATGACGAGATCGCCGAAAAATGAGCCGCCGAATATTTCAACGCCGCCACGAAACCCGCACGGCCTATGTAATCCGCAATAACTGGCGCTTATGGGCTGGCGAGATTGTGGCGGGTGTTGTTTCCGGGGTGATTATCGCCACGATGATTTATTTTTCAATTTAGGGGTTGGAAATGCAAAAACTGGAAAATTTGAGCATTCACGAATCGAGCAAGAACAGGCAACCTATTTTTGTAAAAAGCAGTTTTGGCGGCGATGATTGGATTAATTATACTGTGAGCATCGGGCAAGAAAATTGCCTAATCGCCGAGATACAAGCCCGGCATAAGATCGACGGAACGCAGCTTGCAACCGGCTGGCCAACACAGGCGACAACGGCGCAGGAAGCCGATCAAATCGCCGCACTGATAACAGCAGCTCCTGACCTCCTGGACGTTCTCAAGCGCATTGTAAACCACAACGGCAAGCCTACGAATTCTATGTTTTTTGATGCGGTAATTGCCATTGATAAAGCTGAGGGGAAATAAAATGAAACACACAGGGAATCTGGAAATAACGAGCGGCAATGCTCATTTGTACGCTAAATTGACTGAAATCAGCGGCGATCTGCGGGTTTACGGCTCTGCCACGCTGGGCGCCTAAAATGCTCCGCATCGGATGCCAGCGGCGCACATGGGAGGACTGGCTAAAAATGTCTGATGATGAAATTGGTTCTCTGGACGAAAACGCCGCAAAAATAGCCAAAGAATACCGCGCTAAACTTCTTAAAATCCGCGAAGAACTGAAAGGACAATAAAATGAAGGTTAAACACAAAAAACGTTTAGTTTGCCTGCCAGACGAGGCTGTAGAGATTGCGCGGGCTTTGGGAGGCGGCAATATATCCGAGGGCATACGGACGGCGTTAAGGCTATCTGCGCACGCCACGGACGCGGCATGGCTCAAACATCGCGCCGCCGTTATCAAAGGCGATGCGCTTGATATAACTTGGACGGTTGAGGACGTGGAAAAAATCCGCCCAGACCTGACGGAAGAGGAACGCCGCGCAGTTTTACAGCGGGTTGACCGTGACCAAGACAGCACGCATGGCGTTAATTTCGGAAGCATTGAAACCGCCGCCGCTCAACTTTTCCCGAACGACTACACCGAAGGAGCTGAATAATGAAACCCAACAAAAAAGAGCCGTATAGCATGGAAGACGCGATAAAAGAAAGAGCCGATGACCTGACTTTTGCCGCATGGGCTAACCTTCCAAATGGCGTAACTAAAGCTTCTGGACTTGCTACAAACATCACGCACCGCCCCGGATATAACGCAATGAGCGCGGCTAATGACATCCCACTGACCAAATGGGCGGAAATCGGTCGAGCGATGTCTAAAAACGACTTTTTTACCGTTGGTAAACTGATTTGCGATGCCGCACGCGATCAAATCGATCAAGCGTCATACGAAACAGCGACAAATGAACTAAACCAAGAAATCTAAGGGGATCGTCATGGAAAATTCAAAAAAAATATCAGCCGCAGAATATCACTCCAGCGAAGGATTAAGCGCAAGCCTTGCAAAGGTGGTGCTAAACAAATCGCCTTACCATGCCTGGTTACAGTCGCCGCTAAACCCGAATCGAATACAAGCCGAAGCATCCCGCCTCGATATTGGCACGGCTGCACATGCTATGTTACTTGAGGGGATGGATGTTATCCATGTATGCGACTATGACGACTGGCGCACCAAGGCTGCACAGGCAGAGCGTGATGATGCAAGAGCTGCGGGAAAAATACCGTTACTTACAAAGCAATCCGAACAAGTGCGATCTATGGTTATAAACGCGGTTGACTCAATAACTCAATGCGATGATTTGGGCGTTAAAAGCTGGACGGAAGGCACGCCGGAAGAGTCTTTATACTGGACGGATGCAGGAACGAAAATGCGCGCCCGTTTAGACTGGATAAACCACGATAAAACCTTAATAATAGACTACAAAACAACGGATATCGCAAGCCCTGAACAATGGATTCGCGGGATGACTGGGATGGGCTATGACGGGCAGGCCGCGCACTATTTAGCGGGAACAAAGGCGGTTTACGGGACTGATGCTATCTTTGTTTTTTGCGTGCAGGAAATCGAAGCCCCTCACCTAGTCTACTTTGTCGAGCCATCGCAAATGATGCTGGAAATCGGCATCCAAAAAATGAAAATAGCGCGGGAAAAATGGCAGGCTTGCTTAACCGCTGATAAATTTCCTGCATACTCAAAAAAAATAATGATTGCCGATTCTCCCGCATGGGCTTTGGCTGACATTGAGGAAAAAATGGAAGGCGCAAAAATGTGGAGTAAAGAGGCGTTTTTATTTGGTCGTGTAGCTGAACTGAAAGGACAATAAAATGAAACACACGGGGAATCTGGAAATAACGAGCGGCAATGCTCATTTGTACGCTAAATTGACAGAAATCAGCGGCGATCTGCGGGTTTACGGCTATGCCAGGCTGGACGCGCTCCAGTCAGTCGGCGGCGATCTGGTGGTTTACGGCTCTGCCACGCTGGACGCGCCTGCGCTCCAGTCAGTCGGCGGCGATCTGCGGGTTAACGGCTCTGCCACGCTGGACGCGCTCCAGTCAGTCGGCGGCGATCTGGTGGTTAACGGCTCTGCCAGGCTGGACGCGCCTGCGCTCCAGTCAGTCGGCGGCGATCTGCGGGTTTACGGCTATGCCAGGCTGGACGCGCCTGCGCTCCAGTCAGTCGGCGGCGATCTGGTGGTTTACGGCTCTGCCACGCTGGACGCGCTCCAGTCAGTCGACGGGGAGGATGTATCAAATGGAAAAATAAAGTTCATTGAAACCCCGGTTTGGATTGCAATCTGCACGCCTAAAATGCTCCGCATCGGATGCCAGCGGCGCACATGGGAGGAATGGATCGGAATGTCCAACGATGAAATTGGTTCTCTTGATGAAAACGCCGCAAAAATAGCCAAAGAATACCGCGCTAAACTTCTTAAAATCCACGAAGAACTGAAAGGACAATAAAATGAATTCTATTATGCAAATAACACCATATCGACATAACGGAATGTGGGTTTTTGATGATACTAAAGCTGGGTTATCAAAAGAACCATTTGTGTCTGGGATTGACATAATGATTGACTATTTAACGTCCAATATCTATAACGCGGAAAGCGGCTTTAACCTTCTTTTTTCAAAAAGCGAATTTCCTGATTTTGACGTTAAAATAGAGTTGCTAATGGAGGAATTTGGCGGTAATTGGTACATCTGCAATGATTACAAGATAACCGGCTGGCTATGCCCCGCGCTTTTTTGTTATTTCGACAAAGCGCCGGAAACAATATATGTCAAAGCTATCGAAATAAAATAACTTATACGCGGCAATTCCCGCACTAAAGGAAATATCATGGCTGTAATATTTACAAAGGCGAAGCGCGAGAATGTAGGGCTTCTTATCGGGCTAATAGGCGGCACGGGAAGCGGAAAGACGTTTACCGCCATGCGCCTTGCTTCAGGTATCGCTAACGGAAAGCCGTTTGCTGTAATCGACACAGAAGCACGCCGCGCTCTTCATTATGCAGACCAGTTTAATTTCGATCATGCCGAAATCCATGCGCCGTTCCGGCCTGATAATTACATTGAGGCAATCCGCGCAGCCGATAAGGCGGGCTATCCGGTTATTGTTGTAGATTCTATGTCTCACGTATGGGCTGGTGACGGCGGGGTGCTGGACTGGCAAGAAGACGAACTAGACCGCATGGCGGGGCAGGACTGGAAAAAACGCGAAATGGTGAAAATGGCGGCATGGATAAAACCAAAAATGTCGCACAAAAAAATGGTTCAATCACTTTTACAGGTTAAAGCGCACCTTATTTTATGCTTCCGGGCAGAGCAAAAAATCGAAATGGTTAAGGAAAACGGGAAGACGGTTATCCAAGCTAAACAATCGCTAACCGGACTTGATGGATGGATACCAGTTTGCGAAAAGGCGCTACCGTTTGAACTGACGACCAGCCTTCTTTTCACCGCAGACCGACCAGGCATCCCGCAACCGATCAAGTTGCAAGAACAACACCGCCATTTATTCCCACTGGATAAACAGGTAAATGAACAATCCGGACAGAAAATAGTTGAATGGGCTGCTGGTGGCGGAGCAAAACTGGAAGTTATCGAGATGATAACTGTCGACCAAGTTACAGAAATCAACGATCTGTTATCCGGGCATAAAGTGATTGAAGAAAAATTACTCAAGCGTTATGGCGTAATGTCGAATATGCCAGCAAACGCATACAGCGCGGCTATTGAATGGGTCAAGAAACAATGCGAACAAGCGATTTGATAGAGAGGGTTAAAAACCTTTCAACGGTGAAGGAATCGAAGGTTAAAACGTGCGGAACTTGCGTTTTTTGGAAGTCTGATAAGACTGACAGTGTTGAGCGTGACCACGCAGCACAGGGGCGCGCTTTGTGCCAACTTCAGACAAAAATAGACCGTCCTTTCCTTCACCACACAACCCCAGCGTGTGACAGCTTGAAGTTGGTTGATATTGACACGCAGATCAAACGACAACGATATTTGGAGGGAAAATGAATGAGCTGGCACTTTTTGCAGGGGGGGGCGGTAGCGTGTTGGCCGCAGGATTGCTTGGATGGCGCACCGTCTGCGCTGTTGAAATTGATGCCGGAGCGAGAAGAATCCTTCTTGACCGACAGCGAGACGGAGTTATCGAGCAATTCCCTATCTGGGATGACATCAGGACATTCGACGGAAAGCCATGGCGCGGACATGTTGACGTTATCAGCGGCGGCTTCCCGTGCCAAGACATTAGCCAGTGCGGGAAAGGCAAGGGTCTTGACGGTGCTAGATCAGGATTGTGGAGCGAGCAAAAACGAGTCATTTGCGAAGTTGGACCGAGACTCGTTGTTGTGGAAAACAGCCCAATGCTCACTGTTCGAGGACTTGGAACAGTCCTTAGAGATTTGGCCGGAATGGGGTTTGATGTCCGGTGGGGAGTGTTTCGAGCTTCGACCATTGGAGCGGCACACCATCGAGCGCGGATTTTCCTACTTGCTTACACCGACAGCGCAATCTTGGAAAGCCTGGACATTCCGCAACCCGCTTGCATTGATACGAAAAAATCACGCAGACGGCAATTTACAAGAGCAATTGATGCGGCTCTACCAGCGGATGACTACGCCGCGATGCCAAGAGATTCTGATGATGTGGCCAGAGGGATGGACGGACTCAAAGCCACTGGCAATGGATGGGTTCCTGCAATGGCAGCGGGAGCAATTTATCAACTGTGCAAAGGGGTGAATCGATGATTAAAATTGGGTTTACGGTTGAAGGTGTGCCCGTACCAAAGGGAAGAGCTAGAGTAACGACACGCGGAGGATTCGCAAGGGCTTATACGCCTGCCAAAACGCGCAATTACGAGGACATTGTAATGCAGGCAGGTAAAGAGGCGATGAATGGCAGAGAACCGCTAGAATCACCGTTAAGACTGTCCCTGCTGTTCTTTATGCCGATACCCAAGAGCGCATCCAAGAAGGCGAAGGCGGAAATGCTGTCCGGCATGATGAGGCACACCAAAAAACCGGACTTATCGAATATGCTCAAGAGTGTTGAGGACGCGCTTAACGAGGTGTGCTACAAAGACGACTCACAGATAATCAGCGTATCAATGCGGAAGTATTACAGCGACACGCCCTGCGTGACAATTTCAATCAGAGAGGAATTTTAAATGAAGTGGCAGACTAATTTCGAGTGTGAGGTGTGCGGACAACGCAGAGGGAAAGGTCAGTCACAACACGAGAAGTGTAGCAAAATAAAGCAGGCGAATCACAAGCAGGTTAAAAAATCAGCGCCCCGTTCACTTGGCGCTCTTGCCAAGCATTTTAATGGAATTTAAATTCGTTGCTCAACAACAGGAGAAATAAAATAGAAGACTGGTTTTTTGTGATAGGCGTTATGGGATTGATATTTATAGTGGCTTATGTTGCGGAGGTGATGAAATGAGAATCGACGAATACTTGGAGGAATGGTTCTACAGAATGCTATCTGATGGATATATGACTACTCATGTTTCATTTGATGAGTGGGTCAACAGCCTATCAAACTTTGAATTATTGCGCGAAATAGCAGATGCTATCCAAAATACCGAGGTGATTAAATGACCCGCCTTCATACGATCAACTACTTTCGCCTCCGCTACCGCGTAATCATCAAAGACACGCTCATCACCATTGCGCTTATTCTTTTCGGGGCTGCTATCATGTACGGCTTTTATGCCTTCGGTGCATACATGGTTGACAAGCTGCACGAGAATAAGACTTTGACAGCCGATAACGCACAGGCTATGGCGATGATGAGCGGTGAGCGTTATGTGGTGGATGGGGCTGAATATCGGCTTGAAGAAGTAAAACAGAAACAACTTATTAGAGGTTTATGATGAGTGACGTAATGCACGAAACGGATGGATTAAATCGGTTCACAACTGAGCAATGCGGTAGCCAATTAATTAGCACCGAACTTTACGAAGCGATGCAAGCAATAATCAGCAAGAACCCGCCAGTCGAATGCGAAGGCGTGAATCCAGAGTTTGATGAAGGGTATCGCGCAACAGCACTTGGCGCGGTTATGTACGCTGATGCACTTATCTTAGAATTGGAGCGTACAAAATGAACATCCCGATGTTGAACGAAGGCGAAATCTATGCCGGAATCCATCTCGGCAAGGATGGCGAACCTGACCATCATGTGATCCTTTTGCCCGGACAAGCTAACGATGTGACATTCGCCCAGGCACAACAAAGCGCTGTAGATATGGGCGGAGATCTGCCGACACGTCGCGAACAATCGTTGCTGTTTGCCAACCTCAAAGAGCAGTTTGAAGAGCGCTGGTATTGGTCCGGTACGCAGCACTCTAGCTGCTCAGATTATGCCTGGTGTCAGTTTTTCGGCACTGGCTACCAGTACGTCACTCACAAGACCAACCAGCTCAGAGCGCGCTTCGTCCGCAGGGAGGAAATACGATGAGTGAATTTATCACAGAACTGGAGCGTACAAAATGAGTAATATTAAAAGGCATTGTGAATGCAATCACGAAAATTGCAAGGTGTGCGATATTGACCTGCAATGGAAAGCAGCCTGCGAACCGAAAGATAAGGAGATTGCAACACTCCGCAAGGCGCTCTTATTCTTTCCGCAAATAAATGCAAGTAACTTGAAAAAAAATAATGCGCAGTTAGTTGATACTTTGTTTGGATTTATTGGCGTAACGGATTTATCTGAATTACGCGATATGCTGGAGATTATGAAGACAATACCCGACCCAGAAGGCCATTCCGTTATTGCGATTGAGGCCATAAATTGTCTGTTAAATATTGGAGCAGAAAATGAGTAGTCCAGTAGAAATGTGCGAAGCTTGCATAAATGGTGTTTTTGTTGATGATTTAAACAATGAGATAGAATCCCTCCGCGCAGAGCTGGATGCGCTGAAGAGTCAGAATCCTTGCTCATATGAAGTTTACTCGCGTGATACTGTTGAGTTTTCTGCAAGTTATGAGCAGGCATGCCACGAGCACATTAACTGCGCAATAGTTGATTATGATGTTGATGGTGCAGATAATTGGAAAGTTCGACCTGTTTATGCTCGCCCAGTACCCGCAATCCCTGACAGTTACGTGCTTGCGCCTGTTGAGCCTACGGATGAAATGACGTTAGCAGGTAAACATACAATTAAAGGTAGTGAAAGCATATTCGAGCGTGAAATAGCACGATGTGTTTATATCAACATGATATCCGCATCACAGAAGGAGATTAAATAATGGGAAGATACCAACAGGAATGCGACTATCAAGCCGCTGAGATTGAGCGCCTAAATTATCAACTTGATGGGATGACGAGGTTTCGCGATGGGGAGGTGCAGGAAATTGAGCGTCTAAAACAGTGTCTAAAATGGCAGCAAGATAGAGAATCTCACGTCGGAACTCACGCCGAAAATTGTCACACTTGGGGAAATAGGCATTACGACTGTGCGTTACGAGAGATTGAGCGGCTGAATGCGCAGGTTGCAATGCTTGAAGATTCCCTTGAATCTATATGCGCGACATTGAAGACATTATCACCGCGTCCGAAATCGCCGATACTGCACTAATTCGATGCACCCCGACTGATTGGATGAAACACCACGACGCAAAGATGCGGGACGATGCGCTCGATGAGGCTGCTGTTTGTGCAGAGTCCGCAGCAAGTGATGACAATAAATACTCTATTGCCGAATCAATCAGAGCAATGAAAGGCGCGAAAGAATAGGAAAGCGAATAAGCCCTCGAAAGAGGGCTTATTTATTACTACACGACAGCAATGATTAAACCGTAGGTGTCTGATGTTGCGCTTGAACCATCGCGCTTACCATCGCGTTCATTGGAGTCCAGTATTCATCAAATCCGGAAGTTGTTCCGCCGTTTGACGTGACTACGTTGTGACCAGCTTGAACTACCGCTTGAACGAGTTGCATTTTATCTGCCACGGTTGCTTGAGGGTGAGACAGAACAGAAAGAGCTTGAATTGCGGACTGTGCAAAACCAAAAAGTTGAATCAGTACGAGTGGGTTCATGTTAATTTTCTCCGGTAGTTGTGGTTGTGCTGCTGGCTGTTGCTTCGATTTGCTTCTGTACAACTTTCCCTGACACAAGCAGAGCCAATAGGCTGAGAACAGACCAAGGAATTTCTTGAAGGATTCGCTTTTCATAGCTGATAACCATCCATGTGAGAATAACAAAAAGCAGCGTAAAAGCAAAGATAAGCCTCATCGACGAGGCATTGCCGCTATCGTCCTGCAAAAACGTGCTGCTCATTTGACCTCCAGCATAAAATCTTCGCCGCCCATTATATTGTTGAATTCAGAAATGGCGACACGGGATGAGAATACCGCCAACTGCGCCTTGCCGAACTTATTTGTTAGCAAGCCGATTGATTTTCCGAGAGCGATACAGCCAAGCAATTCAGACTCCCATCCAGCAACCGTATCACCTGAGAAATTGGCGGCATGAATCTCAATCATATCGCGGTCAGGAACACCCTGCACTTGATAACACATACCGTGCTTTGGAGAATTAATCCACTTGCACAGATACGTCCCCACAGGAATGCACGAAAGACCGTGATGATTGTCACGCCATGGGAGTTCGCCGGTCGTGAATGTAACGCCTTCACCAACCAAAAGAACGCCATGCGTTCCTTCATCCGTGGAAGTGCCGCGAGTAAGAGTAGCCGCCTTCATCGCTACTCCTTAGAACCAGGCTTGCCAGCACCAGGCAGTTGAAAATTGCGAATAAACGGCACAGGCATAGCAACGCCGCCTCGCTTATTCCAATCAAGCGACTGAGCAGCGGGCGCTGGACGACCTGTTCCGAAGTCTTGATTATCCCAATCGCGACCATTGTCTTGAGTTGGGCGTGAAACGATGACAGGTTTACAGAAAAGCATTTTATTCCCCTTGTGGTATTGCAGCCCTGATATTCCTCTCGCTGTAATCCAGCCAAACAGTCGGCAGGTAGACGAGAAGCGCAAAAATTGTGGCAATCCCGATACGCATAGAGCTTGAACCACTCATCGCCCAAGCGAATAGGACAAACGTCAGCACCAAAGACAGCAGCATTGCAAAACGTGCGGACAAAACCTTTGTTGCAGCGCTCAGAAAATCCAGCAAATATCTTGCTTGTTCTACTTCATTCATTTTTAGCCCCATTGTGTGAATTAATCGTCGTGAAAACCACTGCCAAATTCATCATCGACAAACTTTTGCTTCAATTGCTCAAGCTTTAAAACCCTGTCAGCGATACGCATTTTATCAGTCAATGACATATCAGGGTCGCTTTTTGCCTTACGCATAAGGTCATTCAAGAACTTTTCCAGTTCAGGATTTACCCCCTTTTTTTCTTCCTTTTTACTCACTTCACACCTCTTTCTTGCAACGCCTTCATAAACTTGGCTTTATTTTCCACCGATTCAGGAGCTGACGCAAGTTTGGATAATTCAGGGTCGTCAATCACCTCTTTTATCAAGTTGGTAATCTTCGTCCGGTACGTTCCTCGCTGTAGAATCGCCCCGCCACCACCCATAACCTCAAGAATCGTAGCTGCATCGCGAAACAACCCGCCACCCCACCACCCCAGAGCGCCCATAGCAACGCCACCAAGCACGGTTTTAACCGTTGCAGCCTTCATTTCAGGCTTGATTGCGCCCTCGATAAGACGCGCCTGATGGGATTCGCTCATAGGCTGAGTGTTCAAAGCTTTATCAACCTCGTCAACCATATCGGAAAGTCGAGTCATCTCTTCAGGGGAATACAGCTTTAATTCCTCAAGTGCTGGACGGACGCTTTCATGGAACAGCTTTTTAATGCCTTCAGGCTTCGCCTCGGACAGAATCTGGCGAGCCGCGCCCATAAGCGCATCCTTTCCGCCAGCAGTATTGCGGACAGCGCGAGCAACGCTATGAATAACAGCAGGATTGCCGCTAGTCAGCACCTCGCGCATACGCTTATCCGGATACTTATCACCAAGTACAGAATCAGCAACCTTTTGCAGCTTTTTCGCGTACTCTGCGCTGCCTGAAAGAGCATCCTCACCTTTCTTTAAGCCGTCAGCGTAAGCCTGGACGCTAGACTTAACCTCCTTCATCGAAGGCTCGTTCAACCATCCTCGATTCTGCTCAATCCACAACTGAGCGCCTGACGCTGTTTTCTGCGCCGTACCCTCAAGTTCGCGTGACGCATACGCCCTAGCAGCTTCCTGAATAGCTGGAATGTATTCGTCACCAACCATGTGAATAGCGCGCCGAAGAGAGTCCGCCCCCTCAAAAATACTTTTCGGCAGACTGTCCTTGTTTATTTTTCCTTCGGTCAGGTGCTTGCCAATCGTCTCCTTGAAAGCATCAAGGCGTGTCGAATTCTCGCTGTAGTTCTTTAGGTAATCAGCGTACTCAGGATGGAATGCAACCAAAGCGTCCTGTAACTTTTCAGCCATTGTTCGCGCATTTTCAACGTCAATGGCATCAAACCCACGAACACCCTCCCCTCCTTTCGCTCGCTCCTTCAGCATACGGAGCATTTCGACCAAGCTTCCGAACGAGGCGGGCAGCCTAGTTTGCTCAGTCAGACCTTGCACAGCCTGACCGTACGTTTCATCCCAATATTGCCGGTCGTTACGATACCCAAATGCAGCCTCTTCATCTTCAGGGTGAACAGGGGGATTTTCTTTGTCGATTGACTGCGCTATCTTGTCGCGAGCGGCCTGCGCCCCGCCGTCAACAGATCCTTCAAACTCAGCGCGCGTGAGCCAGCCGTTTTCCATCATCCAGCGGGCAACACCATCAATCCCTAGCCCCTTGCCAGTCGCTTCAGAGCCAGCCTTCCTGCCAAGACCAATGTGTTCGCGAGATAGCTCCAGCTTGCCAGCTCCAGTCGCGTCACGCGCCACAGAATGCTCAACAACACCGGACTTTTTCAGTTCGCTTAACAGGCTTCGCAATTTCGGTTTTGGCGGAGGCGAAGGGATATTCCTTTCGGCCATCGCATTAGCCGCGTCAGCCGGAATGCCGGTCAACATTGAGCCAATGGCGCGCAATTGCTTCAGCATATCGCTGATAACGACAGATGCCGTGCCGCTAACCTTGCCTTTCGACGTTTTTTCGTCGATAAACTTAGTTAAGTCGCGAAATTCGTCCGTGTGCTCGACCAGTTCACCGGCGGCCTCTTTCGCCGTAGTCGCCTGAGTCATTGCTTCGTGCGCTGGCTTTTCTTCGTCTTTGCGCTTCTTCTCAAGCTCAGTCATTACGGTATTCGCAACAGCCTCAAGATGAGCGCCTATATCAGCGTGTTCGTAAACATCGCCTAAATGCCGCGATTTTGCATCAAGAGCCGCCTTGTGTTCTCTCTCGCCTCTCGCTTCGATAGCGGCCTTGCCGCGAGTTAAACGCGCATGCTCATCCTTTGCTCCTTTTTCCAGCACGTCAGACGGCATTCCAGCGCCTTCGGAAAGAGCGCCTATCGCCGCACTAAGCTTCGACTCGGTGGTTCCGGCTGTCTCACCGTGAGACATTACATCTCGCGCACCACGATAAGCTGTTTCAGATTTTGGCGTGCCTTTTGCCAAGTTTTTCGCCTTCACCGCTCCCTTCATTGCAGCTTCGGCAGCTGGGGCTGCTAAAGACTTAACAGCCGGAGCGCCTTTCATGCCAACAAATCCAAGCGCCTGCCTTGTTGCTTCAGCCGTTCCAGCGCCGAGAGCAGTTCCTTCGCCACCAGCAGCTTCGCCCATAGGCCTTACCAAAAGACTTTCTATGCCGCTACCAATAGCTGATGGTATCGCGTTAAGCAAATTTCCTTCCGATGCGCCTAACTGCGTTTTTGGATGATATGTGAGCAAATCCTGCATGTGCTCCTGAAAACCTTTTAGGTGTTCAACGTCTTCAGGATCACCAAAAGCAGCCGCCGACATTTGCATTACTTGGGATGCAGGACGAGCAAGAAATCCAGTCGCCATTTTTAGAGCTGGCTCAACAACTCCACCGGCCAGTTCTGTCAAATAGTCTGGTCTATCAAAAATATCTTTCGCTGTTTTTTGTTTCTGCGCTGGAGATGTTTCCTCAGGATGAGCAAGATCACCAAAATCATATTTTGGTTTAGCCGTGCTAACAGGCTCAGATAATCCGCCAAAATCGTAAGCCATTATTTCACCTTATGCGGATTTCCGTCTGGATCATAAAATGTATCACCTGACCTTATTTGTCCAGATTTAATAGCAGATTCAAGATCAAGCTTGCTGGAAAAAACTTTTCTTTCGGATTCGTTTCTTTTTTCTTTTAAAGAAAATGATTTGCTGGCTTCTTGCGGAGCTTCAGAAAGAACAGCAAGTTCTTTTTTCACTTGATCCACAGCCGCCTGATACATCTCATGGCTGTAAGCTGTATTTAGCATTTCTTCCGCTTTTTGCGTGTCGTGAACAGTCTTTGACCCGCTTCTTGAAACGGCTGAAGCGTAAGCATTTATCAATGATTGATTCGCCACCACAAAATCCGCCTGCTCTGGACTCCAATTTCTTTCACCAATCTGTAACAAGCTGTTAGCCGGAACAAACTTCCCGCGAGGGACGTTTTTAGACGCTACTGATGCCAGATCAGCAAATTTATATGCCTCAATTCCTGAAACAGCAATATTTGCAGCTCTTACCCCGACCGTCCTTTGCCCAGCCTTCTCTCCGGCAAAAGCAGCTTGATTTGACAATATTTTCTCAGGGGATACATCCCCATGACCAACACCGGTCATCACCTCTGACACTAGCTGCTTCCCTGCTGGCGTTCTAGCCAGGCCGGAAGGTAGTTGACCGCCGGACTGAAGAACCTTTGTCCAGAACGCTTTTGTTTCATCGTCAAAGCCGCCAGACGACACGGCTTGATTCTCTCGACGCAGCTTAATTATTCGTTCGGCGTGCTCTGATATATTGGCGGCATGATCCATTGCCTTCATCCTTCCATCTTCCGCTTTGTACAGCGTATTCAGGTAATCCTTATGATTCGTCACGCTATTGGCTATCATTTCAGCGGAAACGCCATTCTCCAGCGCAAATTGCTTTTGCTCACGCTCAATATTCGCACGGTCGCCATTGTGCTTTTCGATAATCGCTTGCTGACCTTTGATGTAGTTTTCGTAATTCTTCATGCCGAGGTCGAAATTCTCTTTGAACTGCTTGCTTTCGCGCTCAAATCTTTCCGCGTCACCGGCAACGTGACCTTCCATTGCCGCAGCCATATTTCCCAGAGCCGCAGTCAATGGCGTGGCGGTCTTTCTGCCTGCCAAAGCGCCAAACACCAGCATCAACGAACTCAGTTCAGACGCGCCCTTGTGGTCAAACTTCGTTTCTTTCGGAGCTTCAACTTTTGGCATTGCCGACAGCTCCGCCTTTTGAGCAGATTCAACATCACCCATCCGAGCGCCGAACTTCTTCAGTCCTTCAGTTTGGCTTGCCGACAGCGCGTCCTGCTTCTTTTGCACTCCTTCGTAATACGACTTTTCGGCAGCGGGTGAAGTGATTGCGTTAATCCCTGCCTCCACAGACGGATTCTTTACCTTCGCGGCAGCAGCAACAGCAGGCGTAGCAGCAGGTTGATTGTCAGCCATTTCGTTATGCTCCTGAAGTCATTTTTGCCAGCGCCGTCATAAACGCTTGCTGTTGCTGCATAGCTTCCGTATTCTGGGCAATCTGTCCCGTAACGGCTGAAGTCATCGGGCCAGCAGCAACACCAGCAACAGACGAGCCTTGTTGCAGGTAATTATTTAGCGCCTGCTGAGTCATTTGAACCGCCTGCGCGTCAATCTGAGCCATAGCCTGTTGAGCCATAGAAGAATCCGCAAGACCTGCCTGCGCGTAGTATTGTTTCACGGACGCTTGCTGCTGCTGCTTCCATTGAGAGATATTCTGAGAGTCAGCCGCCGTCAATTGACCGGAGTTGAAGTTCGCTATCAACTGAGCAGACGTTGCCGCCAGAGGCGCGGACAGATTGCTCAATGGTTGCGTTTGCGGAGCAGGTTGTTTTTGACTCAAGCTCAATGCAGCCAATCCCAGAGGCACAGCGTTCTTTTCAGCACCGGCAAGAATATTACTTCCAGCGGACTGCAACCAGGCAGGCATTAAGCTAGTTGTGGCGGGAGGAGGGGGCGGCTTAATTGCGCCACCGCTTAATCCGGTCGGCTGCAATCCGCTAGTTGACGTTCCTGGAGTCAGTCCAGAATTAACAGGGCTTGAGCCGAGAGAGTATTGCGACGTTGCCGGAGGAGTACCCGCAGTTGCCGGTGCGACTGGTGGAGCAGCCCCAGATACGTCAGCAACAGGCGCAACAGTAGGCTGAGATGGTGAGACAGATGTCGCAGCAGAGCCGCCAGAAGCAAGAGCAGGGTCAACTGTGCCGCTGCCAGCGCCTGTACCAGATGCCGCGCTACCGCCGCCCGTTCCGCCACCAAGAGCAATGTCAGGAGAAACGCCAGCTTGCGCCCCGCCTGTGATGTTGCCGCCGATACCTGCCGCACTATCAAAGCCGAAAGCCCCGCTGGTCATGTTCTGCATATTCCCAGTGCTTAAATTGTTCCAGTTTGAGCCAGTCCCCATCTCGCCGCCAGCAACGCCAGAGCCAATCTGTGCAACCTGACCAAGGGTTGAGCTTAAATCTTTCTGCGAACCCTTGCTTGCCAATTGGCTTGTAAGCATTGAAGAGCCTGGCAGGAAATAATTCCCTCCTACAACAAACGCATCCTCAATCGCATTACGCAAACCTACCCATGAGCCCCCCATAACTTACTCCTTAAAGCATTTTTGGTAGATTACTTCCACCTTGTTAAAGCCCAATCGTTCAAATATTGCCGGATAGTCGTGGTGAGTCTTGATGTGATAAGACATAACCGACACGCCGGTTTTCTTTACCTCTTGCTCGACATATCGCATAAACCGGATTGCCGTCATTCCTTTGCGATACTTTTTATCTACAAACAGAACGTCAACAAAAGCGAACCCGTCCTCTTTGTAATGCGGGTGCTTCTGCGCCGAAACGATCATATAAGCGGCAAGCCTGCCGCCGTCTCGCATGGTGTAACAGCACGTCATTCCCTTTTCTTCACTCGACGTGTAATAGTCGTGATCAACAGATAGCGGTATTTGCTGATGATACAGACCACATTCGACCCAGTGCTCTCGAAACAAAGGCATAGCCTCATCGTTGATGAAATTTCGAGTCAGCGACTCTCTTTGCAATGTAATCATTATTTCAGCCCTAGTGCTTGATTCGTGTATTGATGGATTAAGCTATGTTGCAGCAACCAATCATACCACTGTTTTTCATCTTTCATATCAACGTCACGAAGGTTCACTGGCTGCTTTATGCCGAGCGCGGTCATTTCGCGTTCATGGACAAGATTGTGCATTTCAAGCCAATTATTCTCATCTTCGTATGACCCGATTAAAAAAGAATCAACCGCCAAACCTCGATTTTCAAGCGTCATCGCTATCAAAGAATGACTCATTTCATTAACCAAAAGGAAGTCATTCATCACATCCGGCGACTTGAAATCGCTATCGTTGAAAACGCTAATATCCACTTTTACCCTTGCTTGTCGGTAGACCTTCTGCGATTATTTTCCGCCGCAGTCTCCACCGTCATGTGACTTAAAAGAGCGTCAGATAACTTCTCAAGCTTGCACCCAAGGCTATCAAATGAAGTCTTGATTGTGCCATCCAGCTTATCGAACCGAGCGTCCAATTCGACTCGCTTGTAGTGATTTTCCGCAATCTGCAATCGCAACGCCTTTAACTCTTCCGCGTCATCGTCGTGCTTTTTGAAAAGCAGGGCAATTTCCTTCGCCTGTTTGTCATCTTTCTGTTTCAGAAGATACCAGAGAACAGCAAATAAAGCGGGTGAGATTAGGGCGATTATTTCGTGCGGCATCATTAATCCTTTGGGATTAGTTGTTTGATACCTGTGATTGTATCCTGCCAGACGGTTGTGCCGTTAATCCTATCGTGATATTGCATATCAAGCTGTTGTTGGATTGAAGGATAAAAAGACAGTCTTTTATCAATCCATGTTGCAGGAATAATTGAGGCCGCACGAATTGCTTCCGCCTCCGCATCAGAGATTTCAACACAGCCAGCAGGAAGGAGATATTCATGCTCGGAAGAATCAAGGAAATATAGTTTATTGTTGCTGTCTTTGTAATTTGGCATTTTATTTATCCTTAACGTAACTCGAAAATCCCAATAGGGGCTAAAGTGCAGCTGAATGAATAAACTGCGCCGGGGGGGATTACGAAATAATGGTTCATTCCATAGGAGGAAGTAGTGGCAAATGAGTACATTGCAAGGCCATTCAGAGTCATTTGAAATGTACTTGCTGCGGGCTGCACAAGACTTAACAGTATCGGTCTACCCGTAGTGTTGTAATAATTTGTCGCGGCGTTACGGACAACGGACTGATACGTCTGTCCATAACCGATGGAACTCATCGCCGCTAGCGCCTGACCACCGCACCCTTGAACCAGCGATGGGGCAGTCGCCCACGTTCCAGCGGCCGCCTCGGTTATGTCAATAAATCCAACTACACGATAAGGAACGGAAGTTCGCGCAATAGTTGAGTAAATCACGTTAGCGGCTGTTGCGCCAGTAGTTATCGCGGTCGTGGTGATCAGATTCGTTTCGTCAAGCTGATTACCGCCAGCAAGATTCACAATTGCCAATTCAGCTACGCCAGCATTCAGCAATTCGAGGATTGCCAGCCGTGCGGCAGTCGCAGCGATTGTCCCGAGTGTTGCACCTGATGGTACGACTAACGCGGCTGGCGTTGCTGTGATGGTCGTGATTGCGCCTGATCCGGCTGTCGCTGACCTGAATGATAATTGCTGTGCTGATGTGCCTACGGTTAGCGCGTTTGCCGCTACGGTGGCGGTAATTGTTGGAATTACTGTGGCGACTGTGCTATTTGCAAGCACAAACGCGGTAGATGCAATCTGCGTAGTGTTAGTTCCGACCGCCGCCGTAGGAACGGTATTCGTTCCAGAAAACGCATTATTCGCATTAAGTTGAGCGCAAGCGGCAAAATTACCGTCAAGCTGCGCGCCGGTTGCCGCTGTTGCTGCCGCAAAAGTTGTTGGAACTGTCATTTTTTATCCTTTACCAAGGAACGCCGACCCAAGGAGTCCGCGCCTCGTATTGCAAATGAAGTCCGTTATAGACAACATTCGGTGAGTTTGAAGTTAACGTAAAGCCAATGTAATTGCCGACATTATTAGCGTCACTACGCAGAAATGCGTAGCCGGAAATCCCCGCCCAAATAATAGCCCCGCCAGTGTTATTTGTCCAAGTTATTGCGCCGCCCGCACTGTTTGTCCATGTGGTCAGATTGAACTGAGATAGCGGATAAGCAACGCTTATGTAGTCTGTATCAACATTAACTGTCATGGACGATGGCGATAATGGCGAGATGCACTCAACACCTAGCTTTAACGCTTGCTTTGTGACCAATGGGCTACCCATATCCCAAAGCTTCGTTGAAATCGTCTGTGCGACGTTTCCTTGCGTATTGGCGAACAGTTGGTACAAGTTCACGCCGTCAGTCCCCCAAAGAACAGGAACGTCAGAATCCGGCGATGCCGTAGCGATAAAATTAACAGCAGCCACCTGAGATGCGACATACCATTTCTTGTTAAAGCAGACGAGAATTATCTGCCTAGCAGAGCCTGTTATTGGGTCGTTGTACTTAACTAGAAAGCACATACACAGAATATTGAAAATCACACACAGCCCAGAACTTACATTCTGGGTGAAATCAACTTTCTGAAACAATCCATCAAGATTGTCTGATATTTTTTGCGGCGAAGAGCCGGTTAAGCCCATAATCCCATAATCAACAGCGTACAGCAAAGACCGAGAGAACGGCAGCACCGAATCAGGCATATACGTTCCTGAAGTCGGGGTGATATTCGTGTTTGAAAACGTTGTCACGGAAGGGCTTGTGATAACACCTGTTGAACTGGTAATAGGGCTAGTTACCGTCACGTTCGATATGATATTTATCGAACTTGCTCCCATGACGTACAGATAGCTGTTCGCGCTGAATAGCCGTGTAATATTAGACCGGAGAGTATCATCCGTCATAACAAACGAACCGCCCTGATTGCCTGCCGAGAAGTCGTTATAACTGCTTGGCGCGGTATATACAACAGTCCGGTTATTGCCTATCCAAACACGGCTTGAGTAAACGGCAATCGTTGTACCGCTTGTGTTAAAAGCGAGATTCGCTGTTACGTTCGCCAGACTGCCGCCGCCGCCAGTGACATTCAGAACAGGAGCTACCGTGTAGCCACTCCCGACATTCGTCACCGTAACGCTGATAACGCTGAAATTCAAAGTGAATGTCGCGCCAGTTCCGTGTCCGCCAGTTACTGATGCCGGATTTGACGGAGCAGCCGTGTAAATGCCTGGAGTGGTCAGGTTTATCCCTGTAATCACGCCCAGAGCGCCGACCGCCGACACGGATATTGTTCCGGCCAGCGTGCTAGTGCCGCCAACCACCGTAAGAATGTCGCCCGCAGCATACCCTGTTCCGGCAGCAACTAACGTCACCAGACCGATACCGATAGCCGATGTGAATGTTGCCGAACCGGTGGCCGGAGCGACGGTTGGTGATGACGTGTAATTGATGCCGCCGCTGACTATTGTGACAATTGAAGTCAATGTCCCTTTGTAGGCAGTAAGAACCGTTCCATTCCAGTCAAAATAACCATTGATCGAGTCGATGATGCAGATTCGCTCATTCTTCCATTGAGCTATTTTTGTAGTCACGCCAGAGAACACTCCGGCAGCACCGACTACCGTAATTGCATAGGTTGTGAGATTTATCTGATAGCAAGAGCCTGAATTGCAAAACATGAACATATACGACACGTTCAGCAAGTTACCTTCAGCCATGTAATAGCAAATTTCGCCAGCAGGAAGCGTTGCCAAAGCAGCCGAGGGAGCGGGAACTGCACGCATATTTCCGTGACCAATAGGCATAACATTCTCAAGCCAAGAGAATTCATCCTCGCCAATCATTTTTCTATCGGATTGCGTGTTCATGCCGCTAAAGTCTCTCAGCGACAAGTCTTTTTTAGAGTATTCTTTTGGCGCAGCCATGCGCCCCCCTATCTTCCGTAAGGATTCGTGATTCGGCGGGTAAATGACGACCGTATAGCCGCGCCAACTTTCGCCGTGTACATATTAGCGAACCGTTCCGCTTCAGAATCGCTCTGTTCTTTGAACTTAGCCAGCGATGCGGCGTAGTAAATTACAGGGTCGCTATACGGGAATTGGATAATATCTTGTTGCGCCGTACTCGTGAGAGGTATTGGCGACACAACGGAGTCAATTTCGCACACATAAATCTGGTCTGGTATAGGGCCAAGATAAATCGTGTTCTGCCCGTAGATTGTGAACGCCGCTGGTCGAGACTGGAACGATTGCCACGCACGCATTTTCAGATTGAATTCTGTAAATGACATATATGTGAGAGGAACGCGGGTACTACCCCAGATAAGCGTGACGTTCAGAACATCGAACGTATTCACGCCTTGAGGCAAATTGATATACGGGTAAGTCTCCTGACCAGTTGCGGTCGATATTGTTTGCAGGACGCGATTGCACCCCGTATCCGCCACAACTCGACTTCGACCCGTGTTTATGTAATCAATTAATTCAGAATCCGACCAGTAATTACCGGTCGCATCATGCAGTAACCGCCTTAAACCAAGGAGATAATCAGAAAGCAGAGGCGGATTCGATACCACACTATTGCGCTCCGCCTAAAACATCAAGGATGCTGCCGCCGCCACCAGCAGAGGCTGAATCAGCCGTGGTTGCTTCCGCACCGTCAGACACGGTTGCTTCCACGACTGCCTCAGTTTGCAATGGGGCTGGACATTGCTCGGTATCCACCGTGGCCGCACTGACGATTTCGCCAGCGACAAGTTGATTCGCCACGTTGAAGGAAAATTTGTTCAGAATCGCCATGCCTTCAAGGTATCCTGCGCTGTTCTGCATCCAGCCTTGACGAACAAGAACGTCTGTTTTATCGGATTGACCTAGCCCGAAGATATGCTGTGCAGCATCTTCAGGCACGGCAACCGTAGCTCCAGCCGGTATCGGGTAATCAATACCGTTGAAACGTCCATCGAAGTCAAAATTATTGCGATTTGTAACTGTAAGCATTTTGAACCAGCCCTTCCAAATTACATAGGATACAAGTTACAAGTGTCAGACGAGCCGCCGACAGCCGTTGTTGCGATACCACCCAGAGTGCCAACACCGATTGCAGCCAGATTTGGTGCTATCTGGAGGCCGTAGCCACCAAACACAATCTGAGCCGCCGTAATTGCAACAACCGTTGTACCAGTTCCATAGATGATAGGTGACACAGGGTTAGTTATACCCTTTTCAATGGACGGGTTGTTGTAAATTGCAACTGCGGTGGAAATGCTGTTCAGCTCAACCAGTTTGTAGCCGGTAGTATAACCCGAACCGGCAGTTGCAGTACCGCCAGCAGCGATTGAGAAGTTCATCAATGCAGTTGCAGCAGCACCGGCAGGCAGAGAAGAGCCTGCAAATGCCAGAGTTGGAACAGCCGTAACAGCAGAGCCGAATGTGTTGGTAATTACCGCCGTGATTTGCCCTGCGCCGGTCATTACAGGCGTGATAATCGCGCCACTACCAGTCAAGTCACCAGGCTGATTCAAGACCATGATTGTCGGAGCAGAAACGTAACCAGCACCTTGATTCGTCATGGTGATAGCGTTAATCACGCCGCCAGAGATGGTGCATTGCATTGTTGCAGGAATGTAAGGCTGAGAACCTTGAGCAGCCGGTGCGACAACAACCAACTTAGGAGCAAACGTATAGCCAGAGCCGCCGTTCGTGATGAACGCGGTCGTGGTATTAGATACAGATCCGCCGATAAAGGTGTTGAATGTCGCGCCACCAGCAGACGGAGTAACCGTGATTGCTGGAGATGCTTGCGCCGTGAATGTCCCGCCAACCCAAACGCCTGTTGGGGTGTACATAGAGACAGGCAGAGCATTCGCTGTTCCGGCAGCAGTGATTACCGCACCGATAGGGCAGCCAGTCGAATTTGAGAAGCTGTAATTCGTGCCGTCAGATGAAATCGGCGTAGGGCTGGAATCGAAAATCGAGTAATCAATCCAGCGTTGCGAGCCATTATCCCAAAATTGCAAGTCGCAATACGGGCCAGCGCCAGCGATGAATTGACCAGCAGGAATCAAGCAGCGTTGACCTGGATTTACAGGAAGAACGATTTGCGTGCCGTTGCTAGTCAGTTGAGGCACTTGACCAGGATTCTGACTCATCGTCAGAACGCGGGTTGGTGCTGGCTGACCGGCAAATGATAATTGGTTAAAAGCCATTATATGCTCCTAATTAGATTGAAACGCTGTTGAATCCGCCAACTCTCGCACAAGCAGATGGTTTAGTCAACACAAGTTCAGCGATATTGACGATAGCGCCAACATAACCCAACTGCCAGTTTGACAGCGTACTTTCAAAGCCAGTGAAGGCGAAAGCGCCCTGCTCATGGATATACATATTCAGGTAATTGCTGTTCAGGAAGTACATTGTACCTTCTGGACAGTTCATATCTGCAAAAATCGGCACGCCAGCAACCATTAATGCGCGGAAGCCAGAACGAGCACCATCTTCGCTACGGTCGAATGAAGAACCAGGTGTAACCATGTAGGTTTCCTGACCTTGGAAGTCTTGAGCAAGAAGCGCCCATGTGCCAAAACCGCACACACCAAAGTTAGGCATTTCACCACCGGCAGCCTTGGCTGTACCGACGATGTATTGCAGAACATTCTGACGAGTCGGGTTGACTGAGCCAGCAGCGTAAACCTTAGACTTCCAGAAAGCATTCTGGGTACGGTTGATATTGCCGTATGACGCAAGGTTGGTCGAGTCATCCACAGCACCAGGCAAACCAATCATTTGCAGATTGTTTGAGGTGTTGCCGTACAGTGCCTGCGACCAGAAAGACGCAATATTGTTACCGGCATCATTCATGCGCGCTTCAATGATAGGCACAACAGCATAATCAACCTGTGTCGCCGCCTCCATTCCCAAGAAAGGAATCGGAGTGATGGACAGCTTCATGTTGAATTCAGCGTTCTGGATACCTGGTTGCACGTTAGGCTGACTGAAAGTACCGGAATAATCCGATGCTTGAGTCGTGACCATATTCGTACCCTGAACAGGAACGGTGATGCTGGACGCGCCACCGGATGCTGACTGGTTGTTCGCCATTAGCATAGCCAAAAGCGGAGTTGAGTTGTATGTCTGGACAACCAACTTAGGCACAAATGCGCGGCGCGTTACGGCTGTAAGCTCTGCGGCAACCGCGCCTGCGGCTGGCATAATTCCTGTTCCGAGGACTGGCATGGTAAAACTCCTGAAAAATTAAAAAACAGCCCTTAAAGTGTGATTCTTCCCGACCGAATATCACTAATGGCATTCGCGGCTTCGTTCCGCGCCCATTGATTGATATTCCCGCCGAAACTCTTTGTATCAACCGCTGGCATA
>TBL_comb47_HYPODRAFT_10001142_pt1 | contig 34864 bp, 52 predicted proteins | sample TroBogypolimnion_40_FD_10682 | JGI IMG/M metagenome (IMG submission 10682)
TAGTACCATTAAACGGTGTTCTATATCCGTTAACATAGGCAAGACCCGTTCCCATAGTATAACTAATTAATTGATTATTGCTGTAAACTGGAGCTACGCTTACTGAAAAAGGATTTACTATAAAGTTGCCATTTATATCATACACTCTTTGTGCAATATAATCACCCATTGCACTAAGTTGAGAATCAGCAGGGTTATTTTTTACCAATGCTCCAGTACCCACATCATAACTCATTACTGAAAGAAAATTCTTTGGAATAGTAATTTGAGTATTAGTAGTATCATAAGATACAGCAGTAGGAACCAATTTTAATCTATAAGCACCAGGTGCACTGTAATTAGGACTACCAATAGAATTATCGTACAAAGAAGGATCTTCAACTGGCCCTACAACATACTCTTTAGTAGAAAACCCTACTTGAATACCTGCTACGTTAGAACTATGTTCTTTAATAACTATATTGTCAGGTTCAACATTAAGAAAAAACCCTTTTTGAAATATATGTCCTGGTCCTAATGTTACCCCATAACCATAACCAGTAGAAGTTATGGTGCTATTAGATGTAATAGTGTATATAGAACCAAGATAATTAGCTATGTTAAGAGGTGCACCTTGATCTTGATTAGGTCCATATACATCTATTTGCTCATTAGATTGAAATGCTCTAATTAAATTCCCACTTATAGTAGCCGAATTTAAATACAAAACATACGCTCTATTAGTGTCATAGCTTCCTGCATCTACTGCAGATTCAGCACCAGGAAATGCTTTAAATACAACTGCTTGTACACCAGTTGTATTTGAAACTAAAATATAAGAGTTAGCAATATGTGGGTAAGGCTGTGTTACAACATTGAAATCTAACGTAGATGTATTACTATCTTTAAATCTGACTTGAGCTAGATTGGATATTTGATTAAAAGTGCATCCGTCGACTATAGAACCATCCTGATAAATGTTGCCTCCAAATACAGAAATTTGGTTTTGTAGGATAGTTTGGATTTGTGTTAGCTCACGAGCTTGAACAGCAGTAGACGGGCGGAAAAGGATTCTGTAATACTGGTTGTTAGCATTAAAATCATCGTAAAATGGAGCTACGTTCAAATCCGTCTGTAAGGTGGACATTACTATTCCTTAAAAATTAAAATATAACTTAACATCTTCTGACGCTATACCTTGTCTATTAACAGGTTGTATATTTTTATAGTAATATACATCAGAAGTATAGGGTACTAGATCTTTATTATTTATAGCAGAAATTACACACGTTTTACCAGATGTCAATGATGTAAGAGTTTCATATGGTTGAAAAGTGCCAACATCATTCAATACGTAAAGAACATCATTATCCATATATGCAACTATTGCTGTTGCTTTACTATTAAATCCTTGGATAATTTCACCAGTTGCAAAAGGAGAAGCAGAACTTAAAAGATTAAACCAAAGCATTTGGTTAAATGTATCATCCTGATATAGTGTCGAATTAGCAGTTGCTGTTGGATTATAAAGTAAAGAAATTTGTCTGTAAGTTACCCAATTAGGGAAGTTATCTACAAGAGTTGTTCCTACAGAGATGCCCACAGTACTACAACCAAGTTCAGACACAGGATCATAGCCATGACCTTTTCTTGGTGAAATAATTGCTGATGCTGATGCACCATATCCAAAATATGTATTAGCAATAATTGATACATTAGCATAAGAATAATATAAACCACGATCTACAACATCAATAGAAGTTATCTGACCTGTATTTGGATCTACGTTGGTTACTGCTGCAGCACCTCTACCATCACCAGTTATTACAACTTGAGGACCAATACTATAAAGGGATGTACTGTCTGTACCATTAATAGGATTTGTTGTAGAAATAAACTTGCCAGTAGAATTGACAACGTAATCTTTGATTGGTGAAAGTGAACCAGAACTATTGCCAGAATAGATATAGAATGTTGAATCAATATATGTTCCACTTACAGAAGAAGCATTTGAATTTGCTATCTGGAAAGTGTAACTATCTGCAGCAGAAACAATATATCCATTTGCAGTTGCATAATTGTTTCCTGAGTTGTCTACTATCAACACATGCAAAGCACCATTCTCTGCAAATTGGGAAATAGCTTGTGAAGGAACAATAGGAAGATAATTTACTGTACTGAACTTCTTTGCAGTGGCGCTATTAACTGAAAACATATATTTCCACTTATAGCCATCTGCAGTATTAAAATCACCGCTGTTAATTGTTAATGAAGGCTCAATTGTAGAAGGAGCACCATAATTATTAAACAAACACTTATATACACGATTGAGACTTGTGATTACATAAAATGGTTTTGAATAAAGTTGTGGATCTCTATGATCATAGTAGTTATATACTGTACCAGAAGTCCATACATTAGTTGCTGTAATATAAGCAATGTCTGAAAATGAAACTTTTTTACCAAATAGAAGATTACTATTTACACCATAGTAAATTGAACCAATTGCAGCATTAGTTGAAGGTGGATTGTTATCATCAGGCCAAGCAAAAAAATTGCCAAATCCTATATAATAATTTGACGATGAACTATCGACGTCAGAGATGAAATCCTGAACAAACTTACTTTTGATGTCTTGATTAAAAATACCTGCCATTAGGGTGCAACCACTACTGTACCGTTTGTAGTCTTGTAACTCAGCTGATCCACAACTATATTTTCTTGAATATTGGTACTATCAACTATTACCGGTTTTCCGAAAACTTTATTGCCAACTGGATGCATGACTTGTTTTAGAATGCTAATATATTTATCTAGAGATTTTTCTATCTGAACTTCATAAGAAAACGCTTGATAGTAATTACTATCAGTCAGGTACTTATCTGCATTTAGGAAACTATTTGTACCTTCCCATGTACCTTCTTCGTGACCAATAGCTCCAATATTAAGAACCAAATCTACAGTATATGTTGTGTCTTTAGTATTATAGAATTTGAGCTTTTGTTGATCTGTGTTATATCCATATCCAGATGAATATAGGATTACTGCGTCTGCAACACCATTACCAGAAGCAGCATTGCCATAAATCACAGCATTATTACCCCAAATATTTCCATTCTTATCATGAATACCATATCCCCAAGTTCTTTGTTCAAATACATTGGGGTTTACAGAACCATTATAATTATGGTCACCAGAAGTAACAGCAGTCAAGCCTGTAATAGAACCAATTGTAATATTAGCATATGAAAGAGCACTGCTAATAAGAGATTGGCTATTTGCTGAGTGAAGATTGGCACCATATGTAGTAGCATTCAGATATAGTCCTGCCATATTATTAGCAGGATTAAGATTGTATGTAAAAGTTTCTGTGTTACCTATAGACTTGACTTTGAATCCAGCACCAGATCCTCTAGAAGCTGTAAGGTATGGAGCAGTAACAACAGAATCTATACAATATCCATAACCACCATCATACAATAAGAAGTCAATATATCCTCTTGCATGATCAGCATCTAGTATTGAAGAAATTTGAAATTGAAGACCTTCGCCTGTAGTATTTTGGGTGTAGAGAATATCACCAATTGCATGATCTTCAGAAGAACTAGTAACAGTTGCACTTACTGGTGAACCTTTAATCAATGTTGCTTCATTGAGATCCATACCATCATATGAAATATATTCACCTACAATAAATCCAGAACCACTTGGACCAGGCATAATATCTAAAAGATACATTACATGAGCAATTTGATATCCTGTAAAAATTCTTGTTGCTAATGTAACAAAAGCCTTTGCACCTGAAGTAGAACCAGTTATGCTCTTACCACCATATAATAAATTTAAAGGTCTTTGTTCTACCTCAATATATTGTCTTCTTGTCCATTTACCAGCTGATGCCATAAAGATATCAGTTTTAGGCAAATATATGTCTGCTTCTAGATTGTATAGCAATCTAAACAAAAGTTTAAGACCACCAATAGATCCCTTAGATCTATAGATGTCAAGTATATGCTTCTCCATCAATCTTTTATCCGAAAGAATGTCGTATGGAATACCATTCATATACTTTGTTATGAAATGATCTACAAATTGATTGCTTGCTTGATCAATATCAGAATATTCTAATAAATTTCTAGAATAATATGTTGGACCTTGTTGGTCAAGCCATTCATAGTAAGCTTCAACAAACTCAATAAAATTTGGTCCTTCTTGTTCGTAGAACGAAGGAAATTGTTGTCTTACTAGTGGAGCAATTTTTTTAAGGTCAACTAACATTATTGTGATGCAACACTAACTATTACTTGTAAACTATTAAAATCAATACTTAGATATTTGTTTGCTGTTGTATAGATATCATCGTTGTATGTATAAGCATAGAAATTGATACTATTATTATAAGCCCATGGACTAATAGTATAACTTAATGCTCCAGTTAAATAATTAATAGATCCTACATTATCTGAAAGGATAATCTTCTTAGAGTTAGGTGATAGGTAGTACATTCTAAGATTACCCATTCCATCATCAGTAATCTTTGCTTGATAGTATACACCATTTTGATAGTAAGTAAAATAACTTGATTGTAATACTTCTATTTCATTTTCATTATATGCTACAAGGTTTGTTCTATTAAGTTGATTAGCAAAAGAAAAATTGTTGTTTTGTGTAATCCCTTTAACTGGGGTAGTAACATACATCATTCTTAAGGTTGTTTGATTACTAACTACCGATAGATCAGCTTGATCAATCATCGCAGTTAATTTAGATTTACGTAGATCACTACCAAATGTACTTAAATATGAGGTTTGATATTGTTGAATTTGGCTGACTATTTCAGATGTAATATATTGTACACTCTTAGTAGTCAAAGAAGGATCATATTGTACGTATGATGTNACTTCAACATAGAAATATTCTGGATCTACTACTACAGGAGTGATTGTAATATTTTTATCTTTAAGAAAAGTGATAATATTATTTTTCAATTCTGTAGATAAGATTGGTGCTGATCCATAAGGAATGCCACTTATAATCACACTACCAAATTGAGGAGGATCAGCTTCTTCTCCACCATAAACATTAATAGATTTAATTTCTGGATATCTTTCCAAAATCAAATTAATATAATCTTGTTTTGTAACAGCTCTATTTTGTGTAGTAAAATGTCTTGGAGCATTATACTTAATAGAATCATCAGACTCTATGTCAGAACCTTCAATAGCTACTTCGTTTGTAGTTACTGTCACTGGATACAACCCATTAATTTTATTGCTTGGAGTAAATGAGTAAGCCTTGTTTCCTAAACTACCATTCGTAGATCTATAATTGACTTTAATAATGTTACCTGGAGTAAGAGACATACCTAATACTCCATCGCCAAATTGAATTTGATATTGGTATGAACCATAACCTTCTACAAAGTAAATTGGAGATTGAGAGTTTAATCCATATAAAGTATCAGTTTTGGTAAACAATGTATTAGAAGAATCTGTGGATGAGTTTATAGCATATACTTCAATGCTATTAGTATCTACTGAATTAGAGCTTAGAACAAAACTAGAACTCGTAGCATTGACTACACTAAAGAATTCAGTTACTAATTTACCTTCGTAAACAGCTGTAGAATCACTAGAATAAACACCATTATTATTTAAGATCACCACGTCTTCTGATGTAGAAAAATCTAAAATTTTATTATCAACAGTAGTCTTTACTATATAACCTTTTGGTATTACAACAAACGCAGGAGTATCTGTTCCTGTATTAACAGAAAACGTTACTTTGGCTTTAGCTGATGTAGCAGATCTTGGAAGATAGTTTAATTCTTTTGCATGTGATACTAAAGAAGCTCTCAGTTGTGATGAATCTAAGAACATTTCACTTCCCACCATATTTAAGTAGAAAGAATTCATATACGTGTTATATGAAAGAATGTCTAGTAATGCATTAAGATTAGATCCTTCAAAATCATAATCTTGAAATTGTGTTTTTAACTTGACGAATGATTTAAGATTAGACTTAATACCATCAAAACTTAAATCTGAAACACTTAAAAATCCTGTGTTTGCCATTTATCTTACTCTTTTTAATACTAAGTCTAGTGTTATAGGTGTTGTTGTATTATTAATTGCAAATAAGATAGTTGCTGAATAAGCATTATCATCTGGAAGAGCTTTCACATTGACAGAGTAAAGATTAGCCCTTGGCTCATAATTAAGAATGGTTTCAGTTATCTTTTCTTTTAATACAAATTCTGTATCTCTACTCATGTTTTCAAATAACGATTGTCTAATTCCAGCACCTACATCTGGGCTAAAAAATCTTTCATACGGATCGGTTAGCAATAAATTGCGGATTGATCTTTTTACGGCATTCTCATTAGTTATTAACACCAAATCTTGTTTGATTGGGTGAACTGTAAAATTAGTAGGGATATCTGAGTAGATTATTGCTGTTGTCATTTAATTATTTATAACGAGGTTTGGCATGTTATTAGAAACTGTGGATTATATCTCTGTAGGTCATTTCCAGTTGAAGAAGCTAGTTTCCAACCATTAGTGAATGGTGAAGAACCAAAAGGAGAGAATGATTCACCAGCCATCACACCACTAAATCCAAGCATGAATGGAATTGCATTATCTGATCTTCTCATTTCTATAGTAGACGTTATAGGAACATTTAATACATTGCATAGATTACCAGTCATTGTATTAACATGTTGACCAAAAAATGTATTAGTGGAAGGAACTTCTGGTGAACCAGTTATCAATCTTGATACTACTGAAGCAATTGACAGGGATCCACCAAAAGAACTAAAATTTTGCATACCAAAACTAACAACTCCTGAACCTCCATTGACGTGACTAAATGCTCCAACTTTCCTACAAAATACTTGATCTGTAGCTGGAAGTGAAACAGGTGCTTCTCCAAAAAATGCTTTACCAGCATATGAAGGTGGAGTCAACATTGGATTATTGGCTCTTTTAGACGTAGTTATTCTCTTACCTAATAGTAGCTCAGACATCAACCCTCCAACAGAATTTCCACCTGATTGTGAAAGAAGAAATCCTGCAGCTATCCCACCCAGAGCTCCTAGAGAACCTAACGAACCTCCAAGAGGTGTTTGGTTGAGTAAACTACCAATTAGTGAAGCTCCAATCGATGTTGCTGATGATCCTATATTAAATGTTGGATTAGATATTGCATTTAACTTATCAATATTGGATTGTGGTCCTTGTGCTGCATTTACTAATGAATTAATCGTATTTGTAATTGCTACATTAGTTAGTGATGGCGAAGAAGAAAGAGGACCAGAAAAGTTATTAGATCTATATGCATTATTAATTAAGATAGGACCTATTACACCTAAAGAAACACCCAAGTTAGCTGAACCTAGTATTCCTCCAATGCTACTTTGTGAGCTATCAGCATATTGTTGAATACCACTATATTGCGTTCCGTATATTTGGTTTACTGACGCTACACCATTTGCAAGGTAGCCAACTTTGTATATATTTGTAAGAGAACAAACACCTGTAATATTTCTTACTAAATTTGGATCATCCATTTCTGGAATATTGACAACACCAGAGATATACTGAAGATCACTATAGTTTTCGCTAGCAGCCAAGATATAAAAGAAATTAGAAAGAACATCATAAGGAACAACTCCATATGAAGCAAGTTCTTGGGATTTATTTGCTATTGTTTGTTTTTCTAAAGTGGTAAGAATATAGTTATCTTTTGTTCTTGTGTAGTTAGCTGGAGCTGTTTTATTTTGAAGTAAACTTGCAAACCCAGAAAGTTGAGCACCTATGTTAACTGCATTGTTAAAGCTATCATTAGATGATTTTAATTCTTGATTGCCGTAATAGCCTGGTTGTTGTATGATACCTCTTTGAATTAAAGAAGATGTATCTTTGTTTATAGCTGTAGTTTTAGATGTAGGTTGAGATGCTGGAGCAGAAGATGCTGTTGAACTTTGATTAGGATAAGCTATTGCCACATAGTATGTTCCATCAGGAAGTAGATATTTTCCAGTAACAGAATCACCCAAAGCATCTGCTTGAGCTTGAGCATATTGTTGAAATAATACTTCTCTCTCTGCAATTGTTTGAGTACCAGCAGTATAAGAATTGTCAGTATATGTATACATTATCCAACATTCCTTCCTTCTAGAGCTGCAACTGCATATGACAATTGCAATCCGCTTATCTTCTGATAGCAATGAGGATCAGCACATGTAAACACATCACCACCACCTAGTTGACCAGGTTTAGCTGATTTAACATGGCAATGTATTCCTGGAGAATCGTTCTTTTCTAGGAATACTTGATTGAATGGAAGGTTATCTCTAACGTATGCTGCTATTTCAGCAGTAAGTCCAACATCGTTTTTGTTTGATGCTCTAATATCAACTGCTCCACCAGTGATATGATTTGGAGAGTTGTTTCTATACCAAGAAGTAATCTGCATTCTTGCTCCAAACTTTTCATACAATGGATCAATAATATTCCAAGCAGTATTCATTGCTTCTGTAAGGACATCTTTTTGTTGAGCTTGCGGAACATCTCTCAGTCCTAGAACTTGTCCTACAGTTACATGTCTTGATAACTTATCATTAGTGTTGAATATTGATTGTGGCATTGGTTGTGGATTTTGTTCTGCCTTGCCATTATTGGTTACTGAACCTGTTGGTCTATCATATATACCATACGATGCTGCATCAGCAGATATTCCTGTATCTTGCATGTTATAGCTAGCACTTGCTCCTTTATTTCCAGCAGCATATGCCTCAGCTTTAGGGTTAGGATTTCCACCTTCATTTTTATAGAGAGAAAATTCTTCTGCTGACATTTTGTTTGCATTCTTTGGAAAGTCGGGAGCAAGTCTAACAGAAGAAATATTGTCAATAATTGTATTGGCTGGTGCATATTGTGCGTTAGGTGCAATTGCTGCTTCTGCAGGAGAAGAAGGAGCAAGTGCAGCACTTGCATTATCAGGACTTGTAGATCCTCCAATTTGAATATTAGTATCTGCACCTTTAATCTGAATTAATCCGCCTGCAAGAAAATCTGCAGTAGCCGCTGAATGAACTGAAGCTGCACCTTGAGAAGATATCTTAGTAGTTCCAGATGATTTAGTAGCATAATTGGCTTGAGTTTGTACTGTCATATTTCCAGATGATGATGCTTTAAAAATGTCTTGTGAATCTAAAGTAAATGCTCCTTGTGATATAGCTGCATATGTTCCACTTGATTCAAAATCCATATTTCCAGTAGACTTTGCAGTAAACGTATCTTGTGTTTCCAAATCCATTGCTGCTACGGATAATGCTGTAAATTTATCACGAGAATTCAATGTCATTTGTTGGATAGAACTAATCGTTGTTTTCTGTATTGAATTAATAGAAACATTATGATCTGATCTTACTGTAATATCATCTGCAGCATCTATATCTAAACTTTTTGAAGTTTGCATACCAAACTTACCAGCAACTGTAATTCTATGATCACCAGCTACTGTAGTGCTCATATCTTTCCCTACTTCAAAAGATTTATAGCCATCAATTGATTCATCTACAGACCCTCTTACGTTGGTAATCATATCACCACCAACATTAATTCCCATACTTCCGCCTACGTTAAAATCTAGATCGCCTTCTGTTTCAACAGTGATCTTTCCATCACCTTTAAGTATCATATGACCTTTGGCATAGATTGTTGTGTCACCTTTTGGTGATATAATTCCCACACCTTTTTTGCCAGTAGAAAATAGATGAATAGATCCATCCGAATCAATCATTATTGTTGATCCTGAATGATGTTGTAGAGTTACAGTATCAGCACCAAATGTATTGTCGATAACAATTCTATTACCGGTGGCAGAAACAAATCCTTGTACATCTGTTGAATCACCAACACCACCCATATTTCCAGCACCAGGACCAGTGTGTGAGATATTTGTATCGCTACCTACACCAGGCTTTTCTTTTACAGAAATTTCATAATAAGGAGCAGGATTACCAGTTCCTATTAATTGTGGGCCATCATTTCTTACTACTCCATCGCTTTCTGGATTAGTAACTTTCTTAATATATGATGGATCGCTTACAAAATCTTCTCTTGACATATGTTATCCACAGTAATTGGTGTATAAAGTTATAAGTGCTTGTTCTAGTTTATCATTATCACTAGTAATAACAGCATTGTCATAGTATATAGATAGTTCTCTAATTATCTTATATAAAGTTATCTTTTGTTGCTCAGTAACATAGAAATTAGAATACAATTCTTGAGATCTACTAAACAAGAACTTACTAGTACCACCAATTATCATTACAGTAGCATTATCAGGATTTGCATTAGCACCTTGATATACAGTACCATCAATATCAATAATGAACGTATATGAACTAAATTGATTTAAATCTACTGATTCATTTCTTAAATTACCAGAAAACGTAAATGAAAGATTTTTACTATAAGCTACAGCATTTGGACTAACAGTGTTCATACTTTTGCTCCAGTATAAGACATAGATGTTAATACTGATCTAGCTTTAGTTAGCTTCTTAAGATAATAAGGTGAATTTCTATCTACTGTCCACACACCACTTAACTTAACGTATGATGCATCTCTTTCATAATATATCATTGCAGCAGTTGCATCTTGTATTGTAGTTGAAACCAACAATCTATTGTATGCAGCCTTCTCAGTGGTATGCAATTCATACCATACATAATCTAGTTGTTGTTCTAAAGGAGGAAGATTTGGAGGTCTAATAGGACTAGATATTCCACAGAATCTAAGGAAAGGTGTCACTCTATCATACTTTCCACCTCTCCATTGAGCAATTCCCATAGAAGCTTCACCTCTATCATTACCATTATATGCTTGAGGATTTAGGTTTGATTCTATTAGAAGATTGCCAACTACAGCAGATACCATTACTTTTATATCTCCAGAAGCTGAACCTTCTTTTGAAATTTGTTCCCAAAAATAATTATATGCTTTATTTTGATTATCACTGCCAGTTAATTGTGTTGTTGGTGATCCTATTGACTCCGGACTTAGTGTTGGCTTAGAAGTAGGAGGTGTGCTTTGAGATATCGATGTGCCTCTTGGAGAGTTATTCATCGAACCTTGACCACCATTGATTACACCAATAACAATAGGTTGTTGTGAATCAATACCATCTGCAAAGAAACCTACTACCCAAGTTCCTATTTTCAATCCATGACTAACACTTCCACTAGACGTCTGACCACCTGTAGTAGGATAAAGTACCATTGCCCAAGGTAATGCATCGTTAGGTATTTTAGAAAGATCTTCAGTTTTATGGACACCAAATATTCTTACACGAACACGGGATCTATCATCGCCAATGTCTTGTACGATTCCAGTGAACCATCTATATCTGTCACCATAAAAATCATCTTCTATCATTAAATCGTACCTAATATTCTATTGCCAGAAGTTGATATGGAAGGCAGTGAAACATTATACTCAGAATTTTCAAGTAGTGAATTGAGAGCACCATCCTTGTATATTCTTAACGATGTTGCAGCCTTATAGCCTGCACCCAATACTTGTTTGACTTCTACAACAATAAACAAACCTGAAAGATAAAGATCAAAACTAACATTATTAAAACCATGATTTTCAGGAATATCTACCCAAATAACATCACCAACTTTAAAGTCCATGTTTGCAGGGACTGTAATAGTCAAATCAACTTGATTGAGAGCATTTAGATATTTTGCAGTATTACCAAACTTAAGTCTGAACAATGGATTGGTTTCACCATCTTTTGCACTTGTTTCAGGCCAATTGTTTATGATATATCTGATTCTATTTGAATATTCTGATTGTACAATATTATTAGCGTTCTTGACGTATTTAATATAATCAGGAGTATTTAATGGCCATCTTTCTAAAGAAAACTTTGTATCTCTATCTTGCTCGGATAATTCTGTTGGAGTAGAGTTATAACTCTTCATTAGCATATTAATTTCAAATAACTCATTTTGATAATATCCTCCAACAATCTTTTCAATTGAAGAGTTTCTTTTATTAACTATTACACTAGTAATTAACTTTAGCTTCTCTTCTGGATCATCAGAAGGATCTTTAATTGAAATAATATTGTCAGAATAGTACTTGTACTTTTTATCTCTCAGATTTGTTTTGTTCTTCAATCCTTTTTCAATCAATGATTGCATTGTAAGAAAATTAAAACTATCGATATCTTCATAAAATAAAAATAAGAAATAGTTTTCTGGATTTTCAGCAATAGCTTGTTTAGCTAACCATTGAAGAGCTTGGAAAGGTCTTAAACTTGGAATTATCAAATCCCTTACTTTTTTAGTAGGTTCAACATTGAATGGCTTGTACAAATCAAATTGAGTTGCAGTATCAATACCAATATATTCATTGTAAAGGGAAAGTGCAGATAATTCTATTTTATCATTATACCAATGAGAAACTACTTTTCTTGTATTTTGAAGATAAAATGGACTTACAAGATCCATTACAAATAATGATGATCTAGCTTTGTCATCTATTATTATGTTTTTAATACCTTTAATAATAAACATTAGAGTCTTCTCGTAACCACCACTATAGCTTACAAGAGAGTCTTGTTTATATGATATGGTGATTAACTCCTCACCAGTTAAAGGATAGTTTGTAAACAAACCGATCTGATCATTGATTGTAGCTTCTGCAGAAATTGAAGGTTCAAATAATGATTGGTACACAACAATTTCAACAAATTGAGGCATTAGACTCATTTTGTCTTTGCCACCAAATTTTTCTATTGTGAAGTCACTAATAGTAACTTTTAATGGATTGATATCTGGATTAGCCATTAACAAAGAAGTCTTTAAATTGTTGTTTAAAGTTGTTTACATAGGAAGATCTTAACAACTTAATGTTTCTTTTTGACTCATTAATTTCTGATTCATAATCCCAAATAGATTTAGCAACCCATCCAGCAGGCCCACCCATTTGATCATATGTAAATGGAGTCATGGTATAGTTGTAGGAATTTATAACATCCTGAGANTCTGAAGGCAATCCTGCATAATAATAATACACTATATTGTTTTGATCTGATACGTTAGATAATTTGTAGGCAGCTGTATTATATTTGCCTTCCATATATGCTATAAAATCACTATCACTCAATATCCAATCTTTGTATGGATCTACAATCCCATTGACAATATATATTAACCAATCTAGTGTAGAGTCACCATATTGATCGTATGATATCATGTCAGCTCTTTCACCTTCTTTGATTGCATAATCATAAAAAAGATTGTAATTTGCTAGATATTTTTTGATCAAATCTACTTCTACAAGCAAGTTGGTGCTTGTAACATTATTATAAGAGATTTGAGGGTAATAATTAAATATTGACATTGTTACCCTTGTCTATCTCTATTATATTGAGAACTACTACCACCAGACATTTGAACCAAATCAAGTTGTTTATTTGAACTAGAAAATCCAAAATCTTCTCTTGTGCGAATGTTAATTTCTTGAAAGTGGAGAGAAATATCTGTAGTAATAGGCTGACCATCTTTAAAGAAAGCCATACCTCCAGCCGAGTTGTTTATCGACAATCCAGTAATAAATGAATCGTTGACATTAGGAGATATTTCAACAGGCAAACCTACAAAGTCAACAGTAGCAATATAAGGATAATCCAAAGCAAATCCAGCTGACCCTTGTAATAATGAAGGATGCATGAACCCTTTAATGTAATTAACCATTTGATTCATTTTTTTTGCTTCTTCTATAGATCTAGGAGCAAGTCTCCATGTAAACTCATATGCCTTTAATTTAACACCATCAAAGATAGTTGTAATATGAGGATTTCTAACTATTCCTACAGTTGATTGAGCAAATTTAGAAAGATCAGAGTTTCCTGGTGATAATGCAGCTATTTGTAATCCCATTTCTAAATTCTTATCAAACGTGCCACCTCTAACAGCATTGATAATGTTCTCTACTTTAGACTGTCCAGCTGCAAGAAGATTGTTTGTACCACCAAATGTAGATGCTGCATACCCTACAGCTGCAATTGCATCAAAAGTAGCAAAAGCAGGTGAGCTAACCTCTATTCCATAGTTATCCTGTAGATTGGAAGGAATAGGAAGTCTGATATATGTCTTAAGAGTCTTTGACAAAGGTTTTCCAGGGCCTGGTCTTTTATATTCTCTTAAACTAAGATTGGTAAAGAACTGTGGTTCTACTTCTGGAAATGCAAACGTCTGTGTTGGTTCGGGCATTTTTACTCCTATAAATATATTATATTTATATGGATTTTGTAAATGGCATACAAGGGTAGATTTAAACCAAAATATCCCGAAAAGTACAAAGGTGACCCAAGCAACATTATCTACAGAAGCCTGTGGGAAATGAGGTTTATGAGGTACCTCGACCAGCATCCAAGTGTGTTGAATTGGGCTTCAGAAGAAATAATTATACCTTATTATAGCCCTATCGATAAAAAAATGCACCGTTATTTTCCAGATTTTTGGATACGTACAGTAACTTCAGAAGGTGCTATAAATACAACTATAATAGAGATTAAGCCAGACGTTCAAACTAGAATGCCTGTTAAAAAGCAGAAAACAACTAGACGTTATATTAATGAACTAAAGACGTATGGTGTTAATGATGCAAAGTGGAAAGCAGCCGAACAATTCTGTGCTGATAGAAAATGGCAGTTCAAAATAATAACTGAAAAAGATTTGGGTTTGGATAAAAATTAATGGGTATTTTTACAGATGTTTTAGAAAAGGGTAAACCTAATAAAAGGATACCTAATGATGCTAAGCCTGTTACTCAAGTTGTAAGAGATTGGTATAGAGACAAGGCTCTTTCATTTAAAACGTATAGAGTTGAGAGTCTGGTTAAAAAGAATCCAGATAATACTAAAACTACTATAAAGCCTGGATTCTTGTATCTTTTCAACTATGATCCTAAACTAAAAGAAGAACTACCATACTATGATAGATATCCGTTGGTATTTCCTTTCAGCTTAGAAAAAGACGGTTTTTTAGCTATTAACTTACATTATTTGCCTTATCCATTCAGAGCCAAATTAATGGATAACTTATATGCATTGGTCAATAATAGAAGGTATGATGAAACCACTAAATTGAGAATGTCATATAATTTGTTGAATTCTGCATCTAAGTATAAATATTTTAGACCTTGTATAAAGAAATATCTTTATAGTCACGTAAAAAGTAGATTTTTAAACATACCTTCAGATGAATGGGACATAGCATTGTTCCTCCCATTGGAAAGATTTGCAAAGAAATCCAAAGCATTTGTTTTCAAAGAAACGAGAGATATTATAAATGGCCTTTAATGTATACGACATGCTTGGTGCAATCAATGCAGCAGGTGGTATTTCTAAAGCTTCAAAGTTCTTTGTAGAGATTACACCTCCACCAATCTTTCCTGTCGACTATAATATCTTTTTCCTTTGTGAAAATGCTGTACTTCCTGGAGTAGCATTAGGAACTGAAGAAATTAGAATGCCAGGTTATGGTATTGCAGAAAAAAGACCCAACAATCTTGCATTTCAAGATATGCCTTTGACGTTTTTAAATGATTCTAATGGTCAAGTATTATCATTCTTCCACCAATGGATGCAATCAGTTTATAACTTTAACAAATCAACTAACCCTGCAGCTACTGCTCAAGGGTTACCAATGAATACTTTTGCTTATCCTAAAGATTATTATGGAACGATAAACATATCGCATTTTGATGATGCAGGAGAGCAAATTATACAGTATACATTAAATGAAGCGTATCCTCTTGCAATTGGTGATATACAAGTAGATTGGGGTCTATCAGATCAACTAGTAAGAGTTCCTGTTACGTTTGCTTATACATATTGGGATTCTGAAACATTAGATCCTGGTTATGTGGACTACAGATCAGAAGCAGTATACAATGCAACCCAATCTGTTGCTTCGAGAGTTGAATTCCAAAATAAATTAGAGTGGGAAGTATTAAACTTTACCGACCCTCAAATAATTCAAAACAAAGTAAATATTTACGCTGGCTTTTTATCATTTCTATAATATAAGGATACTTTGAAATGGCACTACCTATAATTAAGCACCCTACATATTCTATTACTATACCATCAACCAAACAAAATATTAGTATTAGACCTTTTACTGTTCAAGAAGAAAAACTTCTTTTAATGGCAAGGCAGTCAGAAGATCAGGATGATGTTGTTAAATCTATTAAACAAATTATTACCAATTGTGTAATAGAAAAAATAGATGTAGATAAACTATCTACTTTTGATATCGAATATATATTCATTAAATTGAGAGCTAAGTCAGTTGGTGAATTGGTAGATTTAGAATATCCAGTACCAAACTCTGAAACTAACGAAGTAATTAAATTTAAATTAAATTTAGATGAAATTGAAGTAAAATTTAATCCTAACCATAAAAATAAATTTATTATTATTGATGATGTAGGTGTTGTTATGAGGTATCCAACATTAAATGAAATTAGAACAATTGAATCTGGAAATGATTCTGAAAAATCAGTTCTTAATATTTTAATTAAATGTATTGAATCAATATTTGATGAACAAAACGTATATCAAGATTTTTCTGAAGAAGAAATAACCGCTTTTATACACAATCTACCTTTAGATGCGATGCAAAATATGAGAACCTTTTTTGAAACAATGCCAATAATAGAACATACTACTAAAGTAAAAGATAAATCTGGTAAAGAAATTGAAGTTGTTTTAAGAGGGTTAAATAGTTTTTTTTCATAATGACCGGCTATAGTAATATAGCGGTCTATTATAATACTCTATTTTCTCTAGTACACCATCATAAATATTCTATAAGTGAATTGTATGATATGTATCCATACGAAAGGGATTTGTTCGTGGATCTTATTATGAAACATTTAAAAGAATTAGAGGAAGAAAGAAGAAGTAAAAATGGCTAACCAATTTTCTGAAAAACAATTTCAAGATTTTCTTAAGAAACAACAAGAAGTGAAAGCTAATTGGGAAGCCGCTGATAGAGCTGCAGGTAAAATAGCAGAGTCTGCTGAAAATATAAAACAAAGTACCATTAACCAAGCTAAAATTGGCGAATCTATTTCTAGATCAATAGGAAGTATAAAAACTATTTTAGGTGTTTTGGGACAAGATAGGCCTGAAACTAACACTAACGATGCAGAAAAAGCCAAAGAGACTTCTACTAGATCTAAAAATACTTCCGATGTAATGACATCAATGCTTGAAATAAATAAAAGCATTTTAAGTGCTACCAAAAATAACTCTGAAATTCTTTTAGATATTTTACAAGCTATTCAAGGATCACAACAAAGTGAAAAAGCTAAACGAACTATACAAGGTAGTGGAGGTGGAGGAGGTAGAGGTACACCACCACCTCCTAATACTTCAGGCAGCGGTGGTGGTAATAGAAAAGGTGGAATATTAAGTGGAGTAAGTAGCTTATTAACTGGAGGTGCTATAGCTGGTCTAGCAGGTTTAGCTGCATTTGAATTATTTGATGCTAAAAAAATTAAAGATAATGTTGATACACTACTATCCATTGGAAGTGGGTATGAAAATAAACTAGATTTTCTTAAAGAAGGTGGAACGTTGTTCCTTGCTTTATCAGGTTTAGGTTTGGGCTTATTAGCATTTAGTGCTGGACAAGCAGCTGCAGCTATTGCACAATTTATGTCTACGGATAAATGGGCACAAACTATTGTAGATAATGTTTCTACTCTATTATCAATTTCTGATTTATTGGGGGGAGATGAAAAAATGTTGTATGCAGGTGGGTCGTTTGCACTTGCTATGACAGGGATTGGAATAGGATTAGCATCGTTTGGTATTGGACAAGCTGCAGCTGGATTAGCACAGTTTGTTTCTAAGGATGACTGGGCTCAGAGAGTAGTTGATAGCGTAAGCACTTTACTTTCTATAACAGATGTGCTAGGTGGCAATTTAAATCTACTTTATAATGGTGGTGCATTTGTATTAGCAATGACGGGTATTGGAGCAGGTTTAGTAGCTTTTAGCGTTGGTCAAGCTGCTACTGCACTTGCACAATTTGTTTCTAAAGACAATTGGGCTGAAACAATAAAAGATAATGTTGAAACATTATTGTCAATAGCAGATTTAAAAAATGTAGGTTTGGATACTGCTAAATTTGTTGGTGTGATGGCTGGTTTAGCAGCTGGTCTTACAGTATTTGCATTAGGTAAAGGACTTAATACTGTAGTAGAAGGTGCAGACAAAGCCGTAAACTTTTTCTCGGGACAAAAAGATTTTGCTCAAACGATAAAGGATAATGTAGAGACTTTATTATCTATTGCTAACCTTCCTGGTGTAGGATTTGATACTGCTAAATTCATTGGAGTAATGGGTGGAATAGCAACTGGCTTAACTGCATTTGCTTTAGGTAAAGGTGCAAATGTCACAGCAGATGCATTCGATAATGCATTACAATACTTTACTGGTCAAAAAGGCGACTTTGCTGATAGAATTTACAATCAAGTAGATAAATTGTTAAGTATAACAAAAATAGACACTGGTGATACTGGCAGTTTTATAAAAACAATGGGACAATTAGTAGCCGGTTTAACTTTATTTACAGCTTCAGATTTTTTATCTAGTATAGTAAATGCAGGAACTACTCTGGTTAATTTTTTGACAGGTAGTACTAGTCCATTTGATAAAATATTAGAACTGGCTAAAAATGCAGGTCAGCTTGCTACAGGTGCTGATGCGTTACAAAAAATAGCAAATGCATTAGCTACTTTTGGAGATATAAAAGCAGGAGGATTAAATCAAGTAGATTTTAAATCTCTAGCAGAAAATTTAGCTCAGGCTCTTCCTCTATTAAATGGATTAGCTCATGGTGGTAAAGTAAGTACAGGATGGTTTTCTGGATTAGATTTTGGTCCAGAAGGTAAGGGTGGATTGCTAAATCCAGATTTAAAATTAGATGAAATGGTTACTGCTATTGGTAAAGTCAATGCTATATTAAATAGTAAGGGAACTGTTACTGCTACTCCAAATACTCAATCATCGGCTCCTGCAGCAATTAATTCAGCTGCTACTCAAGGAGCAGGTGGTACATCTAATGTTATTGTTAACAACAATAATGTTACTAATAATAACGGAGGAACTGGCCCAGGAAGTATTCCAGGGCCAGCTATGGGTGGTGCTATATCGACTGCTCCTCAACGTAGTCCATTAGATAATGTTCTCTATGGACGTTCGTTTAGTGCTGGTCACCAATAATTAGTCGGCGGCCAGCTTTTTAAAAAAGCTTAGGTCTTCGTCATCATCATCCCATGGTGCACTCTGAACTGGTGCAGCAGGAGCTGGAGCAGCTCTAGGTGGTGTTGGAAATGCTTCGTCATTATCAAGCATTTGATTTGCATGACTGTTAGAAGTACCTTCACCTGCAATACCAATTGCTTTTTCAAGACGTGACTTAAGTTCTTCATATGACTTGAAGTGCTTAGGATCAACTAATTCTTGAAGCGAGTATTCAGCTTTCCAAATACGTTCAAGATCAGCATCTGTATTGCTTACTGGTGATTGGCCTTCAAACTCTGACTTATCGTAGTTACGATAACCCTCTACTTGGCGAATCTTTAACTTAAAGTTAGCACCATCCCAGAAATCAAAAGGGTTGACTGCTTTCTCGTCAGAGAATTGTGGATGCATTGCTTCATTAAGCTTATCAAAGATTTTCTTGCCATACTTAAACAAGAATACCTTACCTTCGTTCTCTGGACGAGTAGGATCCTTAACAACAAGAACGTTTGAGAAATATGAAAGACGACGCTTTTGCTTACGTACTAGATCTTTATTAGCTTCAATACCGGAGTTCCAGAGCTTCGTGTTATACTCGGAGACTGGGTCGGGCTTTTGGAGGGTGGTAAGGGACTTCTCAATGTACCAACCGCCAGGACCTTGAAACCCATGGTCCCAAATGCGTACGAAAGGCACATCTTCTCCCACGGGAGCGGGAAGAAAACGGATGATTGCATAACCGTTACCGGCTTTGTCGACGTCTGGTTTCCAGAAACGATCGTCATTAGTATTATCCTGTGGGGTAGTTGTTGAGTTGAGCTTTTTTAGCTCAGATGTAAGCTTGTCAAATGAGGACTTGCTATTTTGCTTAAGAGCTTCGAATGAGTTAGACATATATAATCTCCGATGTGTTGCGATGTATAATATTACGATGTATTAAGTATTATATCAAGAAAATTTATTTCTTAATATAGCACAGTATTTAGCTTTATCATATTCTAAGAATGGATGAAGCTTCTTACAGTTAAGAGCTATTTGAGGCCACAGAACTGGATCAGTTATTTGCTTGTTCCACTTGCTAAAAAAACGCACACAGTCTTGAATAATAATAAAAGTCTCTCTAGCAATTTTTTTACGAACTAGCAAATTTAATAAATGAGGATATCCACCTTCTGGCACCTCAAAATTCTTATCAAAATCTTCTAGTAAATTGTCAATATCAGTCTCAAAGGTATAAGTTAATGATTGCTTTCTTCTAAGAAACTCATTATAGGCCATGTCCTTATCTTTACTGAACAGATCTCCAACCCATATTTTTTTACCTTCAGCGAAATTTGCGACGAGAAAAGTGATGGGGTCTGGATGTTTTGAAAGCTTATAGAACATATATTTGTCTTTGCGGGTTTCAAATGTATGTTCGTCAGCACGGACTTTCCCGTTATACTTGAAGTAGTCGTAGCTTTCTGTAGTGAAGTGCATAGAGATGGCATTGTATAACTTATATGCTTCGAATGGTGTCATTGTTAAATTTTTTCATTACCTCTGGAGTAATTCTACCCATCTCTAAGCCTACTACATCCGGTTTAAGATGTATAGAGATGTCTCCTACGACTGCTATTCTTCTGCCTGTAAAAGGCTCATTAGAATAAGGATTAGCTAATGTGCCATGAGTAAGGTTACCGGGGAAAGCAACTAGCATACCTTCTTCTGGTATCAAATGGTATGTGTTAAAATTAGCTGTGTTATATTCTCTTATGAGAGTTTTTTCAGAATCTCTGCCATCATCAAATGCACCAGGAAAGATATCGTTAGGTTTATGAATATTTTTAAAACTTATCACATCTGAGTTATCTGGAACATCGAGATAGTAAACATACGAAATATCTGCAGAAGTATGGTTATGATATCTCATATGAAGATCTTTATTATCTATAATAGATAGCCAAGTCTTAGTAAAATAGATATCTAAGAGATGTTCTTTTAACCCTAGCGCATAAAGATACTGTCTTATGTTAGATGATATACTTTCAAAAAAATCATTTAGTTCTGGTATTAAATGAATATCAATCTGACCAATAATCTCACCGGTAAGAGTATCTTCGTCGCTCTTGAAGATATATTTCTGCAATTTATCTCTAAGTATTATATTATGTTGTTTAAAATCAGTCAATATATTTTTATATACTGCTGTAGGAAACATATAAAATAATTGAGGTTCACTCATATTGGGAGTCTTGCAGTCTTCTTCATAAGGTTAAGATTCTCAGCTTCAATTTGTATACGAGCTTTAAGAACTGTGCTCTGTTTAACCAGAGAAGCCGCCGTTTCTACTTCAATATTATTAACTTCACAGTAATGCATTACTGCATCAAAAAAGTTTAAATTTTTATCTATTACTAACTTGTCTATTTCTTTAACAAAGTCAGCTGATGTTTTTAAATTAGATAATTTCATTTTATTCCTTTATGCAATTGGTGGAGAGATTCTGTTTCCAAGCTCTCTCCGGGCTCATGTGACTTAAGCTGCTAGAGCGTAAGCACCATATGCATTGTTGTCGTTTGCATTTACGAGTTTGCTTCAGTCTCGATCTTGTCTTTACTACACCTGTCGATCCTATTTCGCCCCCATCAAAGATACACCGACGCTCCGTTTTTCTGCCTAGTCTTGCACGGGGACTCGAACACCCTTCAGTGTATCCATGGTGGAGGCGGCGAGTACTGCCCCCGCGTCCAGAATGTCTATTCTACTAGATGTCAACAACCTTAGCTCTTTATTTATAGTATACCTATAATAAAAAATCTACTATTATCTGCCGCGGCTCTTACCAGTAAAATTCTTGGCACCTTTAACGTTAAAATTTTGTTTCATTTTCATTGAATTAAGATTAGGGTCTTTTTTAACGTTTGGAATATTTACTTTATTTACTTTATTATCTTCTAAAGGTTTTTTCATTTTAAACTCCATATTTTAATCTATATTCCTCTCTAATATCCATGAGAGGTTTAACATAATTATTTCTATAATCTTCAAAGATCTGTGGAGGTTCATCATCCACTGAAATAAGAATTACAATTCTACTAACAGGAATATTAAATCTTTCTTCGTACATAATAGCATAAGCAGATGCTTGACAAAAATAATTTAGAATATAATCTCTATTCTTAGCTTTACGAGCTGTTTTAAAGTCAATAATAGAAAGTTTACCTTTCCATTCAGCCACACAATCAACAGTACCAGCCATCTTTAAATAATCAGAATAAAGACGTTCCTCTTGTAAATGAATGTTATCAATATTGTTATCTAGTTCAGGTTTTAATTCTTTGAAGTTGGCAGCATCATTGAAAGAATATTTAGAGGGGTCGATATCATCATTATTGAGATAGTCTTCGCAGAGTTGATGAATGCGTGTACCTCGAGTAGCTGCTTGGCTGCTAATTCGATTTGCTTCTTCATCTCCGACTCTAGCTCGCCATTGATGTATTGCTTTTGCATTCATTAATCCTGTCACAGTTGTTACTGATGGATAGAGTTCACCGGTAGGTGTTTTATAGTACCTACCGGTGTCTGTATTTACTTGTTCAAGTACCTCTGTAGAATTAAGGATCTTTTGGGGGAGGTGCGTGAAGTGCTTGCGTTGGGCTAAAAGAGCTGGAAGCTCTGACTGGAATCCTTGCATTGCTTTCAATTTGTGTCTTCTTTATAATAAAGTCTTTAACAAGACCTGATCTAACAATATCTTCTTCTACAAGTTCAATACATGTAAAATATTTTTGCATTCTGTGGAGAATTTTCATAAACTGAAAGATACCAGACTTCTCATCATCCCATTTTAGATCAGTTTGTCTATAATCTCCACAGAAAATAATTTTAGAGTTATTACCTGCTCTTGTAATAATTGTACATAGTTCTTGATATGTCATATTCTGACATTCATCAACAATAATAATAGTATTATCTATTGTCATACCTCTAAGGAATGATGAGGTCTCAAAATTAATAATACCTTTTGATTTTAGGATTTCGTAGGCATCACCTCTACCATATAATTCTGTACAAATGGCTTTATAAGGGGCTTCGTATATTTTAGCTTTGTCAGCAATGGACCCTGGAAGGAATCCCATATCTCTTGATGGAACAACTGATCTAATGATCGTTACACTATTGTAGTCTCTATACTCTTCAATATCTGATAATGCAAGGAATAATGATAAAAATGATTTACCAGTACCTGGAAGACCGTGGATTAAAAGATTCTTACCGTTAATAAATTCTTTAAAAATTAACTCCTGATTCTTTGTCTTAGGATGTATAGATTTTAGTTCGAGGCTATTTTTTTGTTTTTGTTGTTCCTGACGCTTTTGTTGTTTAATTAATCTTTTTTCAGCGCGAGATAATGCTTGCATGTAGGCCTCTTGTTTGTTAAAAAGTATTAATTGTGCTCCTTTTACCGCTTGCCGATTTGATACGCTTTAGAACATCACGAAAACCCGAGTCAGGCTTATGAAGGCCTAACCTGGTTGGGTCAGCAATATTAGGAACGGTGATTTGTTGTTCTAAATGTGGGTTATTTTCAATGAACGAATCTAGATCAGACATTGGCATGCTGATTACTGATTCTTTTTTAGTATTCTTATTATAGAATGTATAATTAGCCATTAAAATGAATACCCTTGGACGCCCAGTATTTTTGAACGTCATCTTTATTTAGGGGATCCAAGCCCTTGGTACGCATTTCTTCCTCTACTAAATCTTGTAGATGAGCTTTTTCATTTAGGTTCTTTGGATTGTAATACTCATCTATAATATTAGAGAAGTTAGGGTTGCTGTTTAGCATCTGTTGCGTCATTTAATAACTCCTGAAGTTTTGGGCGCAATTTAATAAGAAGTTCGGGGTCTATATTACCGATTATCTCAACAGTGGTTCTAATACCAATCTGTCTACCTGCTAACCAGTAGTAAAACGATACAGCCATAATAAGAGCTGTGTAGCATACTGCAAAAATAAAATTTTCCATATTACTCATCATCGTAGGAGAGAAGACGATCTAAATTTTTAGATCTTAATGCATTATCATAATTACGATATTGCTTTTGATTACGGTCTCTTTTGACCTCTTTAAAGGACATATTTTCTTCGTCTATATATCCTGTTTTCTTTTTTGTAGGCTTTAGATCAAATTTGTTAAATTTGTTAGGCTTAGACATTACTGGAAAAGCTCCGGGAATACTGATCGTACTAGATCCTCTGTAATATTTTTATAAGGGCTTTTTTTATCTTTCATTGCTATTAACAGCTTAGCATCATTTGGACTAACATTTTCAAGCATAGAAATAAAAATATTCTCTCTCTTAATTTGTTTAAGATTAGGATTACCGCCTTCTACAAGTAAATAAAATCTACTCACTTCATTAAGAAGAGCTTTAGGTTCATCATACATATTAGGTTTATAAGGAGGTTCACCTTCAGGTAAAAGAAATTTTACGTTAGGGTCAAACATACCTTTGAGAATCATCTTAAGAGAATAGTGTCCGTTCTTTACAAGAGCTTCTACTCGTTCTTCTTTCTTTTTTAAATTACTAATTTCTTCCAAAGTTTTTGATATAGAATTCATTTTAAATATAGTCTCTGTCATTTAAAAATCACCAACGTTTTCCATAAGAAGTTTTAATTTATGTGTAATAAAGTAATTAAAAAGCTTACTCTTGTCTTTACCTGATTCACTTAGATATTTATTAATAACTTGCTCTTTAATTGAATTTGGAATGCAAGATAAATCTACCATCTGTTTATTACGCATAAAATTTCTATCAGCAACTCTATCTAATAAAAATACACCGTCGTTATAAATCTTATCTATCTTTTTTTGAGTGAGAGGCTTTTGTCTTTTATCGGTAACAAATGTATCATCATCAGATAATACGTTAGGTATACCATCACCTGCATCACCTTTAAGAATATGCTCAAACAAATATTTACTCGGATTAGAATGGTTAATCCACTTTTTCCTAACCGGATCATACTGCTTTACATTACCATAAGTCTGTAATTGAATATAATCTTTATCACCAGAAAGAATAAGAATCTTTACAGGACCATTAAGATCAGTTCCGTGCTCATTAACTAATGATGCAATAATATCATCTGCTTCAGCAGAATCTACTTGAATGACTCTGTAGGGAAAATTATCTTTAATTTCTGTTTTAATTTTGTTAAAGATTTCAAATACCTGAGTCCAATTAATCTCAGATGCTTCTCTATTCTTTTTACGGTTAGCTTTGTAATAAGGAAATATCTGCTTACGCCAGTAGTTCTTATCATCGCATGCAATGATAAGCTCGCCATATTCATCCCCAAACTTCTGCTTATAAGAGCGGAGTGAGTTAATCACCATATGTCTAAACAGCCCTTCTTCAATAGGGATGTTTGTATGATTACCTAATTGCATCATCAAATTAGAAATCATTACTTGACTAAAATCTAAAATAATCATAATAAAATGTTCCACATTAATCTGTACTATTAATATAATATGTATAGATTAAAAAATCAAGTATTTTCTTCTATTAATCGTTCTAATTCTTCTCTTGCTTCTCCATTAATAGTGACTACTGAGTCAGCTATATCTTGAAGTGAGTGGGAGACGTTTTTAACAGAATAAAGAAGAGATTTAATTGCTTCTTCCATAAAAACTATATTTTTAATAGCTTTTTCATCTGGATTAACAAAGATGCCATAAGAAGAAAACACTGCAAATACTGCCTCTACAGCATCATCTGCTACTTCATCACAATAATCTTTACGTATAGATTCTAAATGATCAAGTGATTCTTCTATATTGGATGGAAAAATATTTGCGTTATTTTTAGACGGAAATAGAATTACATTGTCTGTCATTTTACCTCGTAACCTTTAGAAGTACGATATTACTATTTATCCTATCTGATAAGGTGATAGGATCTGAAGTAATTTCTTCCATCAATTTACGAAGTANTATTTTACCACCAGNAAGAACTTTCTTAAGAGTCTCTTCTGTCTTTCGACCAATACGTTTACTTAGCGTGGTGTCAACATCATAACCATCAATANCAGTGCGCTTAACAGTAAGCCCTGCAGGGCCCCTAGCACGAAATACTGTGAGCTTATTATACTTAGTATCGAACGTCCAAAGTTCTTGAGCGCCAATAATCGTTGCTGGGTCAACCGATTGTAATTTATACTCATTGTATGCCTTTAAATAAGTAAAGTTCTTGAGAAGCTTTTCTGTAGTAGGAGCTTTTTTCTTTCGAGGTGCACGAGCTTTTTTAACATTGCCTGCAAAACGGCGACAATCATTAAGAAGATCACTAATAGTCTGCTGCTTTTCTAGCATTTGCTTCTTGGTGTAACGCTCATAGCCTTCTTTATCACCATTAAGCACATTAAGGTACTCATCCATAAGAGGCTGATAAAAATCAGCAATCTTATTAGCATGCATTGCAGGAATCTCGTTCTTCTGCAACCACTCATACATATTAAACTTTTCACCTTTATCGATAAGTTCTTCTATGTCACCAATAATATCTTGAACTCGTTCTTTGACACGGTCTTGAATAGACGGTTTTTGAACTGCTAATTTAGGTTTTTCTTCTTCTACAACTGCACCTGCTGCTTCGTTAATGTCGCTATTAACACGAACAAGCTTATTTGATTCTAGAACTTGACCATTATTAACTGCAATACGACACAACCATGCAGAGGTCGTAGGAAGTCGGCTATCAGGAATACGATCAATAGTTTTAATCATACCTTTATCAGACTTAAAATAGTCTTTGAGGTACTGACGAATGTCTTCTTTTTCTGCCATGACATTATACCAGTTAAAAGCTTTCAGCAGCTCAACCGTATCATAAGAAACATTTTTAGGCTCTTCACCTAGATATTTCCAATTGACCAGATAATTTTCACTCTTCGTCTTACGAGGAGCTTTCTTTTTAAGAGCTTTAGTGCTGAGGAGACTTTTAGCCATTTACCAAATTCCTTCGATTAGATTCTTGTTCTAGCATCTCTGCCGCTATAAGATAGTGTTGTTCAGATCTCAACAGTTCAGCTTTAAGCTTATAGATCTCATTAACAAGCCGTTCATTGGCAAACTTTTGACCAAGATACAGCTCATACCATTTATCTGCATCCTCTAATGCATCGCGCAATTCTTGATTCATATGTATTTCCTTATATCTAACTTATAACTTATTATAGCCTACTTCTTTTATAAGATCAACATATATATTAGAAAGGAGCTTTCGTAATGACTGTTGTGATTTCTGGAATGGGAGCAGTTTCGGCTGCAGGATTAAATGTGACTGAACTCTGGAATTGTGCTGCACAGGGCATTTCTGGAATACATACATTTTCGTATGATTGGGCACCTCATAGCCCTAATGTAATTTTTCATGGTGGTAAAGTTCAAGGGTTTAATTTTACCGATTATTTTGAAAGATCAGAACATCTTTTATACGACCCTTTTACTGCATATGCATTAGTAGCCACAAAAGAAGCAATTAAAAATTCAGAGTTAACCGAAGATGAATTATCGGGTTCTAGAACAGCTGTCATTTTTGGTACTGGTCTCGGTGGTGCTTCTACGTTTGATCTTACCTCATATAAACAGTATGCTTTAAACGAAAAGAGACTTTCACCTTTTACTGTACCTAAGATTATGCCTAATGCAGCTGCAAGTCATATTTGTATTAAGCATAAAATAAACGGGCCTAGCTATACTATTGCAACTGCATGTGCTTCTTCTACTCAGGCTATTGGACTTGGTATGAGTCTTATTAATAGCGGGATAGTAGATAGGGCAATTGTAGGAGGAGCAGAAGCTATGATATCACCAGGAGTAATGAGAACCTGGGAAGTTATGAGAGCGCTTTCTCCTACATCTATTAAACCATTTTCTAAAGATAGAGATGGTACAGCTTTAGGTGAAGGAGCTGGTATTCTTATTTTAGAAAATGAAGCTATTAATAGAGCGCGTAACGGGAAACGGATAGCTCGTATTATTGGTTATGGTACTACTACAGATGGTAAAGATATAGTCAAACCGGATTTAGATGGTGCTGCAGCTGCAATGACTGCAGCTTTGACTAACGCTAGAATTTCAAACAGCGACATCGACTATATTAATGCACACGGCACAGGAACTAAACTGAACGATGCAAACGAAATAGCAGCTATAAAAAAAGTATTTGGTTCTTATGCTGACAAACTATCCATATCTTCTACAAAACCTATAACAGGTCATGTATTAGGAGGTACAGGAGCATTAGAAGCCATTATAACAGCTAAAGCAATTCAAGAACAATTCATACCACCTACTGTTAATTATAATGAAGTAGATGAAGAATGTAATCTAGACATTACACCTAATATAGGCAAACAAAGGCAAATAAAGTATGCAATGAGCAACTCATTTGCCTTTGGAGGTATTAATGCAGTTATAGTGCTTTCTCAATAAGCTGTTCACTCTCTTCAAATGCACTATCAGCCGGATTAAGAAAAGCAAGAACTTCTTTAGTCAGTTCTAAAGCAACTTTACGTGCTTCTACTTCCCATGGTAATGCAAGATACTTTGCATGGGAATGAGGTAGTTTACCAAAGTCTTTGTTATTCCAGAAGAAAGAGTATCCTCCTCTGTATGTCTCGATAGCTAATTGCCCAAGATGATGCTGTTGAGCATGAACCAATTCATGAATCATGCTATTAATAAACCTCTTATATGGTTGTCGAGAATCAATCACTGCTGTATTAAAAGCAGAATTGTACCAACCTAGGTTTCGTTTACCTTTTGTAAACGAAACTACTACTTTGACATCATCAGAGAAATTGAGTTTAGTCTTAAGAAAAGGAAGTATCTTATTAGCTAACTCAATATACTCACGCGTCTTATTTTTCTTATCTTTACTATACCAAGCCTGTACTGTCGTAAAGACCAAGCCTTTACGATTATAACCAGAATGCATAGTCATAAATTACATGCTCCAGTAAGTTTCTTTCGAAGGGTCGCAAGCAAGAGGAGTAGAAGCAAGAATCGTAACATCCTTGCCCGTCATAAGGCTCTTAACAACCTTAGTACGAGTTTCTTCTGCATGCTGAGCTTTTGCTTTCTTAAGATGAAGCTTGGCATTACCGATCTTCAAACCTAGCTTATGGCAGAGTTCTGAAAGAATAACTTCATCGGTATCACCCTTGCGAAGGGAACCCATGATAAAATTACGAACTTCATTTCGTTTATGACGCATTTGAGGTACATGACGCATTTGAGTATCTCCATTTCTCAGCTTATAATTAATCATAGCGGTTTTAGGAAAATAATGCAACTGTTTTTTAGCTGTTGCTAAGAATTTCAGAAGCTTTTTCATAGCCTATAATAGCTTCTAGATCATCCAGAATACCATCGATAGAGAAATAACCATTTCCACAATGACGCTTCTCTACAATCGGATATACCACAAATACGTTAAGATCCTGATTCTTATCAGCTGCAAGAATCGACTGCGTAAAGCTCATTGCGTATTGATCCATAACTTCTCTCTCTGTTCTTATCATATTATTATAATCGTATACTTTTATTAAAAAATCTACTAAAAAACAACCTTGAAATCATTGAGTTTTTTCTGAAATAAAAAGTCCAATGATTTCAATGAGTTAAGAAAATCCGGAAAAATCCAATGATTTCAAGGGTGTTTTTCTGCGTTTTTATGAAAAAAACAGTGGAGTTTATATCAAATTTATACGATTATAATAATATGATGAATGGAGAGAAAGAAATGAGCAATTATTCAGATCTTACAGTAGATCAGATTCGTTCTGCTCTTGATAGCATGGAACGTAATTATAGCTTGGCTATGGATTCTGAATCTTATGGACTTGCTAATGCTTTTCTTGCTAAGATTGATCGTCTACGTGAGGAGTTGGTACGAGTAATTCGTGAACTAGATCCTCATACTACTGAAGCTGATATTCGTTTTTTTGAAGGATTCTAAAATATGAGAACAGTGTTTACTGGCCAGAAGGCCTACGTTACTAAGAAAGTACGAGACCACCAAAAACGTGGTTGGGTAATTTCAAGGTCTCATAAGCACCCTGATGGGTCTGAGACGTTTGTAATGGAATATGTTGGTAAGAAGTAAGGAGCTTAATATGAGTGCACCAGTTATGGCTTTATCTGAAGACTACTTCAGAATGCAACAGAACTATATCGATCAGTATATTGTTACTAGCCAAAATAGAAAATATATCAGCAAGCGCATTGATTTGCTTATTGCTGATGGCTGGAAACTTAAGTCTCAGAATCGTGATAAAGATGGTTTTATTCGAGCTGTTTTTGTGAAGTAATATGAAGAAACGTTTCTTTACATACATGTCAGAGATGTCTTGGATGAACTATGTGGATGCTTCAAGTCCTGTTAAGGTGACAGAAGCTCCTCTTGTCGTTTACAATCCTGGTAAATTAAATAAAATAGATGATTCAATTCCACCATCAGCCAGTGTTATGGTAATATATGGTGAAAAAAATTGGGAGGCTGTTAATGTCTACAGAAGTTAAATATGATGAAAGACATGGTGGACCTTATGATAGGGGTGCCGCTGATGCCTATTATGAGCGTCATTTTGAACCACATTACTTCGAAGGTGACTCATATGCATCTCCACGTATTCCTATAAAAATAGGAACTCCCGAATACGAGGCTTATCTAGCCGGGTACCGGGAGCAAACATCGACAAAAGATTGGGGCTAATATCAACCTTCAGTATCTAGGATTGATTCAAGGAGAGTTTGCCACTCTCCTTTTCTTTTTTCCCAATTCCAAAAGAAATCAAAATGTTGTTTTTGAAAATCTAAGTAAGGATCTGTACGTCCTTCGTTCTTTTTAATAGTTTCAATAGCGTAATTTAATGCGTGTGCAAATTGAACTGCATGCGCATTTTTATTTTCATTCCATTGATACATTACTGCAAAGTTAGAACAAGTTTCTGGAAGTGCAGCATAGTTAGGGCACACCACTAAGTTCTTTGCAGACATTGCCTCTATAACTGAAATACAGCTTGTCTCTGGCCAAATGCATGGATATCCATATATGTGACTCTTCTTAAGAGCTTCTCTAACTTCCTGGTTGGATACAGCACCATGATAGGTAATGTTAGGATGATTACGACAACGATCAAATAATAGTTGGTAAGGCTCATCTCTCTGTTCCCAACCATATACACCAAACGATGAGTAAACATCCAAATGAATGTTATCATGAGCTTTACATAGTTCTTCAAATACAGGAACTAAAATTTCTAGACCACGATGAGGTGTAGTATGGTAAATAAGTCTTACTGTACCGTCATACTCTTTGACATCAATATCAATAGGCTCGATTGCATTCTTAAGTACAGCAGACTCTGCATAAGGTACACCGCTCATAAGATTATATAATTGCATTTGCCAATCTGATACACAGATAATCTTATCAAAGCGTTCACGTAATTGAGGATCTTTAAGATGCTCTGATTCTGGATCATTAGGAAGATCATGCAGCCATAAGATCTTCTTTTTATTAGGATCTAAATTTCTTACGCGAGATAAAATAATTTGAAAATTATCTAATAAATCTTGAGGTAGATCTCTATAAAGACGCTCTTGCATCAGCTCGGAACCGCCCCGAGCATTTTTATTTAATTCATTTTTTTCCATAATAAAAAACCCATAGTATAAATTATTTAATAGAGATTTTAGGTAACTTTAACCCTGTTTTCTCGTCTTGTACACGCATTAAATATTTTGCTGCAAAAGATAAAACACTCCACGCTGCAAAACCTAAAGCAACAGATACTGCTAAAAGATTATCTGACGACATGGATATATTATAGTATTCTATCAGCACTGGTGCAAATACAATCGTTGCTATCGTACTCAACCCAGATCTTACAGAAGCATCCCAAACGTTACAAGGTTTATAAAAAGCCATGAAAGAGACTCCGCCAATAAGACCGCCTATCCCAGATAACATTTTAGCCATTAGGGGTGTTGAAATAAGATCAGACATTAGTTATTCCTATCAGTATTCAGCTACTGATTCTATTTATGAATTTCTAATATTGAATCTAAGCGGAATGATCTCCACCCGTTGTTATCTACATCCCATACAGATAGCGTATCTTCGTTTATTGACTTATCTCTATCTGTTTTCTTTTCATGTGGTATTACAATACCTTCAGCCAATGTACATCGCATAATGCGTTCTGTACCATCTTTTTTAGTAAATTTAACTTGTACTATACCACCTTGTAGCATATTTACTAGATTTGATTTAGATATGGTCTGCATGTCCACCGGATGTCTCCTCAAGATATTGTTTCAGTTGCTCAAATCCACCAATATGATTACCATTTACTTGCACAATCGGAACTGTCTTTACGCCTGGGAACGTCTCAATAATAAAATCTATACCTACATCCTCACCCACTAGGTAATAATTAAAAAGAATGCTTCTATCTTGAAGAAGTTGCTTAGCCATATTGCACCAGTTGCAATCATGTTTGCCGTAAATGTTAATCATTTGTTATCATCCTGATTCCTGTATCTTTTTCGGGTCTCTTCCAAGGACCAAAAGCTGCAGAATGCGTTCCTTCTACACGGATAAAACGCTTATTAGTTTCATTTTTGTTAGGGTTAGGAATAGTAACCATAACTTTTTTACCGGTAGCCCATACTTTAAGCTTGTTCAAGATCTTATCTAATTCAGATTTATCTTTACGAACAGCCTTAGTTAATTCTTTAGAAACGCTTGCTCTTTGACCTTTAGAGGTATATTTTGTTCTCTTCGCTACTGCCATGATTAATTAACCTTCTGCTACATCACAAACTTTTTTTTGTGTCAACGACAAACAGCATAAACATTTAAAATATACTGTGCTATGTTCTGGACGATGACCATTAGGGACAAAATCAATAAGAACCATTGATCTGTCTCCTGCACCACAAGAAGGGCAGTTGCCTACAACTACTGGTAGACTACTGCCACCTTCTGTTGCAATTTTTATTGCATTCTCACTTTGCATTCTTCTTAGCGCCGCTAGTCTTAATTTTGACTTTCTTAACATCTGCGGCTACTGTAGTTTCTGCATTTTTAACTGCTTTAGCTAACTTCTTTTCTAGAACTAGCAATGCATCTTCTGCATTCTTGGCCTTATTCCATTCAGCTTCTGATAGCTTGTGCAAACCAACACAGAAACCAGTAGGTGAACGGCCACAGCCACATTTAGCAGCTTCTTTGACTTGCTCTTCTACTTTTTTAATTTCGGTTGTAACAGTCTGAACAACTGATGCATCCGCATTATTGACTTTAATTTCAACATTAGCAACATCAGCTTTAACTGTGTCTACTACTTTCTTTTCATAAATTCCGAAAAATTCCATGATACCTTTAAGAAACATTTTTTATCTCCTGTTCAAAACCATATTTACATATGAAATAGCTGTCTATTATATCAGACGAAGGATTCCATTGTTTATCTGTTAATGATAACTTCTTTTTAATATAATATCCAGTGTTTTCTTCAAAAACATCTTGAAGTAACTGTTTATTCGCATTACCCTTACCAGTTGCAAATTTTTTAATCTGAGTAGGAGCAATGATATTGTAGTCATATTTCTGACTCCAAAGATAATGTTTTAATAAACCAGCATTCTCTGCAATATTAAAAACCATTCCTGTGGAGCCCATGGAATAACCTTCCATGTATATAATATCACCTTCCTGAAGTAAACTCATTACCCATTTAGTAATATTATAATATCTTTCTTGGTCACTATTATAGTCTTTATGAAGATCACCATGAATATTATCTATGTCAATATCAAGTTTTTTATTGCTTGTTAGATAATAAAACTTGCTTTTTGAAAACCCAAATTGCTCTGAATCACAAATACATATACACGGTGATGTTAAACTATAATCGATACCTACAATTCTCATTAATTATTTATTCATCTTCGTAGTCGTATCCATCTTCTTCATCGATGTCTTCTTCATCTTCTTCTTCAATATAATCTTCCATAATTTTATCAAATACATCATCTAAGCCTAGACTTTCTTCACCATCAGAAAATGAATCTGATGCTTCTAAAATTTTCTTGTAGATAGTAGCTCTAAGAGCATCATCTTTAATTTCTTCTAATAATACTTCAATAATGCTATCCCAGTTCATTTTTTTTCCTTCTCTGCTTAGCTTCTTTAATGATCTCTTTTCTTTGTTGAATTGGAGTTATATTCCAGTCTTGAATTTGTTGAGTAGTGCGCCCACATTTGACGCAATACTCATCTTTATTATCTAATTCACATTTTGTTGTGCAGGGCGAATTAGAAGAGCTCACATCCACCTCCAACACAAGCTGCAGATCCAATAGTATCTACATCTATATATTTGACCTCTTTCAACTCATCTTCCCATTTAATATCTGAGATAGTTTGCTGAATTTTTTCCCACTTGTGAAGTAGATAT
>TBL_comb47_HYPODRAFT_10001143_pt1 | contig 34845 bp, 28 predicted proteins | sample TroBogypolimnion_40_FD_10682 | JGI IMG/M metagenome (IMG submission 10682)
GCTCGCTTCAGAATCCGCCGTGATATGCTGCCCGCAGACTGGGCAGGCAAATTTTACTTCGCTCATCGCGTCCCCTCGAACCATCCCATACGGGCCGCCGCGCGACAATCTTTTTCTTGGGCCGCAAAAGGGGCGATTGCTTTTCCCCCGCTTCTCTTCATGGTGGGCATGGTCGAAGGACCTCCTAACCCCTCAGGTTTCGTCCTGCCGCCGTTGGCTGTTCCCGCTGACAAACGGGCTCGCGCGTAAACCCGTTCCGAAGGCTGCCCGTATCCGCGGCCCCGCCTACTGCCGCAGCACCTGTATGCCGCAGACCTTGGGCTCGTTGGCAGCGCCCTTGGTGAATTCAATCACCAGGTTGCCCTGGGCATCCGGGGTGAACCCGGGGAGGTCTTTCACCGCGGCCTTACCCTTCCCGACCTCAGCCGCGATATCGTAGTCGGTGAGCGCCGGGCGGCCGTTGATCGCCACATTGAACTTACGCTCGCCGGGACCGAGTTTGAACTCGGCGAAATGCAGGCGCACCAGGTAGGCACCCCCCTTGGCTACCGGGATGGTATAGGAGCAGCGACCCCAGCGTTCACTTTGGTAAACTGCCGCCGGGGCGGCGTTCGCAACGCTCGCGTCCACCGCTTCCTTCGTCGGCGTCACCGACCCGCCCTCGAAAAACCGGTCCATGCCGAAGCCATTCGGACCCGGCCCAAAGCGGAAGAAACCAATGCGGTTCCCACCGCAGTTGATCCCGACTTCGGTGGGAGCGGCGGGAAGCGCGCCCGCCGGGACGAGGGCCTCGGTATTGAGCGCCACGCGGACCGGGCCGTGAGCCGCCGCCTCATTGACGCGGACGTTCCACCCATCGAGCACGAGCAGCGGGGTTTCACCCCCCAATTCAGCCAGGCTGGCCTCGATGGTCAGAGTCTTGGCTTCTCCCGGCAGGAGCGACACGTAGTTGTCGCTATAAAAGACCGGCAGGACGCGGGCGCCGGATTTTTCTTTGCGGAGCTGCAGATGGGCCATGAGGGCGGGGCTCTTCGAGGGATTAGCCAAGGTGGCCACGATGATTAATTTTCCTCCCTTGTCCTGCCGTTTGGTCCGAAGGTCCAGCGGCACTTGCGGCAGGGCATTCAGGGCTTGAAAATCGTCCGGCCGATCCGGGAAGGCATGCCAATAGAAGTTCTCGGAGAGGACCTGCTGTTGTTTATCGCGCAGGACCAGCTTGACGAAATGCACCGGGCTGAGCGTCGCCTTGGGCAGGACCAGTTCCGAGGCGTCGGTCGCGGCCGAGGGGGGTGCGTTGACGGTGAAGTCCTGTTTCCCTTGCAGCGTGCCGTCGAGGCTGAAGACCTGGGCCTGAAGGGTAACTCCCTGGAGCGCCTTGGCGGTATGATTGATGACCATGACATGGGCATTTTCCTCGTTGAGCATCACATGGATCGGCTCGCAAGCTTTGCGGACCGCGAACAAAGAGGAATTGGGTTCGAGATCGTGGCTATAGAGTTGCCAGACGAAGCTCGGCTGGCAGGGGGCGCTCATCCAGGTAATCACTCCGGTTTCGGGCTTGAACAGGCGCGCGAAACGACCCTCGTACATCGCCCGGAAGGCCTCGTAATTGGCCAGTTGCGACTTCCGCACGAAGTCGGGCAGGCTCGACAGGGGGCCGTAACGACCGACCAGCATGTCGGGATAACGGTCGCCCTCCTGCGCTCCGCCGCAGAAATCGTGCTCGGCCCAATCGTCGTTGATGATGTCCCAATCCTTGGCGGGCATCATGGCGTGGATGGCCTCGAGCGTGGGAACCGAGATAGAGCCGATTTCCGTCTTGAAGGGCTCGCGATACACGTAGAATTCCCGCGGGGTGCGCCAGTGATAGGGTCCGCCGGAATTGACGCCGCGCCCGGAGGTGGAACTGGGCTGATACAAACGAGTGGGATCCAGTTCGTTGATGAGTTTCTGGATGCCATTACCAATGACCGGCGGCGGGTCGCCCTCGTTGCGCGCACACCACAGCGCGATGCAGGCATGGCTGCGGAAGCGCAGAATCTTCTCCCGCACGTTGGACAGATAAAACTCGGCGTCCGTTGGGACGGGACCATCCGCCGGGTGCGGTTGGAAAAACTCGTCCCAGAGCAGCAGGCCGTACTGGTCGAGCAGGTCGTAAAAATCCTCGCTGGTGCTTTGTCCCACCCAGTTGCGGATGATGGTATAGTTGGCCTGTTGATGCATCCGCATCTCCGCCTCGAGCCGCTGGCGCGTGATGCGCTTGAGCGCCTCGTCCATGCCCCAGTCTCCGCCCTTGGCCATAACGGGGACACCGTTGACCGAGAGCGTCAGGTTTTCCGATCCGGGGACGGAATAGCTGATTTGCCGCACACCGAAACTGACGTGACGCGCGTCCGAGGATGCCCTCCTTTTGGGCGAAGGCCAGGTGCAACTTGTAGAGCTCGGGTTTGCCAAACCCGTTGGGCCACCAGAGGCGTGGGTGTTTCAGGTGCAGCGACGGCGTGGTCGCGGGGGTCAGAACAACTTCCTTCGTTTCCTTGGGGTTGAGCGAAACTGCCTGCTGGAATTTGCCGTCCTCGAAAACCCCGGTCAGGGTGCCGGTCTGGGGGAGATCCGTGGCGTTGCGCAAGGTGGTCCGCACCGTCAGATCGGCGCTATCCGTCCGCGGCAGCGGCAGTTGGCTCGTCACATAGGGGTCTTCCACCACCACCGGTCCGCTCGCCGAGAGCGTCACCTCCTGCCAAATGCCCGTGTCGCGGTCGCGGATGGTCGGGATCCAATCCCAGCCGATGGTGCAGAGGAAGGTCGGGCCGTCGGAGGCCGTAATGCCGCCGTTGAGACCGGTGCCGGTGGCCATGGTCTTTTCGTGGGTTTCCCCGGGATGCGGTTGGGGCAGGACATGCACCGCCAAGGCGTTCACGCCACCCACAACCACCAGTGAGGTCACATCGAACACGCCGCGGGCGAAGGCGCCTTTGATAGTCCCCACTCGGTGGCCGTTGACCCACACCTCGGCGATGTAGTTGATGCCATGAAAGGTCAGCCATACCCGCTTGCCCGCGTAGGCGGCCGGCGGTGAAAAAGGGGTCCGATACCAATACGTTGCCCGGGCGAGGCTCTCCGGGATGGTCCGGTTGTTCTCGCCATACAGCGGCTCGGGATAGACCCCGTCGTTAACGAGGCTGGTCAGGACGGTGCCGGGCACCGTGGCACGATACCACCCGGCGGGCTGGAACGAGGCTTGCGAGAGCGCCTCGCCCGGTTGGAGCACCTTGGCGGCGTCCTGTAGTTCCCAGCCGGCGGTGAGGCGGACGGCTTCCGGCAGTTCGGCCGCCCGGGAAGCCACCCCGGGAAGCGAGCACGACAGCAACAACGCCAAAGCGGAGGCCCGATACCAGGCACGCGAGCTGGCCGGCCGACCGGCAGAACCAAAAGTTTTATTGATTTGATCAATCATGGATTATAAATGATTTTTCAGTCCTCCAGATCTACCGTGCCACCCGCCACAGATCAAGCCGCAAGAAAAAGTAACCGCCTAACCTGTCCCTCGCGCCGCGGACTGGAAAGTCCACGAATTTTGCGGGCGTTCCGCCCGTAGCGCAGACATTCTTGTCTGCCGTATCGCGGGCATTCCTGCCCGCCGGCCGTCGAAACTCCTTTGCTGCCCGGCGATAACCGCGCCTGCCGACTGGAAAGTCGGCGCTACGGGCATACGCCGCACGCCAGTCCCGAAAACTCCGGTCTAGGTCAACCGCATGGGCATGACGACGTAGAGGAACGGCCCGTTGATCTTCAGGACACCGGGGCTCAACTCATCAATCAACTCGATGAAGACCTCGTCGTTGGTCAGGGCATTAAGCGGGTCGATCATGTATTTCGGGTTGAACGCGATGGCCATTTCAACGCCTTTGTAGTTGATGGCCAAGGTTTCCTTGGCTTCGCCGACCTCGGGAGAATTGGCGGTAATTTCTAGCTTATTCTTGCCGAAACTCAGTTTGACGGAGTTCGATTTCTCGCTGGTCATGATCTCGGCGCGCTTGAGGGCATGCAGGAATTCCTCGCGCCCCAAACCTACCCGTTCCTTGGTTTCAGCCGGGATGACCTGCCGGTAATTCGGGTAGTTGCCCTCGATGAGTTTGCTCACGATAAGGATGGAGCCGCCCTTGTCATCCTTGAGGGTAAAGGAAGCCTGGTTCTCGGCATAGCGGACCTCGACTTCGCCCTTGTCAGCCAGCAAGCGGTTGAGTTCGGTGACGGTTTTGGCGGGCAGGATGAATTCGCCGTGGCTACTTTCCGTGACATCCACTTCCTCGTCCACCAAGGCCAAACGGCGGCCATCGGTGGCCACCATGGTCATCTTGTGGTCTTTGAGGCTGATGAAGATGCCGTTGAGCACATAGCGCGATTCGTCGGTGGAAATGGCAAACGAGGTCTTCTTCATCATCCCCTTGAGCTTTTCCTGCGGGAGGACGATCTTCTTGTCTTCCTTGAACACCGGCAACGGGGGAAACTCGTCGGCGTTCAGACCATGAATCTTGTAAAAGGAAGAACCCGAACGGATGGTACAGACGTGTTTTTCGTCCACCTCGATCTCAATTTCGGGGTTGCCCAGCTTCACGGACGATGCCGAAGAGCTTTTTGACCGGCACCGTTGTGGCGCCGGCCTTTTCGACCTTGGCCTCGACGGCTGAGGCGATCGTCACATCCAGGTCGGTAGCAGTGAATTCAAGGCGGTTTCCCTCGGCGCGCAGCAGAACATTGGAAAGAATGGGCAGCGTCGTGCGGGTGCTGACCACATTCTGCACCGCTTGCAGGCCGTTGATAATCTGCTCCTTGGAAATGGTCAGGTTCATGCTTGCTTAATATATCTCTGTTTTAGATCTAAATCGTATCCGTATTAAGGGGTGTGGATAAGGCAAACAACGCTTACTGTCAAGGTTCTACCGTGCTTTTCTCGGGGTTTGGGTGGGGGGTTTCTCCGGGGTGATCGGTGAGGAACGATGGTCGGGTCGAGGTTGTTCGCACCATTCACAAGTCATTCACCATAGGTGCGGCGGTTATTCGTGGGGAATGGGGCCATCGGCCTGGTCCCCCCGGGGCCGCTTTCCAGCACTCGAATTCCGGGACTTCTACCTACCGCGAGGCGCGGATCGCACGCGGCGGAGGATCTCGGGCAGGACTTGCTCGACTTGGGCAACTTCCGCTTCGGTCGATTCACGGCCCAGAGAGAAGCGGACCAGGGAATGGGCCAACTCCTCACCCAGCCCGAGGGCGCGAACGACGTGGGAAGGTTCGAGGGAGCCGGCAGAACAGGCCGAACCGCTGGAGGCGCACACGCCCTCCAGGTCCAGCGCCGCGAGCAGGGCGATGCTGTCCGTGCCCGCCACGGCAAAGGACACCGTGTTGGCCAGGCGCCGGTCGCGGGGCCCCAGCAACGCGACGCCCTCCAGACCTCCGAGGAACGCCGCCAGACGGTGGGTGAGCGACAGGAGATGGTTCCGGGGGAACACCGGCTCGCGAACAAAACGCTCCAAAGCCGCCACCAATCCCGCAATGCCCGCCAGGTTTTCGGTACCGGCACGCCGCTCGTTTTCATGTCCGCCGCCAAACAGGATCGGGTCCGGCTGCAACGGCGATCGGACGTACAGGGCCCCCGCGCCTTTAGGCCCGTGGATCTTGTGGGCGCAAATGGAGACCAGATCGGCGTTGAATTGGTCGAGGTTGGCAAAACCCTCCTTGCCAAACCACTGGACGGCGTCGGTATGAAATTTGACGCCGTGCTCCCGGCAGATCGCCCCGAGTTCGGCCACCGGCTGAATTGTGCCGATCTCGTTGTTGGCGGCCATAACCGAGACCAGGATGGTGTCGGGGCGCAGGGCTTTCTTTAAGTCCTCCGGCGCCACGAACCCCTCGCGATCCACCGGCAGGAGGGTCAAGTCGAAGCCCTCCTTGCGAGCCAGGTAATCGCAGGCATGGAGGACCGCATGGTGTTCGATGGCCGAGGTGATGAGGTGTCGGCCCTGGGACTTGAGGAGGCGGGCGGTGCCCAGAATGGCGAGGTTGGCACTTTCCGTGCCACCACTGGTGAAGACGACTTCGCTGGGTTTGCAGCCCAGCACGCGGGCCGCGCGCTCGTGGGCCTCGTCGAGCAGGCTCCGCGCGCGCCGGCCCACCCGGTGGACGCTCGAGGGGTTGCCCCAGACCTGGTCCAGCAAGGGGAGCATCGCCTCGCGCACCGCCGGGTCGAGCGGCGTGGTGGCGTTGTAGTCAAAATAGACTGTTTTCATCAGGCTGAGTCAAAAACCCGGTTCCAACCGCCGCCGACCTGGGGAGTCGCCTCAGGTGTTCGGAGCGGTCGTTCAAACTAGGAAAAATCCAGGCCCGGGTTGTCAGAGAATCCTGGCGGCGGTTGCGCTTTGTTGGCGAACCGATCGTCGGTCCACGGATCGGCGGTATTGGAATAACCGCGCGTTTCCCAGTAGCCCAATACCTCGGCGTCGAGGAAGGTGATCTCGTGGATGAACTTCGCCCCTTTCCAGGCATAGCGTTTCGGGAGGATCACGCGGGCCGGTCCGCCGTGTTCGGTGGTCAGCGGCGCCCCGTTCCACCGGTGAGCGATGAGGACGTCGTCGTCGAGGCAGACGGCCAACGGGTTATTGGTCGAATACCCGTCATAACTCTGGAAGAGCACATGGGCTGCCTCGGGTTTGGGCTGGACCAGATCGGCGATGGTGAGGAAAGCGACGCCCTCCCATTCCATGTCGAATTGGCTCCAGGTAGTGACGCAGTGAAAATCACTGATGTCCTTGAACTGCGGCAAGGCGAGGAATTGGGGCCAAGTCAACACCACCGGTTTTTCCACCAGGCCGTTGATCTTGAGTTGCCACGTGGCCAGGGGGATTTCCGGGTGAATGCCGAGGTCCAGGACTGGGAAGTTACGGACCTGCCGCTGGCCCGGCGGGAGCCGTTCCTGCGAACGGGTCGCGAGGGGTGGTTGGCCAGCAAGCTTGCGGGCCCAACGTTCTTTGGCCGACAGGTAGGCTTCTTTCATGGGGTGTCCGCCGGCTGACGTCGGCGGTTACGGAAGCGCCCGGCGAAGGAGGTCCAACGCCTGCTGGGCGGTAACCTGTTTGAAGGTCTCGCGATCGTAGGGATTGAGTTGGCGCGATACCACCGTCGAGGACGGAGTTGCCAGGCCGATGAAGACGGTGCCCACCGGCTTTTCGGCGGAGCCGCCACTGGGGCCGGCAATGCCGGTCACCGAAAGGGCGAAATCGGCGCCGGAGCGGGTGCGCGCGCCTTCGGCCATTTCGCGCGCTACCGGTTCGCTGACCGCCCCGTGAGCGGCCAACGTCTCGGCCCGGACGCCCAGAAAGGTCTGTTTGGCCTCGTTGCTATAGGTTACCAATCCCGCCAGCAGGACGGCCGAGGCCCCCGGCACGTTGGTCAGGCGATGAGCCAGGCAGCCCCCGGTGCAGGACTCCGCCAACGCCAGCGTCAGCCGCCGGGCTGTCAACTCGCGGATAAGGGCGGTCTCCAGGTCTTCCTCATCGTGGCCGTAAATCCAGGGGTGGAGGCGATCGGTGACGATGCGGCTCGCTTCCCGGACTCGGGCCGGAGCGTCCACTCCGTGCGCCGCGAGACGGACATCGACCTGCCCGGGACGCGCGCAATAACCGAGCTCCAGGCCGGCGGCTACCATCCCCCGCAACGGATCATCGATGGTATCCTCGACGGCAGATTCCGGGATCCCGGTGGTGCGAAAGGTCCGGCAGACGAACGGGGCGTCCTGGGGAAAGACGCGCTGCACGAGGGGCACTACGGTGTCGGTGAACATCGGCCGCAACTCACGGGGCGGTCCGGGGAGCATCACCAGCCAGGAAGGGAGTGGGTCGGGCCGAAAGGGGTTGGGTCGGACCTCGAGCGCCAGACCCGGGGCGGTCCCATTGGGGTTGGGCAGCACGATCGCCCCGGCCGGCACTTGCGCCTGCACCCGGGTCCGCTCCGGCATCGCCCGGCCACGCCGGTCGAAGAATTGCCGAATATGGTCGAGGATGGCGGCATCCTCCCTCAACTCCCGCCCGAGCAAGCGCGCTACCAAGTCACGCGTCAGGTCGTCCGAGGTGGGTCCCAAGCCGCCGGTGGCGATGACCAGGTCCGCGCGCGTGAGCGCCTCCCGTACCGCCTGCTCGATGTCGAGCGCGGTGTCGGCGATGGCCACCTGGCGGGTGACGACATAACCCCGGTCGGCGAGTTGGCGGCAGAGCCATTGCTGGTGGGTATTGAGAATCCGGCCGAGCATCAGCTCGGTGCCGGTGTTGATGAGTTCAACCTTCATGGCTGGACTTGGCTTCCCCCGCTCCGCGCCCCAGCCAGAGGGCCAGGCAGGAAAGCCAGGCGCCCGCTAACAAGGCCAGGAGACACAAGGCTCCGCCCGCCCAGCCGAGCCGCCCCGGGGACCGGACGGCCACCCAGGCCGCCAAACCGGCCAACAGGGCGTCAGCCAGGAACAGCGAGACCGTTACCAGGCGAGTTGACCTTGAAAACGCGGCGACCTTGAGTGGGGGCGCTGCGGAGGCTGGGGTTTTCGGCTGGACCACGCCGCCGGGGGCGCGCAACAGGCTCGCCATGCCGGGTGACAAGAGGGCCCGCACCGGGAGGGCTTCCGGCATCGGGATGGCGGGCGCGCGGCGGCCCATCAAATTCCCCAAGCCACGTCCCAACGCTGATTTCGACTCACGATTAATCAATCGCCCCAAGCATAACCCGAGCGCGGAAAAAAGAAAGGCAGAGAACGTCGTTCGGTTTTCAAAGGAAACATGGCGCTGAGTCCCCGCATCGCTGATACTCTGCCCGAGACGGAATGTGATGCACTGGCTATGAACTTGCGGCTTTACGAGGCGCACAACCATTTGCAGGATGAGCGACTCGCCCCCGAGTTGGAGGCTATCCTGGACGCCCTCCCGCACGCGGGCATTGTCAAAATGGTGGTCAATGGCTCGCGTGAAGCGGACTGGCCGGGGGTGCGCGCGCTCGCCCGGCGATGCCCGCAGGTCATTCCCTCGTACGGCTACCATCCGTGGTACGTGAAGGAGCGCCCGGCGAATTGGCGGGAGGTGTTGGCGGGTTTCCTGGACGATCCTTACGCGGCGGTGGGTGAAATCGGCCTGGATCGCTGGATCGAGGGACACGATCTCGAGGACCAGTCGGAGGTGTTCATCTGGCAGTTGCAGTGGGCGGCGGAACGTAATCTCCCGGTGAGCATCCACTGTCTGCAGGCCTGGGGACGGCTCCTGGAGATCCTCCGCGCCCAACCGTTGCCGCGGCGCGGGTTTTTGCTGCACTCCTACGGCGGCTCGGCCGAGTTGGTGGGGCCGCTCGTGGAGTTGGGCGCCCGCTTCTCGATCCCCGGCCATTTCGCCCACGAACGCAAGCTCCGCCACCGCGAAGCCTTCCGGCGAGTTCCGTTGGACCGGTTGCTCATCGAGACCGACGCTCCGGACCAATCGCTGCCCACTGAGCGGGTGGAATATCCGTTGTTCGAGGCCGCCTCGGGCAAGCCGATCAACCATCCGGCCAATCTGGGCGCCGTTTACCGGTTTGCCGCCGAGGTCATGGGGCAGCCCCTCGAAGCCCTGGCTGCCCAGGTGGAGGAGAATTTTCTGCGACTCTTCGCCGCGCGCGGCGCGCTGTGACGGCGGAATCGGCGGAGGGAGTTCTCGCCGACGGATGAATTCCCGCGTGGCGGCTCCGTCCAACAAAACATGTCCCTCTGGGGCGGGTCTATGGCATGATGAGCCGGCACGATGAGTATTACTGACATTCTGGTAAAGAAGAACCTGCTGACGCAGTTACAACTGGACGAGGTTACGGCCTTGATCCGGGCGCAAGGGCTGCGGCTCGACCACGCCATCATCCAGTTGGGGTTTCTCAACGAACGCCAACTGCTCGAGACGATGGGCGAATGCCTGAACATCCCCTTGGCTAACCTGGACCAGTTGGTGATGACGCCGGAGACCCGGATGGCCCTGCCCACCAAGTTCATTTTCCGCAAACGGCTGGTGCCGATCTCCCGTGAAAACGAGATCCTCGGGGTGGCGACCAGCGACGCGTTTGACCTGAGCGTGTTCGATGACATCCGCCTGCTGACGGGCTTGAAGGTGCAGCCGTTTCTGGCCGTGCGGGACGAGATCGAAAAACTGATCAAGGCTCATTACGGGGTCGGCGGCGACACGGTGGACGAGATGGTCGGGGTGGAGGGACGGGGCGCCACGCCGGCGGGCGCGGAAAGCAGCGCCGACCTCATGGAGATGGCCCAGGAAGCCAGCGTCATCAAACTCGTCAATGAGATCATCGTCGAGGCCATCAACGAGCGGGCGAGCGACATCCATATCGAGCCCTACGAACACGAAATGTCCATCCGTTACCGGATTGACGGCGTTTTGCAGCGCGCCTCGGTGCCGCCCCAGATCCACCAATTCCAGGCGGCGATCATCAGCCGCATCAAGATCCTGGCCAGCCTGAACATCGCCGAGCGGCGCGTCCCCCAGGATGGGCGCATCAACTTCCAGGTCGGCGGGCGCCAGATCGACGTCCGCGTGAGCGTGATCCCGATGTTGTTCGGCGAAGGCATCGTCATGCGTATTCTGGACAAGGCCAGCGTGCTTTATACGCTGACGGAGCTCGGCATGGATCAGGTCACCTTTGGAGCTTTCAACGGGTTGATTGCCCGTCCGCACGGGATCATCCTGGTCACCGGTCCGACGGGCAGCGGCAAGACGACCACGCTCTACGCGGCGTTGAACGCGATTGTGGGGCCGAAACTCAAGGTGCTGACGGTGGAGGACCCGGTGGAATACCATCTCATGGGGGTGAACCAGATTCCCGTGGACCAGAAGGTGGGGATGACTTTCGAGCGCGGGCTGCGCGCGATTCTGCGCCACGATCCCGATGTGGTGATGATTGGCGAAATCCGGGATTTGGAGACGGCCCACGCCGCCATCCAGGCTTCGCTGACGGGGCATTTGGTGCTCTCGACCCTGCACACGAACGACGCCGCCTCGGCGCCGATGCGGCTCATCGACATGGGTGTCGAGCCCTACCTGGTGAGCAGCACGCTCATTGGGTCCATGGCGCAACGGCTGGTCCGCAAGATCTGTTCTCGCTGCAGGCGAGCGTGCCCCGCCGACCCGGCGAAATTCCCATCGGACTTTGCCGTCGCGCCCGGCGAGGAGATCTGGCAAGGGGAAGGCTGCGAGGCCTGCCGGCAGACCGGGTATCGCGGGCGCAGCGGCCTTTATGAACTGATGGTCATGAACGAGGCCATTGCCCAGAAGATCATGGACCGCGCGCCGACCTTCGAGGTGGCGCATGCCGCCCGGGCCGCCGGGATGCGGCTCCTGCGCGAGGATGGCTGGTGCAAGGTGCGATTGGGGGTCACGACGGTGGAGGAAGTGCTGGAGTGTACCGCGGTTTGACGGCGCCGATTTGCTTTCCTTGACCCTGGCCCGCGGTTCGGCTATTACCTTGGAGGGTATGCCAACATACGAATACGTTTGCGAGAAGTGCGGACATGCGTTTGAAAAGGTTCAATCGATGTCCGACAAATCGCTACAGACCTGTCCGAAAGAGGTCTGTGCGCGAAAACCGTGGGCCAAGGGCAAGGTGCGGCGCGCCATCAGCGGGGGAGCGGGACTGATTTTCAAAGGCAGCGGATTCTACATCACGGACTACCGCAGCGACAGCTACAAGGAAGCGGCCAAGAAGGATGTGGCGCCCGCCGCCCCGGCCCCGGCTCCCGCATCGACTCCCGCCTCCGGCAGCAGCAGCAAGGCCGCGGGCGACTCCTCGGCGTCCGCCAAAACCGCCGCGAAGCCGGCGCCCAAGCCGGCCGCCGGGAAGGGATAAGATGCGCGCCGCGGCGGGGAAGAGGCGGGCGGCCTGGCTGCTGGCTGTGGGTTTGATCCCGGCCCTCGCCGCCTCGCGGGTGGCCGCCCAATCACCGGGCCACGATGCCTCGTCCACGCGGAGCCGCTCCGGCCAGTTTACGGCTCATGTCCTCTTCCATAGCGCTCCCGATCCGTACCTGGTCAGCAACCCGAACCTCGTCCGCGTGGACCCGGCGGTGGTGGCGGTGTCCTGCGAGCACATTCGGGAACTGCTCTGGCGCGACTTGGAGGTGCGCGGACCGTGGGTCTCAAAGGTCTCCATCCTGCTCTACCCGGCGCTGACGCCCGATGAGGTCGTCACCATCTCCTCGGATCGTTTCAAGAACGGCTGGCAATACCAGATGTATCTCCCGCAGATGGTAGAGCGGGAGCGCTACGTGCGGGCGATCACCCAGGTAGTGTTGCTCGAGTTGGCGAACCGGAGCGCGGGTCTGCGCAGCGCCGAACTTCCCGCCTGGCTGGTCGAAGGGTTTGCCCAGCAACTCCTCGCCGCCAACGATCCCCGGATTATTCTCCCCGCCCCCGAGTCGCAGCCGATGAAACCCGCCACGGGCGGCGCGAGCAGCGCGAACGCCGCGGACGCCGCCTCCCTGATCTGGCGGGGCAAGCCCGTTCGCGCCAGCGTGGTGGAACCGGCGCTCACGCACGCCCACCAGGTCTTATCCGGCCGCCCGCTGTTGACCTTCCAGGATCTGAGTTGGCCCGACCCGGCGCAATTGTCGGGCGAAGCGGGAGACATTTACCGATGCAGCGCCCAGTTGTTCGTGAGCCGCCTGCTGGGCCTGCCCGGCGGGCGCGCCGGCCTGCGCGCCATGCTCGCGGCCTTGCCCGACCACTTTAATTGGCAGTTTGCCTTTCTGCCCGCCTTCCATAGCTACTTCGAGCGGCCGCTAGATGCCGAGAAATGGTGGGCCATCCAGGTGGCGGAATTCACTGGCCGGGGCCTGGATCAAACCTGGGCCAAGGACACCAGCCTCCAAAAGCTGGAGGCGGCCATCCGGGCTGCCGTCGAGGTCCGAACCGGCACCAACGAACTCCCCCTGCACGCCGAGGCCCGGCTCCAAAACGTGGTGGGCGACTGGAACGGCGCCACGCAAACGCCCGTGCTCAAAGCCAAACTCGCCGAGTTGAACGTGCTGCGGTTCCAGGTCGCGCGTGAGTTGGTGCCCCTGGTGGATGAATACCGCAGCATTCTCGCCGAGTATATCCAGAAACGCGACCGGCCGGGTATTCTGGCACTGCCGTTCCGCAAGAACATCGTCCAGCGCCACAACGTCGAGCGCACTGTCGCCCGGTTGAATGCCCTCGACACCCGGCGGCAGGTCATCGCCAACCCAAACGCGCCCCGCTCCGCACCGGCCGCTCTGGCGGAGGCCTCGGAGGCGTTCGGCGCAGTCCCCCCGCCGAGCGTTCCGCCCCGCTGACCCGGCCCTGAGCCCGCTTCTGACACTGATGAAAACCCCCTCGCTCCTGGTTTGCTTCTGGCTCTCGGCCGCGCTGCTCTCGGCCGCCGAACCGCCCGTCCACACCGTCCAACCGGTCGACACCTGCGAGGCCCTGGTGAACCCGGACATGGGTTGGACGCTGGCCTTCTACTCCAACGTGCCGCAGAATTACGGTTCCCGGCTGGAACCGTCCGATACGGTGGACGATTTTCCGGGGCTGTCGGTGGTTTATCTGCGCGTGCCCTGGGCCTTGCTGGAACCGGTCGAGGGGAAGTTCAATTGGGCGCTGCTGGACACCCCGGCCCAGCGGTGGATTGCCCAAGGCAAACGCATCGCCCTGCGCGTCACCTGCTCCGAGAATTGGATGCACTACGCCACGCCCCAGTGGGTGCGGGCGGCCGGCGCCAAGGGCGTCGACTATGAATGGGGCCGAGGCCCGAAGGCGGGCGGCCCGCTCTGGGACCCGGATTTCCTGGACCCGGTGTTTCTCGAAAAACTCGAGCATTTTCTGGCGGCCATGGCGGCGCGCTATGACGGCAGCCCTCGAGTAGCGTTCATCGATGTCGGTTCCTTCGGCATGTGGGGGGAAGGGCATACCGGGGGCAGCAGTCGCTTGACCGAGCCACAAACCGAAGCCGCCGTCCGGCGGCATGTCGATCTGCATCTACGCTATTTCAAGCGAACCCTGCTGGCCATCAACGACGATGTCGCCGGCTCGGAAAAACCAGGCCGGCACTTCCCGATCACCGATTACGCGCGCGAACGGGGACTCACGCTGCGCGACGATAGCATCCTGGTCCAGCCCCCGCCGCGGTCCTGGTATCACGCCGAGATGGCGCAGGACTTCTGGCCGGACGTGCCCGTGATCCTCGAGCACGAGCATTACGGTGGGTCCAAGGAACGCGGCGCCTGGAGTGGAGATCGCTTGATCCAGTCCGTCGAAGCCTATCATGCCAGCTACATGTCCATCCACTGGTGGCCGCGCGAGGAGTTGGCCGAGAACCAGGCGGCCATTGCCCGGATCAACCGGCGCTTGGGTTACCGCTTGCAGTTGCGCGAGATCTCCTGGCCCGCGGAGGCAGCTCTCAGCGCTCCGTTTACCGTGCGGACGCGGTGGGCCAACGCCGGTGTGGCTCCCTGCTACCCGGGCGGTTTTTGGGCGCTGACCCTCAAGGACTCCAAAGGCGGCATCGTCTCGGTGAACGTGAACGAGGCCTTCGATCTCAAGCGGCTGCCCCCGGCCGCGCCTGGCCAGGCGGTCGCTCAGGAGTCGGATGCTGAATTGGTGGTGGGCCGGCGCCAAACGGATGGCGGCGGACCGTCCACCAAAGCGGGGCTTTGCGATCTGTTCATCTCCGTGGGCCAGCGGGACGGCACGCCCGTCATCGCCCTGCCCCTGCCCGATGCCGATGGCCAGCGGCGCTACAAGCTGGGACAGATCCGGCTGACGGAATAGGGGTAAAAACAGCAAAGCCGGGCTTTCGCCCGGCCTTGCTGACACACTCTACAAATTCTCACGCGAGAACTGAAATCGTCATCGATGCGGCGCCGCAGATATACGCCTACCGACCACACACGGTTCGGTTACTGCACTTTTACACCGTCAACACGCCAACAAGATACCAGACCCCCCGTCCCCTGCCAGTCACCAGTACTGGTGACAAGCAGTCCCCAGTCATTTTCCGGACGGGCCTGTCTTTTCCCGCTCCCCAACCGCCCGCTGGATCAGTGTTTCGTGCAGGCCTGCTTGGCCCCGTGGCTCATTTCAAGTTCCGCGATCGCTGAAATCGGTGGCGCTCCGTCCGGTTGTAGATCCGCAGGTCATCCGCCACGTCGGCCAGGGCCTGGTCGACGGTTTGAATGAAGTTGAAGCAACTGCTCGCCAGGCCGCCCAGGCTGATTACCGTCTCGCGTTCCGCCACATCGTTGGTGACCGCGAGGACTTCGCCGTAAGGTTTGAAACGGTGCGTCGCCCGTTCGATCATCTGGTCCGCCGTCTGGCCCCGCCTCGAGTACAACACCTCCACCGCGCGCGTCGAGTGTGGGCGCGGCGTCCCGGACGGCGCGCCTGCCCCGTCGAAGAAGATCGTGATCGGTGTGCCGGCGACATCCTGGTAGAGCGTCAGGCGGGCGATGAGTTCATCCCGCGCCGCCGCCGAGTGCCGCGCCCGCCCCGGCGCCAGCTCCGGCCAGTCGTGCAGCAGGCTATAACCATCCACCAAGATCCGGACCAATGCCATGCCGCAGGATAACCCTCGGCCACCTCAAGATAAACTGGAAATCAAGTTTTGGATGAAGGCATCCGAGGTAGTTCCCATCGTCCGAGGCGTAACAGATCCATCAGCCCCCCCCGGGCTCAATTCAGGTCGAAATCGATTGCCACCGCCGATAAACTCGGCACCTTTACCGCTTCCGCAGTCGCCGGCAGGTTCATCAACCTGAGCCGGTCGGGCGCGTTCCAATGGTTCATGACGTCCGGTTGCCGGGCGTCGAGCGTATCGCACAAGCCCTCGGCGTGGACCGCCCGGACGCCGCCTGGGAAATCGGTCAACCCGAGGGATAGCTCAATCGGTTCCGGCCGGAGATTGACCACAAAGAGGGTGATGGACTTGTGGTCCTCCGCGCCGCACGCAAAAACGTCTATCGGGACGCCCTCGTAATCCACCCGCAAAGGGATCGGTTGGGCGTGGTGCGAGTAAAGGTGCATGGCATAATAACTGGCACGTTTGAGCACCCCGAAACCGCCGGGGGCCGTCTCGATGATGGCGCCGCAATAGCTGTTGGCCAGGTTGGAGCGGCAGGCCATCTCCACCTTGTCCGAATGGCGCATCATCACGTGGAGGTAGCGGGCGTTCATCAAGGCCGCCCAGAGCGTCGGTTGTTTGCCTCGGCCCAAACCCCAGGAGCCTCCGTCGATATTCCACTCCGTGACCGCCAGCCGAACCCCCGCGCAGCCGGGGGTCCGGCTGAGCATCTCGGTGACCTGGTTGAATTCCCGATCGCACGCGGCGAAATCCGTCGTGTAATGGTGCGGGCAGACGTAGGCGATGTCCTTGCCCACCTGGTCGAGCAGTTCTTGTGAGGGATAGGAGGTCATGATCCGCACGCCCGGGTCTACGTGTCTCATCTGCGCGATAAACTTCGGAAACTGGGCGAGGTAGCCTTGGCTTCCCGGATTGATCTCGTTGCCGATCTGCCAGTATTTGACATGGTAAGGCGCCAGGTGACCGTGGGCGGCTCGTTTGGCCCCCCAGCCCGAGCCGGCCTCGCCGTTGCAGTACTCGACCAGGTCGGCCGCGCTCTCGGGACCGTCGGCCAGGCTCACGCAAATCAACGGCTCGCAGGCGGTCAACTCACAGAACTGGCAGAACTCATCGATGCCCACGTCGTTGGAATCGAGGCGGCCCCAAATCTCATTCCGCCACGGCGCCCGCCGGTCGCGGTCGCCGATGCCGTCCTTCCACCGATAATGGCCCGGGTCCACACTCGACCCGCCCCAGCGCATCACCGCAGGCCGGACCGCTTTGGTAACCTCAACGACCTCGCGCCGCCAGCCTTTCATCTGGTCCTCGGGCATCAACGAGAGCTTGTCGGCCCATACCTGCCCCGAGCCCTCGGCGCGCAATTCAAAGACCGCGCGATCGGTCTCGCCCCGCGAGGTCATGACCACCGCATACCGTTGCCACGCCGCTGAAACCGCGGGCAGTTCGGCCGACCCCAGCACCATCCAATCCCCCGTCGGCAGCAGGCATTTGAGCGCCACCGTCACCTTCACCCCGGGCTCTCCCCGCAGGTAGCCCGCGCAGGTGTAGCCCATGCCTTTCCGGGCCACCAGACCCGATTGCGTCAGGCGGGCGGGCTGCGCCCCCGCGCTGAGCCGCGCGGCGCGCGTCCCGTTGAAGGGGTTCACGGTGTCGATTGTCCAGGTCGCGTTGGTATCCCAGGGCCGGTCGCAGATATCCGGGCTGCCGTCGTAATAGCACCAGCGGGCGGCGGGAATGATGCCTTCGAACGACCGGTCGTTGAGCATCTCCGCCCACATCCCCGGAGCCACGTCGTCGAGCAACTCGATGAAGTTGCCGAATAATTTCGGATCGATCTTGCCGGCGTGCAGGGGTTGGGAGTGGACGGTGGCGCTGGCTTTGGGCGGTTGGGCGGGCGCGTGGAAAACCGTCAGGGCCGCTGTCAGGATGAGCACAGAGGGTCGTTTCATCATACCGCCCCATCATTGACCAACTCCCCCCGTCAAGCCTAGCGCAATCGGCCTGGCGCAATCGGCGCGAAGGAAGACGCGGTTGCGGAAGTTCCTGATCAAACCCGCTTTGACCTGCAGTACGGCTTAGGCCCTTAACCCGATGATAAGCGCGCGATTCGCTGGGGCCGGCGTATTCCCGCGTCAGCCCTGCTGCCCTATAAATCCTCGAGCAGCAAGCGGGCGCTGATGCGGGCGGACTCGAAGATGACGGGCAGGCCGCTGCCGGGATGGGTTCCGCCACCGACCAGGTACATCCGCTCGAACTCATCGAAACGGTTACGCGGGCGCAGGTGGAGCATCTGACCGAGGTTGTGGGCCAGGTTGAAGGTCGCGCCCCGGTAGATGCCGACCTTGGTCTCCCACTCCAATGGGGTGACGACGCGCTCGAAGCGGATGCGCCGCTCGAGGTCGGTCAGCCCCAGCTTGGCGAGTTGCCGAAAGGCAACCTGCCGGTAGCGCGCTCGCTCCTGGTTCCAATTAATGTTCGGATGCTGATGACTGACCGGCACGAGCACGTAGAGCGCGCTATGGCCGGCCGGAGCCATGGTCTCATCGGTATGGCAGGGGTTCTCGACGTAAAACGACGGGTCCTCGGTGAGGACGTGCTGGTGCTCGATCTCATCGAGGTTCCGCCGGTAATCCCGGGCGACGTAAATGTTATGATGCTGGAGTTGGTCGCACCGGCCTTCGATCCCGAGGTAGAGCATGAAGGTCGAGCAGGAGAAGCGTTTGCGGGCGATGCTCGCGTCGGTCCACCGGAGCCGGAGCCGGTTGGGTACCAAGGTCGTCATCGCGTGGCCGAAATCCGCGTTGACTACCACCGCGTCAGCGCGGGTCTCCCCGGCCGCCGTGCGCACGCCGACGGCCCGCCGGCCTTCGAATAGAATTTCTTCGACCGGCTCATTCAGGCGGAGGGTGACCCCGAGTTCGGCCGCCACCCGTGCCATGCCGCGGGTGAGGGCGTTGCAGCCGCCGATCGGGTGCCAGATGCCGTACTCATACTCGAGAAACGAGAGGATTGAGAAAAGGCTCGGACATTGGAAGGGCGACATGCCCAGATATTTCGACTGGAAGGTGAAGGCCAATTGCAGCCGGGGGTCGCGGAAATAGCCGGCTAATTCCGCGTGGAGGGACTTCCACGGTTTCAGGTACGGCAGCACCGCCAGCAGCCGCAGGGTCAGCAGGTCCGTCCAACTGGAAAAGGGCGTTTGCAAGCACGGGGCGAACTTCTGGAGCTTGACCCGGTTATCGCTCATGAATCGGCGAAACTGGGGGGCGTCCGCCGGGGCCAGTTTGGCGACCTCCGCCACCATCCGCTCGAGGTCGGACGTGCAAAGCAATTCGCCGCCGGCGCCGAAGACGAGCCGGTACTGCGGGTCGAGCCGTTTCATCGGCACTTCGTGGCGCAGATCGCGCCCCACCTCCGCGAAGATCTCATCGAGGATCTGCGGGTACAGGAAAAAGGTCGGCCCCAGGTCAAACCGAAAGCCCTGGCCTTCGATCGCCGAGGTGCGACCACCGACTTGCGCCGCTTTCTCGAAGATCGTGACCGCCTTGCCGGCCTTGGCCAGCAATAGCGCGGTCGCCAACCCGCCCGGCCCGGCACCAATGATCAGCACGCGGTGTGACATGGCATGTTCAATACTTTAATGGGCTGCGGCTGACAAGCTCAACCGCCCACCAGAAACCGGAACGCGCGTCTCAGCGTCGCCAGCGAGACGCGTGGCGGCGGATAGCGCAGCCGGGGGTCGACCGCCAAGGACCGCTCCAGGACGGATCGCCGGTGGCTAAAACCATCGAAGCTGGCCCGGCCGTGGTAGGCGCCGAGGCCGCTGTCGCCCAGTCCGCCGAAGGGAAGGTCTTTGCCGACCATGTGCGTGACGGTGTCGTTCAGACACACCCCTCCCGAGCGGGTCTCCTCCAGCACGCGAGCCTGGGTCGCGCGGTCGCGAGTGAACAGATAGAGCGCCAGCGGAACCGGACGGCCACGGAGCAGCGTCAGGACCTCGTCCAGCTTCTCAAAGCCCAACACCGGGAGGATCGGCCCGAAGATCTCGTCACTCATGACGGGCGAGTTCGGCGCCACGTCGGTGAGGAGGGTGGGGGCCAAATATAAATCCCACGCGTCCTGCTGGCCCCCATGCACCACCCGGCCGTCGCCCAGGTAGGCCGCCAGCCGCTCCCAGTGCCGCCGGTGGATGATGCGGCCGTAAGCGGGGCTTTGTTGCGGGTCGTCGCCGTAGAACTCGAGAACGGCGCGTTTCAACGCCTCGAGCAGCGGCCGGCGCATGGTTTCCTCCACGAAGACGAAATCGGGGGCGACGCAGGTCTGCCCGGCATTCATGAACTTGCCCCAGGCGATCCGCCGGGCGGTGAGTTCCAGGGGGGCGTCCGCGCACACCAGGCAGGGGCACTTGCCACCGAGTTCGAGCGTCACCGGCGTAAGGTGCTGAGCGGCGGCGGTCATGACGGCACGCCCGACCGCGGTGCTGCCGGTGAAGAAGATGGAATCAAACCGCTCGCGCAACAACGCCTGGGCGGTGTCGCTTTCGCCTGGGACCACGGTGACGTACTCCGGGGGGAAGGTGGCCGCGAGGAGTTGGGCCAAAGCGGCGGCGGTGCGGGGCGCGAACTCGGACGGCTTGAGCACGGCGCAGTTGCCCGCGGCCAGTGCGCCGACCAGCGGCGACAGGAGCAGTTGCACCGGGTAGTTCCACGGCCCCAGGATCAGCGCTACGCCCAAGGGCTCGGCTCGGATCGATCCGCTCGCGGGCCAGGCCAGCAGCGGCGTGCGGCGGCGCTGGGGCCGCATCCAAACTCGGAGTTGGCGGAGGGCGTAGCGGATCTCGCTGAGCACCAGGCCGATTTCGGTGACGTAAGCCTCATAAGGGGATTTGTGCAGGTCGGCCTGGAGGGCGGCGCTTAGCTCGGCCTCGTGGGTGGCGATCGCGGCCCGCAGCTTTTCGAGCTGGGTGCGGCGAAATTCCCAGGGGCGGGTGACGCCGGCCTGGAAGAAAGCCCGCTGGCGGAGAACGAGGGCGGCGAAATCCATAAACAACTTGGTAAACCTTCCGACATGGAGTATAAGGTCGTCAAGCAATGGTTCATCAAGCGGGCATGATCAAAAAGCGCGTCGCCGTGATCGGATCGGGTCTCGGCGGGTTGTCGGCGGCCATTTCTCTGGCTCAGGAGGGTTACGCGGTCACCGTCCACGAGAAAAACCCCCAGATCGGCGGCAAGCTGAACGTCTTGAAGCAGGCCGGCTATACCTTCGATCTCGGCCCCTCGATCCTGACCCTGCCGCACCTCTTCAGCCGGCTCTTCGAGCGATCGGGCAAGCGGATGAGTGATTATGTTTCACTGCGGACGCTGCGCCCACACTGGCGCAATTTCTTCGAAGATGGCCAGGTGGTGGATTTGTTTCCCGAGCCGGAGCGGATGGCAGAGGAGGCGCGCAAGGTCGGGGAAGACCCCGCCGCGGTGCAGCGCTTCCTGGCCTACTCGGCTCGGCTCTACGACCTGGTCAACGCGGGCTACTTCGAGCAGGGGCTGGACACCGCCAAGGAGTTCCGGCGGTTTTACGGCCTGGGCAATTTCCTCAAGTTTGACCTCTTCCGCACGATGCATGGCGGCGTGAAACGGTTTCTCAAGACCCCTCACATGCAGGACATCTTCGACTACTTCATCAAGTATGTCGGCTCGTCGGCCTACCACTCGCCGGCCTTCATGAATTGCCTGCCGACCATCCATTTTCGCTACGACCTCTGGTATGTCGACGGCGGCCTCTATCACCTCGCCCTCGGCCTGGGCAAACTGATGGACGAATTGGGCATCGTGGTCCGGCTCAACTGTGAAGTGACCGAGGTCCGCCACGCCGGGAGCCGCGTTACCGGCCTGGTGGCCGGCGGCGAGTTTCAACCCGCGGACATCATCGTCTCCAACATGGAGGTCATCCCGGCTTACGAAAAACTCCTGCGCGAGGATCCGGCGTTTCTGCGCACGCTGGACCGATACGAACCCGCCTGTTCCGGGCTGGTGCTGGAGTTGGGACTCGACTGCCAGTATCCGCAGCTTGCCCACCACAATTTCTTTTTCTCGAAGCATCAGCGCGAGCACTTCCACACCGTGTTTCGCAAACGGCAGTTGCCACCCGACCCCACCATCTACCTGGTGGCGGCTTCCCGGACGGACCCGACGGTCGCGCCGCCCGGGTGCGATTGCCTGAAAATCCTGCCGCACATCCCGCACATCGACGACGCCCATCCGCTCACCCGCGCCGATTACCTGGCGTTCAAGGACCGGGTGGTGGACAAACTGGAACGAATGGGCCTGAAGGACCTGCGTCGGCATGTGGTCTTCGAGCACTGCTGGACGCCGCTCGATATCCGCCAGCAGTATTACTCGAACCAAGGCTCCATCTATGGTGTGGTCAGCGACCGGTTCAAGAACCTCGCCTTTAAGGCCCCGAAGCAGAGCGTGAAGTACCCCAACCTCTTTTTCGTGGGCGGCTCGGTCAATCCGGGCGGCGGCATGCCGATGGTCGTCCTCTGCGGTCAGAACGTGGCCAAGAAGGTCGTCGCGTGGGACCGATGTTGAGTTTTCTGGTCATCGCGTTGTTGTGCGGTTGCGCCGGCTTGCTCGTGCTCGTCCGGTTCCCGGCCGTTGCCACCGCCCCGCCCACACCCGCGCCCATCAGGGTCAGCGTCATCATCCCCGCCCGCAACGAAGCCCACAATCTCCCCGCTTTGCTCGGTTCTTTGGCCTCGCAACCCGTGAAGCCGTTCGAGATCCTCGTGGTGGATGATGCCTCGACAGACGGCACGGCCGAAACCGCCCGCCGGCTGGGGGCGCGGGTGATCGCCTCCGCACCGTTGCCTGAGGGGTGGCGCGGCAAGACCTGGGCCTGTCACCAGGGCGCCGAGGCGGCGGTCGGCGGTTGGTTCCTGTTCCTGGACGCCGACACCGCGTTCGAGCCCGACGGCCTGGGCCGGGTACTGGCCAGTTATCCTGGCGGCGCCTTCTCCATCGTGCCCTACCACGCGGTGCAAAACGGGTATGAAGACCTTTCGCTGTTCTTCAACCTCAACATGATCGCCGGGACCGGGCGGCACGGGTTGTTTGGTCAGATGCTGTTGGTGGATCGCGAGAGCTATCGGCGCGCCGGGGGCCACGCAGCGGTGCGGGGCCGGATCCTGGAAAACCTTGCCTTAGCCTCAGAGTTTCGCGCCGCCGGCGTCCCGGTGCAGAGCGAGTTGGGGCGGGGGATGTTCTCGTTTCGGATGTATCCGCACGGGTTGCGCGAGTTGGTCGAGGGCTGGACCAAGGGCTTCGCCTCCGGGGCGGGACAGACTCCACCCAGCGTGATGATCCTCATTGTGGCCTGGATGGCCGGGCTGGTCCTGGCCCCGGTGGGCTGGCTGGGAACGGGGGATTGGCGGCATTGGGGGGCGGCCTTTGGGATCGGCGTCGCACAAGTGCGCTGGTTCGGCCGGAAGGTGGGCGCCTTTGGCTGGGGCAGCGCGGTGTTGTATCCCGTGCCCTTGCTCTTCTTCTTTGGGGTGTTCGCGTGGTCGGCTGCTCGTTCCGGTCGACCCGTGCGATGGAAAGGACGCGCTATCCGTGCGGATTGAACTGCCCATCGCCTGGGTTATCCTCCTGAATGTGGCCGGTTGGCCGGTCATCCAGTTCGGCCTGGCCTGGGTTTTCCTCCGCCTGCCCGTGGACTGGTTTAATCCCGCACCGGCACGCTCCTGGGAGCAGGGTGGGCGCTTCTACGAGCGGGGGTTCGCCATCAAGCACTGGAAAGACCGCCTGCCCGACGCCGCCCGCTGGTTCGGCGGCGGTTTCGCCAAAGGCACCCTGGCCGGCACCGAACAGGATTACCTGCGCCGGTTCATCCGGGAAACCTGGCGCGGCGAACTTTGCCATTGGTGCGCGGTAGCCTGCACCCCACTGTTCTTCCTCTGGAATCCCGGATGGGCCGACCTGGTCATGGCCGCCTACGCGCTGGGCGCCAACCTGCCTTGCATCTTGGCCCAACGCTACAACCGCGCGCGCTTTCAACGTGTGCTCGCCCGTTCCTCCGGCCGGGGACCCAGCGCGGCCTGAACCTAGCCGCCCGCAAAAACCGGGCGGAAATGGGCCTCGGTCAGGATGCGGGCGACCTCGGCCCGTTTATCCCCCTGAATCTCGATCTGGCCGTCCTTCACCGTGCCGCCCGTGCCGCAGGCCTTTTGCATCGCTTTGGCCAATTGCTCCTTCTCCGGCAGGCCGATGCCCACAAACCCCTTGATGACGGTGACGGTCTTGCCGCCACGTCCCGCCTTCTGCCGGATGATGTCCACCCGTCCGCGGCTCTTCCGCGCCGGCCGGGCCACGCTGACCTCCGGCCCCGGCGGCAGCCCTTCGCTGGACAGCGCCGCGAACGGGTTCTGCCCGAAATCCGTGGCGCCCTCACCGGGGTTGTGTTTGGGGTCGATCATGGGTCGGTTGGGTGGGCTAAGGCACTGGCTTCACCCGCGGCAACGCTCTCGCCAGCTACTCCCGAAAGTTCGTGTACTGGAGGGCCACCGAAAAGTCTTTCGCCCGCACCGCGGCGATTACCGCTTGCAGATCGTCCCGGTTCTTGCCCGTGACACGCACCTGCTGCTCCTGGATGGCCGTGGTCACTTTGAGTTTCGACTCGCGGATGAACAAACAAATCTGCTTGGCGACATCGGTCTCGATGCCTTGCTTGATCTTGATCAATTGCCGCGCATGGCCCAGCGGCGACACCTCGGGATCGCATTGCTCAACACTCTTCAGGCTGATATTGCGCTTGGCAATCTTGCCGATGACAATCTCGTTCAGGGCGGTGAGCTTGAACGCATTGTCGGCGGAGATCTTGATTTCATTTTTTTCCAGCACGATCTCCGCCTGGTTCCCTTTGAAATCAAACCGGTTCGCCAGTTCCTTTTTGGCGATGTTCACGGCGTTCTCGACTTCCATCGAGTTCACGTTGCTGACGATATCGAATGACGGCATAAGTATAATTATAGCCGGTAACTCGCCGGGAAAGCAACGCCGCAAAGTCCGAATGTCTGGCAGCTTCCGGGCTTTCGGCTCGCGGCCCCGGATGGCGCCGCGAGCGTGCCGGCTTCGCTGGAGGTGGGCGGTTGTCACTGGCCCTTGTTCGGACTCGAGGCCGGCTCCGCGGGGAGCGAGGCGTCGAGTTGTTCACCAGGCTCCGACAGCCCACGCTTGCCCCGCCACTCTCGCGTCTCCATACTGTCGGCCATGCCGTTGTCATGGAACGAAATCCGCCACCGGGCCATCGCCTTCAGCAAAGATTGGGCGGGTGTCAAAAGCGAAACCGCTGAGAAGCAGACGTTTTGGAACGACTTCTTCAACGTCTTTGGCGTCCGCCGCCGCACCGTCGCCACCTTCGAGGAACCGGTCCGGAAACTCTCTGGCAATTGGGGTTTCATTGACCTCTTCTGGCCGGGCCGTTTGCTCGCTGAGCACAAATCTCTCGGGTCCGACCTCGGCAAAGCCCACGCCCAAGGCATGGACTACCTCCGCGCCCTCAAGGACTCCGGGCGCGACCAGGAGATCCCGCGCTGGCTCATCGTTTCCGATTTTTCCCGCATTGCCGTCCACGACCTGGAGCCGGTCGAAANCCTCGACACGCCCCGGCTCCAGCCCATCCCCGCCACCATCACCTTTCCCCTGGCCGACCTCCATCAGCACATCCGCCATTTCGCCTTCATTGCCGGCTACACCCAGCACCGGCTCGACCCCGAGGACCCGGCCAACCTGGAAGCGACGGCGCTCATGTGCCATCTCCATGACGCACTGGAACGTGGCGGCTACACAGGCCACGAACTCAAACGGTTCCTGGTCCGCATCCTATTTTGTCTCTTTGCTGAGGACACCGGCATCTTCCCGCAGAAAGCCTTCGAGTTATTGATTTGCGACCGTACCGCGGAGGACGGTTCGGACCTGGGGCCCCAGCTTGCCCACCTCTTCCAAGTCCTTAACACCAACATCCTGCAGCGCCAGCGCCACCTCGATGAGGACTTCAGCCAGTTCCCGTACGTCAACGGCGACCTCTTTGCCGAGCGCCTCGAGTTCGCCGAGTTCAACGCGGAGATGCGCAACGGCTTGCTGGCCTGCTGCCGCTTCCGTTGGGACACCATCTCGCCGGCCGTCTTTGGCTCGCTCTTCCAAGCCGTCATGGACAGTCACGAGCGCCGCCAGATCGGGGCTCACTACACCGCCGAAAAGAACATCCTCAAACTCATCCGTTCGCTGTTTCTCGACGACCTCCGCGCCGAGTTCGAGAGCCTCAAGGCCAACCGCTCGACCCGACGCACCGCCTGCCTACGCGAGTTTCAAACTAAGTTGGCCAAACTCCGCTTCCTCGACCCCGCCTGTGGCTGCGGCAACTTCCTGGTCCTGACCTACCGCGAACTCCGCCGGCTCGAACTGGAGGTCCTGCTGGAACTCCATGGCCAGCAGCGCGAGATGTCGCTCGACGACGTGAACCAGCTTTCCAAACTCGATGTCCATCAGTTCTACGGTATCGAACTCGAGGAATTCCCCGTCCGCATCGCGGAGGTTGCCTTGTGGCTGACCGATCACCAAGCTAACATCGCCCTTTCGCAGGCCTTCGGGCAGTTCTACGATCGCCTCCCGCTGCGCGCCTCGCCTCATATCCACGTTGGCAACGCCCTGCGCATGGACTGGCGGGAAGTGATCCCCGCCGCCCAATGCAGCTACCTCCTCGGCAACCCGCCCTTCGTGGGAAAACAATTCATGACCGCCGAGCAGAAGGGCGACATGAAGGCGGTCTGCGGCAAAGTCAAAGGTGGTGGCGTGCTGGATTACGTCACCGGTTGGTACTTCAAGGCGGCAGAGTTCATGCGTGACACCCCCGGCCGCTGTGCCTTTGTTTCAACCAACTCGATCAGCCAGGGCGAGCAACCCGGCGTCCTTTGGGGTGAACTCTATGGCCGGTACCGGATGAAGATCCACTTTGCCCACCGCACCTTCCCCTGGGAGAGCGAGGCGCGGGGCAAAGCTCACGTCCACGTGGTCATCATCGGGTTCGGCCCCACTGATGTTCCGGCCAAGTTCATCACCGACTCCGATGCGGATCCCGCTCATCCCACCCGCTCATCCGCGTTGAACATTAATCCCTACCTGGTCGAGGGCGAGGACACCGTTCTCCTCAAACGCACCAAGCCTATTTGCGCCGTCCCGGAAATTGTCTTCGGCTCGATGCCCAATGACGGCGGGCACCTCCTGCTGGACGCGGAGGCGAAAGCGGACTTGATCCGGTCGGAACCGGGCGCGAGGAAGTTCATCCGGGAATTCGTCGGCTCCGAAGAGTTCATCAACGGCATCGAACGCTGGTGTCTTTGGTTCGCCGACGCCCCACCATCCGAGTTGCGCTCGCTGCCAGAAATCATGCGGCGGGTCGAGAGAGTGAAGGCGCACCGTCTGGCCAGCACCCGCGAGACAACTCGCGGACTGGCGGCCCTCCCCACTCTTTTTGGGGAAAACCGGCAGCCCCAGGCTAAGTATCTGCTGATCCCCGGCGTGTCCTCGGAACGGCGGGCCTATATTCCGATTGGTTTTCTATCGCCGCAGGTCATTGCGAGCAACCTGGTTAACCTCGTCCCGGGCGCCGAGTTTTATCATTTTGGTGTGCTCACCTCGCAGATGCACATGGCCTGGGTTCGCCAGGTCTGTGGCCGTCTGGAGTCGCGCTATCGTTACTCGAACCAATTGGTTTACAATAACTTCCCCTGGCCTCCATCGGCGACCGATTCGCAGCGCGAGGCCGTCGAGCACGGGGCTCAGCGGGTGTTGGACCTGAGAACCGAATGCGGTGATGGGCGACACGGCTTTCTTCCCGCCAGGAAGGCTGGCACGGCGGCGTCCAGCCTGGCCGACCTTTATGACCCGTTGACCATGCCGGCCCCGCTGCTCAAAGCGCATCAAGCCCTCGACCGGGCGGTGGATCGCTGCTACCGGCCTGAACCGTTCCCCAGCGATCGCGCCCGGGTGGAGTATCTCTTTGCTCTCCACGCGAAGATCGCCGCCCCGTTGATGGCAGCGCCGAAGCGGCACCAGAGCAAACCGCGATCACGGCGCGCGCAAACTGCCGGCGGATGGTGAGCTGGTTTCGCAGGGAACCTGGTTAGCTCATCTCCACGGCAGCGTGAGTCCAAAATAAATCATCGCCCAAACACTCAGCCAGCAGACCCACGCCAGCAGACGCTCGCGCCGATACAAGACCCACGACCAACCCATTAGAAGCCCGAAACCAGAAAACAGGAGCCACGTAAGAACGTCCCCGCGATAACCTGGCAGGGAAATCCACCAGAGGCCCCATGAAACTGCCATGAGCAGAGCAAAAATAACGACGCGGGCGTTTATGAAACTGGAACTGGCGGGCGGCATATCAACGAGCCGCATAGGCGAGCCCGCGCCACTGCTGCTCAGCATAAACCTCCAGCGTTATCGTGGGCTTCGCTGAAGGCGGTTTGTCGGGCCGCGTTGTCATGGTCTGTCGCTCCAAAAATAAACACCGGGCTGCCAAGCTCGTGCGTGCTCACGATAGCTGACGAAATTGGTCGGGCCAATCTCGAATCCACAGTGCCCGATTAGGCCGCCGCCCCACGCCAATAAAACACTGCCCGGTGAATTGGTGAGAGACTCCCGAATCTGGATGTAAGGCGGCAGGTGATAAAGGCCGAGGAGCTGCGATGGGAAACTCGTGCCCAACTCAGAAACTCTGGGGGTCGTATTGGTGGGGCTTTTCGCCAGTAACCACACGGCCCACGTCTGGAGCTGGGTCGGCGTAATCACTTTTCGAGCATTCCTCTCCAAACGAGCGAACTGCCAATCAGGTCTGCACGCGTACGAGAGAAACGCCGCGATACAGCCGAGTACGATGATCGTGGCAATGGACTGGGATTTCATGTGGTGTGGTCGCGCGGCCTAGCCGTCCCGACCAGCGACCGCACGATATTCGTTCGTTTAACGGCGCGCATGAATCTCATAGGCAATGCCTTTCCGATAAGTTCATTATCGCGGGAACGGTCTGGAAGTCAAGGTATTAAGAACTTATTATATAAAACGTCCGGGAAGGTATCCCCCTTCAATCGGGGCTCGTTCAGAAACTCCCTGGTTGGAACTAACCTGGGGGGGGACGCCCTGCGCGGCAAACGGCCCGCCAGCCTCCGTCGAATGGGGGTGCGGCCGGCGGCCCGGGTGAGGGGGGGACTGCGGCTCCAGTTCCTCGGAGATTCGACTTGCCCCCTCGCGATCGCGTGCGTAGGCTGAAATCGTCCGGGGCGGTGCCCCGCGGCAAGACGTGTGATAACTACATCGGAAATCGGCTATAACTCGAAGGTCGAGGGCGACGTGATCGTGACCCGCCTCGACGCGGCGCTGAATTGGTTTCGGAAGAACTCGCTCTGGCCGATGCCGATGGGATTGGCGTGCTGCGCTATCGAGTTGATGGCGGCGGGCGCCAGCCGTTACGATATTTCCCGGTTCGGCGCCGAGGTGATGCGATTTTCCCCGCGCCAGGCGGATGTGATGGTGGTCGCCGGCACGGTGACCTACAAGATGGCGCGCGTAGTCAAGCGGGTGTATGACCAGATGGCGGAACCGAAATGGGTGATTGCCATGGGGGCCTGCGCCTCGACGGGGGGCATGTATCGGAGCTACTCGGTGCTGCAGGGAGTTGACCGGATCTTGCCCGTGAATGTCTACGTGGCGGGCTGCCCGCCGCGTCCCGAGGCGCTCCTGGACGCGCTCATCAAACTGCAAAACCAGGTGGTGGCCAAGGAAGCGGTCATCGCCACGCTCAAGAAAGTGGCCTGAAAAGCTCGGAGAGACGCTCGATTATGGCCACCGCTCCAGAACTCGCCGACCGCCTCCGGGAAAAATTCGGTGGCCTGATCGCCGGGCCGGTGGAGTTTCGCGGGGAATTGACCTTGCGGGTGTCCGATGCCGAACGGATGGCGGAGATCGGCGCCTTCGCGAAACAGGAGTTGGGTTTCGATTACCTGGTGGATATCACCAGCGTGGACCACTACGGGGATGACCCGCGGTTCGTGGTGGTTTATCACCTGTATGGTTACGGGCATCATTGCTACCTGCGGCTCAAGACAGAGGTGAGTGAGGAAAAGGGGGAACTGCCCACCGTGACCGGGGTTTGGCGGACGGCCAACTGGCATGAGCGGGAGATTTACGATATGATGGGCCTGCGGTTTCGCGGCCACCCGGACCTGCGTCGAATCTTGATGTGGGAAGGTTATCCTCACCACCCGTTGCGGAAGGATTTTCCGCTTGCGGGCAAACCAACCGATGTGCCGGAGGTCGCCTTCACGCAGGCCGCTCCCCTCGTGGGCGGTCCTTTTGTGACCGTCGCAGGCGGCAAAGACACCATCGCACGCGAGCCGCGCGGGCGGCTGCCGGAGAGCCCCGCGGGGGAAACTCCTTCACCCGCGGAACTGCGACGGGTAGTGGAAGACCGCCATGACCACGGCGCGGCGCGGGGGCCGGCCGAACCCAGGACTTAAGATGGCCGAGCTTCGCGATCTGGAAATCAAGGAACCCGCCGCGCGGGCGGCGGAGCTGGCGGCCGGCGAGTTGCAAGACATCCCCGGCGAGCGGATGATCCTGAACATGGGGCCGTCCCACCCATCCACGCACGGGGTGTTGCGCATCGTGCTGGAGTTGGACGGCGAGATCATCACCAAGGCGATGCCCGACGTTGGTTATCTGCATCGCGGGGACGAGAAGATCGCCGAGAACATGACCTACACCCAGTTCGTGCCGTACACGGACCGGTTGGATTACCTGGCGCCGCTGGCCAACAACGTGGCTTATGCGCTCGCGGTGGAGAAACTGCTCGGGATCGACCGGCAACTGCCGCCCCGCTGCCAGTTCATCCGCGTGATCTGCGCCGAGTTGGCCCGAATCTCCAGCCATTTGCTGGGGGTGGGGTGCTACGCCATGGATGTCGGCGCGATGACCGTCTTCCTGCACACCTTTACCGAGCGGGAGAAGATCCACAACCTCTGCGAGTCCTTGTCCGGGGCGCGATTCACGACCAGTTATACGCGCATCGGCGGACTGTCGCGGGACCTGCCGCCCGGCTGGGTGGAGCAGTGCCGGAAGTTCTGCGAGGAGGTCCTGGTCAACATTGATGAGACCGAAACCCTGCTGAGCCGGAACCGGATTTTCGTGGACCGCACGCGGGGGGTGGGAGTGATCTCGCGCGAGGACGCCATCGACTTCGGGTTGAGCGGCCCGAACATGCGCGGCAGCGGCGTGGACCACGACTTGCGCAAAGCGCAGCCCTACCTGGTCTATGACCAACTGGAGTTCGATGTCCCGGTGGGAGCGGAGGGTGACAGCTACGATCGCTACCTGGTGCGCATGGAGGAAATGCGGCAGAGCGTCCGGATCGTGCGCCAGTGCCTGGACAAACTGCCTGATGGGCCGGTGAATATCGCCGATGGCAAGATCGCCTTGCCGCCCAAGGCCCGCGTGTTGACGCGGATGGAGGAGTTAATCCACCACTTCCTGAACGTAACCCAGGGGGTCAATGCGCCGCCCGGGGAGATTTACTTCGGCCACGAGAATCCCAAGGGTGAACTGGGCTTCTATATTTGCAGCAAAGGCGGGGGCACGCCCTATCGGCTGAAGATCCGCTCCCCGTCGTTTGCGAACCTGAGCATCCTGCCGCACCTGTTGCCCGGCCACATGGTCAGCGATGTGGTCGCCATCCTGGGTTCTTTTGATTTTGTCATGGGAGAGTGCGATCGATGAACCTTGCCAACACCCAACCCATTCCAAACCGGCTCCTGGAGCAGGCGGACTTCGCCGTGCCGGCGGCCCTGGCGGCCGAACTGGATGAGCTGATCACGCACTATCCCAAGAAGCGCAGCGCCTCCCTCATGCTGCTTCACGCCATGCAGGAGCGGTTCGGCTATATCTCGCGCCAGGCCGTGGAGTGGATCGCCGCCCGGCTCGAGTTGGCCCCCATCAACGTGTTCGAGTTGGTGACGTTCTACCCGATGTTCCAGCAGCAACCCGTGGGCCGGTTCCACCTGAAGATCTGCCGCACCTTGAGCTGCGCCCTCGGGGGGTGTTACGAGTTGCACGAGTTCTTCTGTCAGAAGCTGGGTCTGGACCCGCATAAGCATGGGCCGCAAACGACGCCGGACGGCAAATACACGGTGGAGTTCGTCGAGTGCCTGGCCAGTTGCGGCACCGCGCCGGTGATGATGTGCAATGACACCTTTTACGAGGGGGTCTCCCAGAAGCAGGCGGGAGATATTCTGGGGGGGTGCCAATGAAAATGAAATGGCTGCCCGACAAGGATTTGAACCTTGACAAACAGATCCAGAGTCTGCTGTGCTACCGTTACACCATCGGGCAAACGAACGCTTATAAATTAGAGAATTTGCGCCGGGAGTCAAGCCCCCTGTAAATCATGCCGCAAGAATACAGGTTAATCCTCAAATACGCCGACCAGGCGGGTTACACACCCGACCTGGCATGCTATCTGCGTCACGGTGGTTACGCGGCGCTCCAGAAGGCGGTGGCGTTGCCCGCCAAGGCGCTGCCGGATGGGAAAACGCTCAGCGGCGCCGAACAGATTCGCGAGGAAGTGCGGGTTTCGGGTTTGCGGGGACGCGGCGGGGCGGGCTTCTCCTGCGGGCTCAAATGGTCGTTTGTGGATCGCAAGAGCGGCAAGCCCATCTACCTGATCTGCAACGCCGACGAGTCCGAACCGGGCACGTTCAAGGACAAGCAGATCCTCTATAAAGATCCGCACCAGATGGTCGAGGGGATGATCATCTCCTGTTTCGCCAATGACGTCCACCTCGCTTACATCTACATCCGCGGCGAGTTCGCCGAGGGCGCCAAGTTGCTGAACCGGGCCTTGCAAGAGGCGCGGGCGAAGAACTTTCTGGGCCGGAATATCCTGGGGAGCGGCTACGACCTCGAGATCCACGTCCATCGGGGCGCGGGGGCCTACATCTGCGGCGAAGAGACCGGGCTGATCGAATCGCTGGAGGGCAAACGCGCCTATCCGCGCATCAAGCCCCCCTATTTCCCGGCCGTGTTGGGCCTCTATCAATGCCCGACCATCGTGAACAATGTCGAGACGCTTTGCGCCGTGCGGCACATCGTGGCGATGGGCGGGGCGGAATATGCCAAATTGGGCACGCCGAACAACACCGGCACCCGGATCGTCAGCCTGAGCGGCCACGTCCGGAAACCCGGGTACTACGAAGTCGAGGTCGGCAAGGTTACCATGGGGGAACTCATCCACGACCCGGCCTTTGGGGGTGGCCTGCGCGAGGGGCGCCAACTCAAAGCCATTATCCCGGGCGGGTCATCATCCAAGGTCTTCAAGGCCGGCGAGAAGTTCAAGCTCAAGCGCCGGGGCCCGGACGGCAAAGACGTCGAGAAAGAGTTCGGGGTGCTGGATTTGCCTTATGATTTCGATTCGTTGATCGCCGCGGGCAGCATGTCCGGGTCGGGTGCGATCATCGTGCTGGACGACTCGGCGGACATCGTCGCGGCGTTGGCCAATCTCTCGGAGTTCTACGCCCATGAGAGTTGCGGCCAATGCACGCCCTGCCGGGAAGGCTCGCTCTGGATGGCCAAGGCGCTGCATCGCCTCAGCCACGGCGAGGGCCGGGCCTTGGACGCCGATTACCTGCTCAAGATCGCCGACAACATCCCCGGCGGCCGCACCATCTGCGCCTTCGGCGAGGCTTGCTCCTGGCCGGTCCAGAGTTTCATCGGCAAGTTCAAGGATGAGTTTGTAGCGCGGGGCACGGCCGACGAGGCGCGGCGCGCCCAGGAAACCAGCCGCCCGGCGGCGGGGGTGGAGGTAAAACCTTTGTAATGTCAACCGTAGCTCCAACCGAAACCAAGCCCGCCGCGCCGCCGGTCGAGAAGATCGCCGTCCGGGTGGACGGCATTGCCGTGGAGGTGCCGAAGACCATGCCGGACCCGGTGACGGGCAAGCCGGTGGCGACGCCGATGATCCAGGCCTGTTTCGCCGCCGGGGTGATGGTGCCGCACTATTGCTACCACCCCAAGCTGCCGATCGCCGGCAATTGCCGGATGTGCCTGGTCGAATACGGCACGCCCGCCATGGGGCCGGATCGCAAGCCGATCATCAATCCGGACGGCACCCCCAAGATCGCGAAATCGCCCCGTCCTGCCATCGCCTGCGCGACGCCGCTCTCGCCGGGCATGGAGATCTACACGCAAACCCCGGCCGTCAAGCAGATGCGCGAGGGGGTGCTGGAATTCCTGCTGATCAATCACCCCCTGGATTGCCCTATCTGCGATCAGGCCGGCGAATGCAAGCTCCAGGAATACTCGGTGGACTACGGCCAGTCCCAGAGCCGTTTCGCCGAGACGAAGGTTCACAAGCCCAAACGCGTCGACCTCGGGCCGCGCATCGTCCTGGATGACGAGCGCTGCATCCTGTGCACGCGCTGCATCCGTTTCACGCGTGATATTGTGGGGGACGACGCCCTGGGGATCGTCAACCGGGGCAGTTTTAACACGCTGACTGCCTATCCCGGCAAAGCGTTCGACAACAATTACACGCTGAACACGGTGGACCTCTGCCCGGTGGGGGCGCTGACCTCCAAGGATTTCCGGTTTCAGATGCGCGTCTGGTTTCTCAAGGAAACCAAGAGCCTGTGCACCAGTTGCGCCACCGGTTGCAACGTGGTGATCGGCTCGCGGGAGGAACAAGTCTACCGCTACGAACCGCGCGAGAATGACGCCGTGAACGGCTCCTGGATGTGCGATGCCGGCCGGCTGAATTACCGCTGGATTGGGAGTGGCGATCGCCTCACCGCCATCGCCGGTCTCAAGCTCGCGGGCGCCACCCCGTGGCCCGCCGTGACGCGCGACCTTTCTGATAAGCTCAAGCAGGTTCCCGCCGGGTCGGTGGCCATCATTGCCTCAGCCCGGCAGACCAACGAGGAGCTTTACCTGCTGGCGAAGCTGGCCAAGAAACTCGGCGCGCTGACCGACTCGGTGCCGCGTATCGGGGAAGGGGACCGACTCCTGCTCAACGCCGATCGCAACCCCAACAGTGCCGGGGCCCGGCTCACGGGCCTGGCCGCGGAGCCGATGGGATCGAACCTGC
>TBL_comb47_HYPODRAFT_10001144_pt1 | contig 34844 bp, 23 predicted proteins | sample TroBogypolimnion_40_FD_10682 | JGI IMG/M metagenome (IMG submission 10682)
GGATATTTAGCCGTATTCAGAAAACATATCCAATAGATTATTATTGGCTATGGACTCCTGAAGGATGGACATGGAAGGGTGCAACCGATGAAGTAGTGGCAAAAACAGAAAAAGATATGCGTCTTGCTTCGGAAGTGCTGAATGAGATGGGAAAACCATTTCAACTGGCAACCTGTGGCTGGGTTTTGGGCCCACCAAAGGACCGTACTGAATTTGACCGGGTATTACCGAAAGATATGCCATTTAGCTGCATCAATCGTGGTTTGGGATATACACCGGTTGACAAAGGATTCAAGGCGATTACTGACCGTCCCAAATGGTCAATTCCATGGATGGAAGATGACCCAGATCTTATCGGCACTCAGTTGTGGGTGGGACGTTTACGCAAAGATGCACTTGACTCGTACCGTTATGGATGTAACGGCTTGATTGGTATTCATTGGCGGACCCGTGACTTGTCACCTAATGTTTCAGCTCTGGCTAAAGCTGCATGGACTGCCAATCAATGGGATAAGCTACCAGAAGCAGCTAACCGTGATTTGCCATGTGCAGACTTATATGCTGATTGGGTTAGAAGTGAGTTTGGTTTTAATAATGAATCATTGGTCAAATTGCTTGTATACTTTGATAGCCAGGGAAAGGAACTGAAAGAAGGTCAAAAGGATGATGCACCGCTCAATGTTACAGACTGGCTTGGTGGTCCTGGCGGATTAATGACCAACAAAACGGTCGAAGATTTAACCGAAAGGGTTGACCGGTACAAGGTTATCGATCAGTTGGATGCGATGCTGCCAACGATTCCAGGATTGGGGAATCATGAACGTTTTGAATACTGGCTGACCAGCCTGAAATACAACAAATCATTGGTTGAAACGGCTTTGGTAGCAAAGAAATTACAACTGGCAGTAGAAGAAATTAAAAAGGAAAAAGATAAAGGGAAACAACATGAGATAGCAGCAGGCAAAGCATTACCTCTTCGCCTTGAATTGGCTGTGAAATGGCAGCATACCACTGAATTATTGTTGGCAAAGGTTTCAACAACAGGCGAAATGGGTATGCTTGCCAACCTCGAAATGCATAATGGGAAGCATAATCAAACCTTAACCGGACAGGATCAGTTTTTGCAGGAAATGGGAGTTACGCTTCCTGCAGATGCCATCCCTTCAAAAGATTACAGGGGAAAAACACGTGTGATTGCGCCAACTAACGAATCTATTCTGTCAAAAGGCAAGGATTTTTATCTCAGGGTAAGGGTACTTTCTTCTGAAAATTCTGTCTCAGGAAACCTGATGTGGAAGAATATTGGAACCGTTGATTATAAAAAGGTAGAGTTGAAGAGAATGGATCGAAACGTATTTGAGGTTTCTATTCCATCTTCAGAAATAACAGATGATTTTGAATATTACATTGAAGTCACTGCCGGGAAAGAATTGGTTAAATTTCCAATCACCACTCCCGGGATTAATAGGACTGTGGTGCTGATGAAAAAGTAAATAATATTGAAAATGTTGTCAATGTTATAATTGTTGTGATGGTTGTATTTAATCTTATTCCGGCAATTGAATGACTATCAATTACAACAATTACAATATTAACAACCATTACAACCATTACAACCAGTAAAACATTTTTAACCATTACAAAATTGACAACTCTTACTATTAAACGAATAAACAATGACCTCAAAAGAACGTTTTGACTTAACCGTCAACCACAAACAGCCCGACCGGGTAGTAGTTGACCTTGGATCGACTGCAGTAACCGGAATTCATGTCCTTTCAGTTGAAAACCTTCGTAAACATTATGGTTTGGAAAGCAAGCCGGTGCGTGTCATAGAACCCTATCAAATGTTGGGTGAGGTGGATCAGGAACTGATAAGCGCCATGGGAATTGATGTGGTAGGCGCCTGGGGAATAAATAACATGTTTGGCATTTACAATCATGAACCGCTAAAGGAATTTACAACCTTATGGAGCCAAAAAGTTCTTGTTCCAGAGAATTTCAATACGACTAATGATGAAAATGGGGATTTGCTGATTTATCCTGAAGGAGATTTGTCGGTTTCGCCATCAGCCCGTATGCCTAAGGCAAGTTATTTCTTTGATGCGATAATCCGACAGGAACCCATTGATGAGGAAAAGCTTGATGTAGCAGATAATCTCGATGAATATGGACTAATTAGGACAAATGAATTGAATTTTTGGAAAGAAGCAGCGAAAACTGCACGTGCTACGGGTAAAGCTGTTATTGCCGGTCTGGGAGGAACAGCCCTTGGCGATATTGCATTGGTACCTGGTATTCAAATGAAACATCCAAAGGGGATACGTGACATTACCGAATGGTATATGAGCACGATCATGCGGCCAGACTATGTTAAGTCTATATTTGATCGTCAGTCGGAGGTTGCATTGGAGAACTTTAGTCGGTTGCACGAGGTCATAGGTGATAACATTGATGCAGTTTTTATCTGTGGTACTGATTTTGGTACACAGGATTCAACTTTCTGCGCTCCCGAACAATTCGATGATCTGTGGTTGCCTTACTACCGGCGTATCAACAATTGGGTGCATGACAACACTAATTGGAAGACCTTCAAGCACTCATGCGGGGCCGTTGAAACCTTTATGGGACGTTTTATTGATGCAGGATTTGATATTATTAATCCGGTGCAGGTAAGCGCCAGAGGAATAGATCCTGCACATCTAAAAAATACTTACGGAAAAGACCTTGTTTTCTGGGGTGGTGGTATTGATACCCAAAAAACATTACCCTATTCAACTCCGGAACGGGTTCGGGAAGAAGTACTTCGTTTATGCGATATATTTGCCAAAGACGGTGGTTTTGTGTTTAATACAGTTCACAATATACAGGCAAATGTGCCGGTTGGTAACATAGTGGCAATGGTTGATGCGATAAGAGAATTTAACGGAAGAAATTAAAAAAGAAAAGGCAAGAGATAAGAAAATGTTGTAAGGTTCTAAGGGTTAGAAATGTTGTAATGATTATAATGGTTGTAACAACTCCTTTAACCTTGCCAACATTGATGACATTTAAAACCCTTACAACAATGACAACATTTCTAACCATTCCGACCAATACAACATTAGCTCATAAACAATGACTGAATAAAATATTATAAAATGAGAAGATTAAAATTTGAATTATTGATCACACTGGTACTGATGATTTCAATGGCGTCTGCCAAAGAGTACCATGTATCAGTAAAAGGAAATGATAAAAATGATGGTACTGCATCAAACCCCTTTAAAACAATCAATTTTGCAGCTCAGCTTGCACAACCCGGTGATGTGGTAACCATTCATACTGGAACATACCGTGAATGGATTAATCCGGCCCGGGGTGGTGAAAGTGATACAAAGCGGATAGTGTATCGGGCAGCAACAGGTGAAGTAGTAAATATTAAAGGTTCTGAAGTGCTTCAGGGATGGAAAAAGGAAAAGGATGGAATATGGAAAGTAACAGTCCCAAACTCTTTTTTCGGGGATTACAATTCGTGTAAGGACATGGTTCATGGAGATTGGTGCGATAATTTCGGGAAGAACCATACTGCTGATCTTTTCCTCAATGGCAAATCACTTTACGAGATGGAGAACATTGATAAGGTACGCAACTCTGTTCCATATGTCAAGTGTAAAGACTTGGTCGGCTCTACTTATACCTGGTATTGCGAGGTGGATGATGCCAATACTACCATCTGGGCGAACTTCCAAAAGGCTGATCCAAACAAGGATTTGGTAGAGATCAGTACGCGTCGTACATGTTTCTATCCTGATAAACCGGGCATCAATTATCTTACTTTTCAAGGATTTCATGTCAGCCAGGCAGCTACCCAATGGGGTGCTCCAACGGCAGAACAGATTGGTATGATTTCTACCAACTGGAATAAGGGCTGGATCATTGAGAATAATGTAATCAGCGATTCTAAATGTTCAGGTATCACCTTGGGAAAGGAACGCAGTACAGGTCAGAATGTGTGGTCATCAGATATCGGGAATGTCAATAACGATGGAAACATTCATTATATTGAAGTGCTCTTCAGGGTTCTACGATATGGGTGGAACAAGGACAACATCGGCTCTCATATTGTAAGAAACAACACCATCTTTAACTGTGAACAGACGGGTATTTGCGGAAGTATGGGTGCAGCTTTTAGTACAATTGAGGGTAATAACATCTATAACATCCATCAGAAGAATCAAATTGGAGGTGCAGAAATCGGAGGGATAAAGTTTCATGCTGCTATTGATGCTATCATAGTTGGGAACCGCATTCATGATAACCTGTCATTTGGATGCTGGTTTGACTGGATGACCCAGGGAACCCGTATCTCTAAAAACCTGTATTATAAAAATGCATGGATGGATATTTATTTTGAAGTAAATCATGGGCCTTTCCTTGTAGATAACAATATTCTGTTGTCATCGACAGGGATTGGCACTCAATCCGAAGGTGGTGCCTTTGTCCATAATCTGATTGCCGGTCAACTCGTTGAGCTTCCTGACCTGGGTCGATTTACTCCTTATCATTTACCACACTCAACCGCTATTGCAGGTCTTTGCACTATATTATCAGGTGATGACCGCTATTATAATAATATTTTCCTGGGTCTGGGTAATGAAATTAATAAGGCAGATGTCCACAATAATTATGGACTGGTTGGGTATAACAATGCTAAGTATCCGGTATGGATCAGTGGCAATGTTTATTACAACAGGGCTTTACCCTATAAGGATGAAACTGATTTTGTACAGAATGCCAATTTCAAACCTGAATTCACAATTACAGAAGAAGGGGACCATGTTTTCTTGAGTCTCTCCACCGATGCCAATGGAATTGACCCTAAGACACAGTTTATTACTACAGAACTATTGGGGAAGGCCAAAATACCTAAAGAAGCCTTTGAGAATCCTGATGGTACGCCCCTAAAGATTGATACCGATTATCTTGGTAACAAGCGATCTGAATCTAATCCTTCGGTCGGTCCATTTGAAAAAAAAGACAGGAGTTTGGTTAAACTGAAAGTCTGGTAGTCTTTAATTCTATTAATCCTGACCCCGACTTCTCGAGGTCAGGATTAACATTATCACTTAGTCTTTAATAAATCGGGAAACCTGTGATTGTCTATTATCTGTAGTGAATTTCAGAATATATATCCCTTTGGATAATTTACTCACGTTAATTTTAGCTCTGTTTTCCTGAACGATGGCAGTTATCTTTAAATCTCCTAAAAGATCATAAACTTCAACTATACATTTGTTTTCAGACTGTATGGTTAACTCATTCTGAACAGGATTAGGGAATATGGATAGGCCTGAACTTTTCAGGTCCTGTACTGCTGTTTCCTTTAGATTTAATCCATAACCATATTCAAACAAAGGCTGGTAGGGTATATCACCCCAATTGATTGGTTCCTGAGTGATAGATATAGGCCAGGTATGCGATAATTTGCCTGTGAAATCATAATCTCCAAACAAAACATCAGTTATTCCCAAACCTTCAGTTCCAGGTAACCAGCAGGCAACAAATGCATTGGCATCGGTTATCACATTATTCAGAATAATTGGGCGTCCGCTTATTAGCAACACCACATATGGAATGCCCAGTTTCTGAACATTTGCGATGACACTTAAATCACCTGTACTCAACTGGGGATTTGGATTGTCACCATTACCTTCAGCATAAGGTGTTTCGCCAACCACAACAATGGCAACATCCGATTTAACTGTCGAAATACCGTTTGAAGCATAGGTTACATGACCTGAACCCCTGATCGCTTTTATCGCATCCAGAATGGTTGTACCCTTGGTAATCGCACCAGTTCCACCCTGCCAGGTAATGGTCCAGCCCCCACATTGCGAACCAATATCAGAAGCTTTTGATCCTGCAACTAAAATGTTACCGATAGTTTTGGATATGGGTAATAAGCCGCCACTGTTTTTTAATAAAACCTGTGACTCACGAACTGCCTTTCTTGCAATTGACCGGTGGTAATTATTCCCCAGACTATCTGCAAGGGTAGTCGAAGCATAAGGATTCTCAAACAATTGCAAACGGAATTTAACAGCAAGTATCCGTTTAACCGCATCGTCTATCCGGCTTTGAGGAACACTACCTTCACCGACCAGCTGTTTTAAATTAGTAATAAAATCAAGCGGTCTGGAAGGTTCCATATACATATCGATTCCTGCATTCACCGCTATTTTTATGGCTGTTTTGAAATCACTGTCAAGATATTTTACTCCCTCCCAATCGGATACCACAAAACCACTGAAGCCCAATTCACCTTTTAATACATCAGTGATTAAATATTTATTTCCATGACAATAGACGCCATTCCAGCTGTTAAATGAAACCATGACAGAACCTACACCTGCCTGTATGGCCTTGATGTAACCTGGTAAATGAATCCGTCGCAAATCGGCATCCGAAACAATTGTATTTCCTTGGTTTATGCCATTTAGCGTACCACCATCACCTACAAAATGTTTGGCACAAGCCAGTATATGATTAGGAGTACCCAGTGTATCGCCCTGATAGCCTTTTACCGCTGCTGCAGCCATCATCTTTTGCAATTCGGGCGTTTCGCCAAAACCTTCATAACTTCTGCCCCAGCGTATATCCCGAACAACAGCAATACACGGACTGAAGGTCCAGTTTAGACCAATTGCCCTGACTTCCATTGCCGTAGCTGACGTACATTTAGTAACCAGTAAGGAATCACGGGTACAACCCATGCCAATGTTGTGCGGGAATATAGTCGCACCATAAACATTGTTGTTCCCATGAACCGCATCAATACCATAAATAATCGGAATCTTCAGCCGGGTAGCCATTGCGGCCGTTTGCATGCTATTATACATGGTAATCCAGCTTTGAGGAGTTGTGCCAGGAACACTTCCGCCTCCGCTTAATATAGAACCCAGGTAATTCTGAGTAATGATTGTATTGACATTACCGTAAGATCTTTCTGTTTGCACCATCTGACCAATCTTTTCATCCAGTGACATTCGGCCCAGCAAATCATTTACCCGATCATCAACCTTGGCTTTTGGATCGAGGTAGATCTGTGATAATGCTGTAACAGGTGTCTGAAATAAAGCAATTGTACAAAAGGATATGATAAGGAAAGAGAAACTGATTTTCATGGCATTGATGATATAGATAGTTTTAAGCAAAAGTACTAAAAGATGCCAATGTGATGAATAATAACCTGCTTATACCAGCAATAATTTAACTCCTGCGATGATCAGTACGAGCGATAGTGCATAAGTCAATCCTTTTACCGTGAATTTATGACTTCCTGCCCAGGCACCTGCCATACCTCCTATGATTCCAGCAAAGACCCAATAAATAATTTGCGGGGGAAGTACAATTCCATCTTGCCAGGTACCTACTAAACCAGATATCGAATTCAGAAAGATAAATAAAGATGAAACAGCTGCTGTTTCTTTAATAGTTGCCCAGTTGAGCAACAAAAGTATTGGGCTTAGGATAATTCCACCACCTATACCTGTCATTCCTGAAAAAAAGCCAATTATCCCTCCAACAGCCATAGAGATCAGGAAAGAAGGATTTTTGGCTGTCTTTTTCTCTGAAGGTTTGTATAATAAACGAAAGGTAGCCAGGATGAGCAAGAATCCGAGTACTATTTTATAAATGTGAGGATTGATATCAATTTTTGCTCCCAGAAAAGTCATTGGGATCGAAGTGATTACAAAAGGGAACAGCAGTTTCCATCTGAAATGACCCGCATGATAATAAGAGGTAAATGCGATGAGCGATACAAATACATTGAGCATCAGTGCAGAGGTTTTCATATAAACAGGTGCAATACTAAACAGGGACATCAATGCTAAATAACCGCTTGCCCCTCCATGTCCGGCTGATGCATATAGAAATGCGGTAATCAGAATACAAACTGCCAATATAATTTCCATCAGATCATTCTTGTAATTCAGCCAAATATAGAGAATTATTGCCTGATAGATATTCCTCGGTCATGGCCTAATTGATGAATTTTTAATTTAGTTATTCTGAATAGAATTGTTAAAGTCTCATTCCTGGAGAAATTTATAAACGCAGATTAAACCAAAAGCAGTTAATCTTTGTTTCAAAATTCCTAAGCACAATAATGCAATTATTTTTATTTATTCATCTTAAAAACAATCAATTATGAAAAGAACAATTGTATCATCAAGCTTCTTGCTTCTGGTCGTGTTATTCATGACAAGCGTAGCATTCTCACAGACCTCATCCGAATACAAAGCCAAAATCGAAAAGATCAACAAGGAAATGGCGAAGTACATGATCGAAGGTAATACCGAAAAAGGCCTTAGTCTATACACTGCGGATGCTATTTCTCTTCCCAGTTATGAACCCATTCGTGATGGCCTTCCTGCAATACGCAAAGCCAGTGAAGAAATGGTCAAAACTGGTTGGAAATGTAAGTCATATGAAACTAAGACTCTTAAGGTTATGCCTAATGGTAACATGATTACCGAAATTGGAACATACACCATCAGCATGACTATGCCAGGCATGGACAAACCTATGGATGATCGTGGTAAGTACCTTACTATTTGGGAAAAGCAAAAGGACGGATCATTGAAAGTGAAGATTGAGACCTGGAATTCGGATATTAATCCGATGAGTATGGAGAAGTCTACAGAGCAGGCTGATATGAATCAGAAAAAGTAATTCTTCAACCTAAATTAGAGAAAATTAACTCCCTCACGATTACTATTGAGAGAGATTTGTTTTTTTAACAGATCCTCACATTCGAATACCCATTTTTCTTTTCTTATGGCGAGTTCTATGCCTATTCAATTCTATCATATTGATTTATCTGGGGTATACCAGCCTACTATTATTTGACTTTCATATGTCATTCATCTGTATGTAAATGTTCAAAATAACACAGATAGAACACAGATAGAAGTCAGATGATAACAGGCTGGTAGCAGGTTGGGGTTGAGCAATCATAACCAGTTTACCCTTCTTCGAACACTATTTCTTCTTACTGAAAACAAAAAGAGGCTGAACTCTATGGAGCCAGCCTCTTTCTGTATTTGAATATTTCGGATTCTATTCGTCAGCTAATAATCCTGCTTTATTCAGGAACCATTCCATGGTTTGAGAATTCGGGCGTTCGATTGGAAGTCCATACATACGGTCGAATACCAGTGAGGCCAGAACACCTAAAGAGCGTGAAACCCCAAACAAAACTGTGTAGAAACTGGATTCAGTAATTCCGTAATGATTAAGCAATGAACCGCTGAAAGCATCAACATTTGGCCATGGGTTTTTGATTTTACCGGTAGCTTCAAGGATTGGCGGAGCGACCCGGTAAATAGCATTTACAGTATTGATCAGTTTGTCGTTTACAATGTATTTTTCGGCAAACTGCTGCTGAACAGTAAACCGTGGGTCAGTAATACGAAGAACGGCATGACCGTAACCAGGTACTACACGACCTTGAATCAGAGTTTGTTCGATGTAATTGGCAATTTGCGAATCAGAAGGTTCGTCTGTTCCGATTTGTATGTTCATTTCGGCAATCCAGTCCATTACTTCCTGATTGGCATAACCGTGTAAAGGACCGGCAAGCCCAACCATTCCGGCAGCAAATGCATAATAGGCATTACTTAAGGCCGAACCCACGAGGTGAGTGGCATGAGCAGAAACATTTCCTCCTTCATGGTCAGCATGAATAACCATATAAAGACGCAACAGGTTACGTACTTCATTCGAGTCATGACCCATCATATGAGCAAGATTACCTGCCCAATCGAGGGTTGGATTTGCTTCAATATGATTTCCGTTGTGATAGATCCTGCGATAGATATAGGCAGCGATACGGGGAAGACGTGCAATGAGAGTCATCACATCTTCGTACATGAAGTCCCAGTAGAATTTCTTGTTTACTCCGGCACGATAAGCCTTCATAAAAACAGAATCGTAGGCCATTGAGAGAATTGCTGTACTGAACTGAGTCATTGGACGGCTATTCTTAGGAATGGCATCAATCACATCAAAAGCGTGTTGTGGCACGTGTGCACGTGTTGCCCAATCCTTCGAAATGTTCATCACATCTTCCTTGCTTGGGATTTGACCAATCATCATCAGGTAAAAGAGACCTTCAGGAAGTGGTTCGCCTCCATCTTCCATTTTGGGCAGCTTTTGCTGTAATTCAGGAAGAGAATAGCCACGAAAACGAATACCTTCATTGGCATCAAGTTTTGAGGTCTCAGTGAGCAAGGCAGGTATACCCTTCATACCCGAAAGCACCTGGTCTATATTTACCTGTCCAAGAACTACTTCTCCATGATCTTTTCTTAACTTTTGCAGATCAGTCATGTTTTTCATGGCTGATTCATAAAACCTGTTTTTAATGTATTCCATATAGTTTCTGTTGTTTGAGTTTTGTTTACTGTGTATTCATTATTGTTTATTGTGTTTCTATTGTTTCTATTGTTTATGCGCAAAGCAACTTTTTCAACAAAAGAAACATATCAAACTATAGAAATTAATTAGTTTCCTAAATTAATGAATATTTCGGATTATTTCATCTGCAAATTCAGAAGTAGATAACAGAGTGGCTCCGTCCATCATAGCATATAGGTCCGAAGTAACTCTTCGTTTCGAGAAGGTATGATCCATAGCATCATAGACATGTTCTGCCGCTTTATTCCATCCAAGGTACTCAAGAAGCATTGCTCCAGAAAGAATGAGAGAGGAAGGATTGGCTTTTCCTGTTCCGGCAATGTTTGGAGCCGTACCGTGTGTGGCTTCAAAAATGGCATATCCGCTGTTGTAATTGATGTTGGCTCCCGGTGAAATCCCTATTCCACCAACCATAGCTGCAAGTTGATCGGAGATATAATCCCCATTCAGGTTTAGGGTAGCTATGACCGAATGGTCATACGGATGCAATAAACTTTCCTGAAGAAATGCATCAGTAATTACATCTTTTATAATGACTTTGCCAAGTGATTTCGCCTTAGCCATTGCAGCGTTTGCTTCAGGCTTTCCTTCTTGTTTTTCGATCAATTGATACTGCCTCCACGTAAACGTCTGGTGTGAAAATTCACTTTCAGCCAGATCATAACCCCAATTCTTGAAGGCCCCTTCAGTAAACTTCATGATATTACCTTTATGGACTATAGTTACCGAAGGCAATTCACAACGGATGGCAAATTGAATTGCAGCCCGTATCAAACGTTCAGAGCCTTCCTTTGATACTGGTTTTACGCCAAATGAACTGGTTTCAGGGAAACGGATTTTATCGACACCTAACTCATTAATCAGGAAATCACGGAACCGAATAGCCTTTTCATCACCGGTCATGAATTCAATACCGGCATAGATGTCTTCCGTGTTTTCCCTGAAGATATGCATGTCAACCAATTCGGGAAAGCGGATAGGCGAGGGGACTCCTTTAAACCATCGGAACGGACGCACACAGGCATATAAATCAAGGGTTTGTCTCAAAGCAACATTTAAGGAACGAATTCCTTCGCCCACAGGTGTTTCAAGAGGACCTTTTATTCCAACAATATATTCTTTAAAAGCGTCAAATGTTTCGTCTGGCATATAACTTCCGGTGAGTTCAAAGGCTTTCTTACCTGCTAGAACTTCTTTCCAGCTGATCTTTTTGTAACTGCCATAAGCTGCAGTCACGGCCGCATCAATAACCCTCTGGCTTGGCCCTGTAATGTCCTTCCCGATTCCATCACCTTCTATGAATGGAATAATTGGCTCATCAGGAACGACTATCTTATTATTTATGAATTGAATATTCTGCACCATAACCCTTGAATTCGTTTATTCACCTGTAATTTTGTCATTAGTCATTAGTCATTTGGAAAAAGGAAAGAGGAAAGGGGAAATGCAGAAAGGAAGATTTTGTGTAATTATCTTTGCTGTTTTCTTTTTCCTTATTCCTTTTTTCTGAGCCTGATTACTTTAGTTTTTTCTGAAGATTGGCATCCAATGCATCCAGAAACTTTTCAGTAGTCAGGTAATTATCTGAAGTAAGGTCATTGCCATAAATAAGCAGGGCAAGATCTTTAGTCATTTGTCCACTTTCAACGGTTTCAACGCAGGTTTGTTCGAGAGCAAGTGAGAAATCGATCAGTTCCTGATTTCCATCCAACTTGCCACGGAATGCCAGACCACGAGTCCAGGCATAGATCGAAGCAATAGGGTTGGTTGAAGTTGGTTTTCCCTGCTGGTGCATCCTATAATGCCGGGTCACAGTTCCATGAGCAGCTTCAGCTTCCATTATTTTTCCATCGGGAGTAATCAATGTTGAGGTCATTAAGCCGAGCGAGCCATAGCCCTGAGCCACTGTGTCAGACTGAACATCTCCATCGTAGTTTTTACAGGCCCATACATATCCGCCTTCCCATTTCATACACGCAGCAACCATGTCATCAATCAAACGGTGTTCGTAAGTGATTCCTGCCTTTTCAAATGCTTCTTTAAAATCAGCATCAAATACTTCCTGGAAAATATCCTTGAAGCGACCATCGTACTTCTTCAGGATTGTATTTTTTGTTGAAAGATAGAGTGGCCATTTTTTCATGATCGCCTGGTTCATACAGGCATGTGCAAAACCTCTGATTGATTCGTCGGTATTGTACATAGCCATTGCTACTCCATCTCCTTCAAAATCATATACTTCAAACGAACTTGTCTTACTTCCGTCTTCAGGAGTGAACGTAATGGTCAACTTACCTTTTCCTTTGGTTACGAAGTCGGTAGCCTTATATTGATCGCCAAATGCGTGACGTCCAATACAGATTGGTTGTTTCCATCCTGAAACCAGTCGTGGAATATTACTGATAATGATTGGTTCGCGGAAAACTGTTCCATCCAGGATATTACGTATGGTTCCGTTGGGAGATTTCCACATTTTCTTTAGTCCGAATTCCTCAACACGGGCTTCATCAGGAGTTATGGTAGCACATTTTATGCCAACTCCGTATTTTATAATGGCATTGGCAGCATCAACTGTTACCTGATCGTTGGTTTCATCACGATATTCAATCCCCAGATCATAGTATTTTATATCCACATCAAGATAAGGAAAAATCAGTTTTTCCTTAATCAATGACCAGATCACGCGGGTCATTTCATCACCGTCCAACTCTACAACAGGGTTTAAAACTTTAATTTTTTGTTTCATCTGAGGGCTAATAATTTAAAGGTTTTGTTTGCGTATTAAATCCAATGCTGAACCTGCTTTAAACCAATCAATCTGTTGTTGATTATAGGTGTGATTCAGTAATATATTTTCTTTGGTATGATCTGCATGAACGATCTCAAGGGTTAAAGGCTTTCCGGGAGCAAATTCCTTCAGGTCGATGAAGTTAAAGGTGTCGTCTTCCAGAATTTTATTGTAATCTGCTTCGTTGGCAAAGGTCAGACCAAGCATTCCCTGTTTCTTTAGATTCGTTTCGTGTATGCGGGCAAACGATTTTACGATGACTGCCTTAACTCCCAAATGCCGTGGTTCCATAGCAGCATGTTCACGTGACGAACCTTCACCGTAATTCTGATCACCTACTACAATTGTTGAAATACCGGCGGCCTTGTATGCACGCTGAACAGCCGGGACTTCGCCATACTCACCAGTCAGTTGATTCTTAACCTTATTGGACTGGTCGTTGAAAGCATTGACAGCTCCTATAAGCATGTTATTCGAGATATTATCAAGATGACCCCGGTAACGCAGCCACGGACCAGCCATTGAAATATGGTCAGTTGTGCATTTCCCTTTGGCTTTGATCAATAATTTTGCTCCAAGAAGGTTTTTGCCGTCCCAAGCTTCGAAGGGTTGAAGCAATTGCAGACGTGAAGAAGAAGGATCAACTTTTATCGTAACTGTTGATCCATTTTCAGCAGGAGCCTGATAACCTGCATCTTTCACATCAAAACCTCTGGACGGAAGTTCTTGTCCTGAAGGGATGTCCAGTTTTACTTTTTCACCGTTTGCATTGATTAAATAATCAGTTAACGGATTAAAAGTCAGATCTCCTGAAATCGCCATTGCAGTTACGATTTCGGGTGAAGCCACAAAAGCATAGGTATTCGGATTGCCATCGGCACGCTTAGAGAAGTTTCGGTTAAACGAGTGAATAATGGTATTCTTTTCTCCCTTATCAGCTCCAGGACGGGACCATTGACCAATACAGGGACCACAGGCATTGGCAAACACTTTTGCCCCAATTTGATTGAATGTATCAATAAAGCCATCCCGTTCAATGGTGTAACGCACCAGTTCTGATCCCGGAGTGATTGTGAATTCAGCTTTTGAATTCAGCTTTTTATCTACTGCCTGCTGAGCTAAAGAAGCTGCACGCGAAATATCTTCATAAGATGAATTAGTACACGAACCAATTAAGCCAACTTCTATTTTGGTAGGCCAGCCGTTTTCTTTAGCAACATCAGCCATTTTCGAAATAGGGGTCGCACGATCAGGAGTAAAAGGTCCGTTAATGTATGGTTCTAATTCATCAAGATTAATCTCAATCACCTGATCGAAGTATTTTTCAGGATTAGCGTAGACTTCAGTGTCAGCAGTTAAATGTTCTTTTACTTCGTTTGCCAGATCAGCTACTGCAGAACGACCAGTTGCGCGCAGGTAGCGTTCCATTGATTCGTCGTAACCAAAAGTTGAGGTTGTAGCTCCAACTTCGGCACCCATGTTACAGATTGTTCCTTTTCCAGTACAGGAAATTGATTTGGCTCCTTCTCCGAAATATTCAATAATTGCACCCGTTCCACCTTTTACGGTAAGGATTCCTGCGACTTTCAGGATAATATCTTTTGGTGCAGCCCAGCCGTTCAATTTTCCGGTCAGTTTGACTCCTATTAATTTAGGAAACTTAAGTTCCCACGCCATTCCAGCCATCACATCTACGGCATCTGCACCTCCAACACCAATGGCAACCATTCCCAAGCCACCGGCATTCACTGTATGAGAATCGGTTCCGATCATCATTCCGCCCGGAAAGGCATAGTTCTCAAGCACAACCTGGTGAATAATCCCAGCTCCCGGCTTCCAGAATCCTATTCCATATTTATTGGATACTGATTCAAGGAAATCATATACTTCTTTGTTGATTTTAATGGCCTGATCCAGATCGGCTAAACCGTTTTGGTTCGCCTGAATCAAGTGATCGCAATGCACGGTTGAAGGTACCGCCGTTTTACTTTTTCCTGAATTCATGAATTGCAGCAAGGCCATTTGGGCTGTAGCATCCTGCATAGCGACCCGGTCAGGAGCAAAATCTACATAATCGATGCCCCGCTTAAAGTCTTGTATCGGTTGATCCTGATACAAATGTGAATAAAGGATTTTTTCTGACAGAGTTAAGGCTCTGTTTAAGTGCTTCTTGCTTTTTTCAATTTTGGCACTTAATTCCTGATAGTTCTTTTTTATTAATTCCAGATCAAACATATTTTTGGGTTTTTTGCAGATTCAATGATCAAGTTTTTTTAACAACATATTTAACACTTCCGGTGCAGTTTTGTTTCTTGAAAAGATTCGAAATATATTAAAAAATATCAGATATAATGGGTTGATATATGTTAGTAGTGAGGTCATGTCTATTCAAAATGGATGAAATTGCCTGATTATTCCTTATTAATACGAAAAGATGTATCAACCCAAAGCTTTTGAATCAGAGCACCGAAATGAATAATTTTGTACAGGAAGCAATGATAAACACAAATGTAACGAAGACATTATTACAATCAAATAAAGGCGGTGAAAACATTTGATATTTATGTTTTCATCCGCCTTTACTTTTATTCAAAGACCATTGCTGGAGCAATTGGACTTGATTTATTTGTTCGATACTTAATAGTTTTTCTTGGTGTATATGTCCCAGGCGATCATGTCAACAATATTTGTGGCAAAATTTACCTGATGCATAGATGTAAATATGCCATAAATATTTGTAATAACCGTTCCTGCAAGTTGGTTGAATGTGGCTGTGGTTCCATCATCAAAAGTGATTTTAATTTCTCTTTTCATATTGGTAACCGTTGGATCGACAGTGGGATCAGTTGAAGAATCAATGATTTCAACTTTCGACTTCAATTGTAATACCCCACTAACATATACTTTAGCACTATCAAGAGTTTGTCCAATACCTAGTTTCCGTTCAATTAACACATTACCAATGGTTAATGAATAATCTCTTTCACGATGCCACAAATCAGTACTTGTCTTGATTGCAGTTAGTTTTTCTTCATAAAGTGTTTTGGTTCCCTGATTGATCGAATAACTTGTAACAGCTGTATCTCCCGAAGCGGCCAGATATTTGGTACTGTATCCGTCAGGAAAATCAAATTCAGAAGAATATTGGTAGCCATTATTCTTCCCATAAGTAGACTTAATTTGAAGAGCACCAGCATCAACATCCTTGATTTTTATTGAAGATGCCAATTTGTAATCGTAACTGTTGAAAAGATTGAATTTAACCAGATAATCTGATACTGTAATCGCATAATCATTTGCCAGTAAAGTATCCGCTGGAGTATAGTGTAGAAGTGTTCTCGGGGATTTTACTTTAGATTCAGGCAAACTGACAATCATTTGCGGATTATCGCCAGTTTTAGTGAAGAATTTCATAAGCGACATGTACCCTCTTTTCACCTTCGTCGCTTTATAGGTATATATCCCTGCGATGTCGGCCAAACCTATAGTATGAGTTAAGGTATCGATCGGAGATATTACAGCACTTTTTGTGCTTAGGTCGTTTGCACCAGTAAATACCTGGTAGCCGGGTGATGAACTTATGGCATTTACAGCTGAACTCAGATTTTGTACACCGGTGTTGATAGAAGATTTCAAAGACACCGCATTCGTAGAAGTTGCAGAATCATTTGTTTTGTTGCAGCCCCACGCAATAATACCCATCATTACCACTGCCAAATACAAATTTTTTGTTTTCATAACCTAGTTTTTTAATGTTTCATGATAACTTACTAACTCTTTAGTTCGCTTCATAAGAATAGGTTCTATCTGAACGGAATAATCTGTTTTTAATTATACATGTATTAATGCAATTGTGTTAATGCTTTGTTAATGTACCGTTTGCACTATTATTCCATAAAATTAAAAGGCAACAACATTTATGCCAAAGAATCAGAATTAAGAATAAAAAATACTAAACGCGATCAGGTTTAAGCAATGGTTGCCACCATCACTGCTTTAATTGTATGTAACCTGTTTTCCGCCTGATCAAAAACAATGGAGGCACTGCTTTCAAAGACTTCATCGGTTACTTCCAGTCCATCCAATCCGAATTTTTGAAACAAATCTTCCCCGACTTTTGTATCACGGTCATGGAATGCAGGCAGACAATGAAGGAATTTAACGTTTGGATTACCGGTGAGATCCATAGCTTTTTGATTCACCTGGTAGGGCAGAAGCAGTTTAATTCGTTCCTCCCAGGCTGATTCTGATTCACCCATCGAAACCCAAACATCGGTGTATAGAAAATCACAATCTTTTACTGCTGTAGCTAAATCATCAGTTATTAGTATGCTGGCACCTGATTCTGCAGCAATTTCACGACATATCTGCTGTAACTCCTTCGTTGGCTGACAGCTTGCAGGAGCAGCTGCCCGAAAATCCATACCCAGTTTGGCAGCGCCAACCATCAATGAATTTCCCATATTATTTCGTGCATCTCCAAGATAACAGAATTTGATTTCAGATAGCTGTTTCGTTGAATGTTCTTTCATAGTCAGAAAATCGGCCAGTATCTGTGTCGGATGAAATTCATTCGTCAGGCCATTCCATACCGGAACTCCTGCATATTTAGCCAGTTCTTCCACGATACTTTGTCCGTATCCGCGGTATTCGATACCATCGTACATCCGGCCCAAAACCCTTGCTGTATCTTTGATTGATTCTTTATTTCCAATCTGTGATCCGGTTGGTCCCAGATAAGTGGCATGTGCACCCTGATCGAAAGCTGCTACTTCAAATGCACATCGGGTTCTTGTTGACGCTTTTTCGAAGATCAACGCGATGTTTTTACCAGACAGCATTTGCTCTTCAAGCCCTACCATTTTTGATTTTTTTAGTTTTGATGCAAGATTTAGCAGGTGGTGGATTTCTTCAGCAGTAAAATCCAGTAATTTCAAAAAACTTCTGTTTTTCAGATTGATTTCCATAGTTATATATTTTTATAATTAATAGTCATTTTCTTTGAAGCTATATCAAGAAGGGAGCGGATTCCAGTAACATTAAAATCCAGTAATTTTAAAAACCACTGTTTCTCAAATTGATATTCATTCTTATACATTTTTGCAATAAATTGTCCTTAGTCATTTGGAAAGAGAAAAAAGGAATGAAGTCTTGAACATGATTAAAGGATTTCAGGATGATCAAGATTAAAAAATGCATGAGATGTTAATAATCATGTAAATCAAATAATCCATTAATCGTGTTCAAGACTTTTTTCCTTTTTTCTTTTTTCTTATTGTTGTTCGTACTCCATTGTAATTTTTGATCCATACGATTTATCTTCCAGTTTTTTAGCTTCAGTAATCACACTTTTATCGCCGCCATTTTTGATAAAGTATAAACAAGCCTTAATTTTTGGAGCCATTGTTCCTTCCGAAAAGGTTCCGGCCTCAAGATACTTAACGGTATCGTTATAATTTAGAAATTCGAGTTTTTCCTGGGTTGGCAATCCGAAGTCCTTATATATAAAGGATACATCAGTTAGAATATAAAACACATTTGCATTTATTTTTGTTGCCAGCAGGGCCGAGGCAAGATCTTTATCGATAACGGCATCCAGAGTTCTTAAATCATTGTTTTCGTCGTAATATACCGGGATGCCGCCGCCACCAGCCGCTATCACAATGTTTCCGGCACGAACAAGGTTTTCAATAATATCCCTGTTAATAATATCAAGCGGCTGTGGTGATGAAACCATCCTGCGCCATCCGCCATGTGCTTTAGCCGAAGGTTTGAAGATCCATCCTTTTTCTTCCTGAAGTTTTTTTGCTTCGTCCTCCGAATAGATCTTCCCGATTCCTTTTGTCGGATTACTAAATGCCGGATCGTTGGGATCAACAATAGTCATTGAAACCAGAGTAATCACATTTTTCTGAATGCCGTGTTTATTCAGCACGTTTCGTATCATTCGTTCAATCATGTACCCAATTCCGCCCTGCGAATCCGCTACGCATATATCAAGAGGCATCGGAGCAATATCAAAGAGTTGTTTCCCGGCTTCATTCCGCATCAGAATATTACCTACCTGAGGCCCGTTTCCATGAGTAATCACCAATTCGAATCCATCTTTGAGAAGAAAGATTAAATTCTCAAGTGTTTCGGTGGTATTTGCTTCCTGTTGTTCAATCGTCCCGGATTCATTTTCCCGTAACAAAGCATTCCCTCCTAGGGCTACAACTGCAATTTTTTTCATAGGGATTGATCAATATATGGAGCAAACTTAAAAAAAGGATCGAATTATAAACATGATCAACGAGGGATATAAAGATAGAAAACGATGCTGTTAAACAGTCGTGCAATTAAAAAAACAAATTAATAATCTGTTAATTGTTTGTTTTATCAGAAGAAAATCCTTTAAAGGTTAATTATTCAAGTGTTTCATTTTAACTCCGGGAATCAAATACCGGTAAACTACTTCAAAATTTTTGTCTGCGATAGTTCAATCCGTTAAAGTGACTGATCGGAGGAATGATATTGTAAGCAAAACTGTATTCAGATAAGGTTTGAGTAAGGATCTCCTTTTATCATCTGTCTTCTATCTGTGTTCTATCTGTGTATATTTATGGGTTTTAATACAGATAGCATTTAATTATAAATCAAATTATAAAGCCCCAATATGACGCAATCCTTTCTCCGATAAATTCCGTATAGGTCGAAAGCAGGTTCATTGTTGTTCTGAAGATCATCAGAATGGATAGAGAATTGATCAGAAAGATATTAATTGTATTAGTAACAGGTATTCCTTTCTGAGGCGTTTAGACCAATTGATTTTCTTTCGGAAGAACAGGATGTCTTACACAATAAGAATCAAATTATATTCTGATGAAAAGATAAAATATATGATTGTTAAAATCGTTAAGTTTGCATCGAATTATCAACCCGAATGGCAAAGAAAATCAAAAAACCTGTTAAGGCTAAAACGCCTTCAAAATCGTGGGGAATCGTTAGCTTTTTAAAGAGTAATCAGTTTAAATATGCCCTTGGACTTTTTTTAATGATCCTATGCGGATATATGGCAGCTGCCTTTATCTCATATATTTATACAGGTGAACTTGATCAGAAGCAGTTGTCACTTGGCTGGAGTTTATTCACCAATACTACAGAAAAGGTTCAGAATTTTGCAGGCAAAGGAGGCGCATTCATAAGCGAGTTTTTTATAACTGAGGAATTTGGTTTTCCCTCATTCTTCTTTATTGTTATATTATTTGTAGCTGCACTTAATTTGTTTGGGTATAAAGGAGTCAGGTTCTTCAAAACATTGATGTTCTCAATTGTATGGATGCTTTGGTCGTCAATTACTTTAGCGTTTCTACAGCCTTCTGCAAAAGATGGATTTTTAGAATTGGGAGGAGCCTATGGATTAATCATTTCCGGGTTTTTAACATCTTTATTGGGAGCTATCGGGGCTGCTTTGATCCTGGTTTTTATCTTGTTTATATTATTGATTGTAACTTTCAGGCAATTTACTCCGTGGCTATCACGAAGATTTGCTAAAAAGGTAAAAGAACCGGCAATTATAACGCCAATAACTGATGAACCTGTTGATGAATTGGCTGCTGAAGCTGCATTATTAATCAATGAAACTCCAACGATTTCAAAGGTTATCACAGAAGAAGATCAGATCAAGGCTGTTTTTGATCCTGATTCGCCGGATGATGACTTCGAAATTGAAAATACGGTTTCGAAAAAGGATGTGGAATTAAGCATAGAAGATATGCTTTTTGCTGAGGAAGCGGTAAAGCCAAAACCTAAAGTAAAGGAGCCTGAACTGCATATCAATAAGAAATTTGAGGATGAAGAAGCTGAGATGGATGTGATTCCTGTCATGGAAGACTATGATCCGACACTTGACTTGTATAATTATAAATATCCGACCATTGATTTGCTGGATGATCATGCTTCGGGCAATGCAGAGGTAAGTAATGAGGAATTGATTTCTAATAAGAATAAGATTGTAGAGACCCTTCGTCATTATAAAATTGAGATCACTAAAATCAGGGCAACCATTGGGCCAACAATCACCCTATATGAAATTGTACCTGCTCCGGGGATAAGAATTGCGAAGATCAAAAATCTGGAGGATGACATTGCACTTAGTTTGTCAGCTTTGGGAATCCGAATCATTGCCCCAATTCCGGGCCGTGGGACAATTGGTATAGAGGTTCCTAATCAGAAGCCTGAAATTGTTTCGATGCGCTCAATTATTGGATCAAAGAAATTTCAGGAATCAACCTATGAACTTCCTATTGCACTTGGGAAGACGATATCTAATGAGACATTCATGGTAGATCTGGCCAAGATGCCCCATATTTTGGTGGCAGGTGCAACTGGTCAGGGAAAATCAGTTGGATTAAATGCGATCATTACATCATTATTATATAAGAAACATCCTTCGCAACTTAAGTTTGTTCTGATAGATCCTAAAAAGGTTGAACTCAATCTTTATTCTTCGCTTGAACAACATTTTCTGGCCAAGATGCCTGATGAAGAAGATGCGATCATTACCGACATTCAGAAAGTAAAGAATACCCTGAATTCGTTAAATATTGAAATGGATGCCCGGTATGACTTGCTGAAGAAAGCTCATGTACGGAATATCATTGAATACAATACCAAATTTATTGGTCGTCGTTTGAATCCTGAGAAAGGACACCGTTATCTGCCTTACATTGTTGTTATTATCGACGAATTTGCCGACCTGATTATGACAGCCGGTAAGGAAATTGAATTGCCAATTGCCCGAATTGCCCAATTAGCCCGTGCAGTTGGGATTCATATGGTAATTGCCACACAGCGACCATCAATAAACATCATCACCGGTACGATTAAAGCCAACTTTCCAACCCGTATAGCCTTTAAGGTAGCTTCAATGATTGATTCAAGGACTATTCTCGATACTCCGGGAGCCAATCAACTGATTGGTAAAGGCGACATGCTAGTATCAAACGGAAGTACTATGACCCGTGTACAGTGTGCTTTTGTCGATACTCCTGAAGTTGAAGGGATCTGCGATTTTATTGCACAGCAAAAAGGTTATCCTACTGCTTTCCTTTTGCCTGATTATGTAGGCGAAAATGAAAGTGGAATTGCTGCAGTGGATTTAAAGAATCGGGATGAGATGTTTGATGATGCGGCCCGTTTGGTTGTCAGCAATCAGGTCGGATCGACATCGATGATTCAGCGAAAGTTTTCAATCGGATATAACCGTGCAGGGCGTATGATGGATCAGCTTGAAGCTGCTGGAATCGTTGGTCCAAGTGAGGGCAGTAAAGCCCGACAGGTTTTAATTCAGGATGAATATACTTTGGAACAATTATTGAACGGACTAAAATAAAATTGCAAATGTTTCTGTTGTTTCTATAGTTTGAAAGGTTTCTTTTGTTTGTGGGCATGGTAACAATTTCAACTATAGAAACTATAGAAACATTTAAAACTATAGAAACATTTAAAGAGACAAAAATAAATTATAATCATGAAGCAATTAATTATCATTTCGCTTCTATCGTTTTTTGTAATGAGTGCATACTCCCAGCAGGATACAAAAGCGAAGGAAATATTAGAGAAAGTAACTAAAACTACCCAGTCGTATTCGTCAATCGAAGCGAAGTTTTCATTTGAAATGAATAATACAGCAGCAAAGATCCAGGAAAAGAGTACCGGATCGATAATCCTGAAGAATAAGAAGTACAAATTAAATATTCCTCAGTTAGGTCTGCAAGTTACTTGTGATGGGAAAACAATCTGGACTTATATGGTGAAATCGAATGAAGTCAATATTTCCAATCTTGACGAGCAAACAGATGAACTGATGGATCCTGCAAAGATATTTACCATCTATGAACGAGGCTTTAATTACAAGTTTGTCAGTGAATCGGTTGATGCAGGTGTCCCTGTATATAATATTGAGCTAACCCCACAAAAAGCAACCGGTGAGATTCAGAAAATCCTGATCATGATAGACAAACAGAAGATGTTGATTCGCGGTGCTAATATGACTGGTAAGGATGGTAATAAATATGACGTATTGGTCAGTCAGTTTATAACTGACGGTATATACAAAGATTTGGATTTTGTTTTTGATTCGACGAAATACAAAGGGATTGAAGTTGTTGATATGAGATAACAATTTTTAACCACATAGACACAAAGGTCACATAGAAAAATCAGAACAAGGTGTACTATGTGTCTAAGTGGTTGTTTTTATATCAGTGTACGAATATTTTTGACTAATTTCTCGATTTAACATGTGCCATTCGTTCAACAGATGCTATTTCTATAAATGAAGTGCCTCCGCCAACACCAAAATTACCTCCAACGTATACAACCGTATCCTTTTCAGTAATCAGTTTTTTCTCCATCAAGTCTAACAAAGAAGTTTCAATTAGTTTATGCTTGTTCTTCTTTGATTTGATTTCACTGGGGAAGACTCCGTAGGAAAGAGATAATTCGCGAATCACTCTTCCATTATGACACTTGGCATAAATTGGCAAAGTTCCTCTAAAAGCAGCAATATATCTTGCAATTTTCCCTGTAAGAGTGTCTGTGACAATTGCTGTGACCTTTAATTCATTAGAGGCAAGTACCGCAGCTTCAGCAAGAAAAGCTGAAGTTTCATTGTCAAGACGCGGGACAGGCAAATCGTTACGTTTATCTTTACTGGCTTCAACTTCCAGCGCAATGCGGGTCATACATTCAACGGCTTCAACGGGATATTTGCCGTATGCAGTTTCACCGCTAAGCATGATGGCATCTGTACGTGCAAAAATGGCATTAGCAACGTCACTTACTTCTGCCCTAGTTGGTCGTGGATTATCAATCATGGTATGTAGCATCTGGGTGGCAATAATAACAGGTTTTTTTTGCTGAACAGCCTTGGCAATTAATCTGCGCTGAATACCAGGTATTTTTTCAGCAGCAATCTCAATGCCTAAATCTCCGCGGGCAACCATTATTCCATAAGCATATTCCAGAATTTCATCAATATTATTAACACCATCCAGATTCTCAATCTTGGCAATGATTTTTATTTTACTATCAAAAGTATTGAGTATGGTTTGCACAGCTAATACATCCTCCTTGTTGCGAACAAACGAATGTGCAATAAAATCAATATCATGTTTGGCTGCAAATTCAATGAATTCAATGTCCTTTTCACTGATAGAAGGCAAATCTACACTCACTCCGGGTGTATTAACGCTTTTTTTATTTTTAATTTGTCCACTATTCTCTACCCGGCATATCAGGCAATCTTCAGACTTTTCAATCACAACAAATGAAAGTTCGCCATCATCAATAAGTATGTGGTTTCCGACAGGCACATCGTGTTGAATCTGTTCATAGCTGACGTAGAAAATATCCTGATTTGAAATACCTTCGCCACCTTTAATTTTAATGATATCGCCTTCTTTTACATTTATAGGCTCACTTATCCCTTTTGTCCTTATTTCAGGACCTTTGGTATCCACAAGAATTCCAATTGAATCAGAAACAGCCCGAACATTATTGATCATGGTCAGTGCACTTTCAGTCGAAATATGAGCAGTGTTTAATCTTGCAACATTCATTCCTGCTTCAAACAATTGTCTTATGAATTCTACTTCGCAACGTTTGTCAGAAATTGTTGCTACTATTTTAGTGTGTTTCGTCATTTGATAATTTTTCTTTAAGGGCGTCAAAAGTATGGAAATTTTTAATTTCCATGGAAATAATATCAAAAGAGGATACTAATGTGATCATCTTTTAATATATTCAATAAGTGCTTCAATTCCAAGTCGGTATGAATCAAGCCCAAATCCCATAATGCTTCCGATACAAACGGGGCCGATCAACGATTCGTGTCTGAAACTTTCCCTGGTTAGAATATTCGAAATATGAACTTCAATCACCGGAGATTTTACTCCTGAAATTGCATCCCTGATCGCAACCGAAGTGTGTGTATATGCACCTGCATTTATAATAATTCCATCGTAGTCAAATCCATGTTCATGGATTTTGTTGATTAATTCACCTTCAACGTTGGATTGATAATACTCCATCTCGATATCCGGGAACTTGAGTTGTAAGGAGTGAAAATAGCTTTCAAAGGGTATTTCACCATAAATACTTTTTTCACGTATGCCTAATAAATTCAAATTCGGACCATTTATTAACAAAATTTTCATGTTTTGATATATTATTATAAAAAAATAGTAACTTAACCGATTGTAAACTCGTACCTAGAAATTATGTAATCTTGGTGGATGTCATATTTTTATTACAAAAGGTACATTTAAAAGAGTTTACAAAACCAAAATTATTAATATTTGTTATAGAATTTAAAAATTTAAAGTATTTAATTATGAAATGGGAAGATAGCAAAAAAGGATTTGAGTCTTTCTTACGTTTGGAGAAAGGTTTATCAGCAAACTCTATCGCTGCTTATATCAATGATATAAACAAGCTTATGGTCTTTGCAGACGAAGAACTTAAGAAACTAGCTCCGGAAAAAGTGAAATTGGCTCACTTGAAAAAATTCGTTGAATGGATCAACGATAAAGGAGTTTCACCAAGAACGCAAGCCCGGACAATCTCTGGTATTAAATCCTTCTTTAAGTATTTGCTTATGGAAGGAAAAATTACCAACGACCCTACAACATTATTGGAATCTCCTAAGATTGGTAGAAAACTCCCCGATGTTTTAACCATTGAAGAGATTGATCTGATGATCGACACCGTTGAATTAAATAAACCTGAAGGTCAACGGAACAAAGCGATGCTCGAAACTTTATATAGTTGCGGACTTCGTGTTTCAGAATTGGTTAACCTAAAGATTTCGAATTTGTCGTTTGATCAGGGATACATTAAAGTTGAAGGTAAATCGAATAAGGAAAGATTGGTTCCTGTAAGTGAAAAAGCTGTTGAGGAAATCAACAAATATATGGATGTTTACAGAAAGACGCTGAAAATCTCCAAGGACAGTGAAGATATTCTGTTCCTGAACAGAAGAGGTAAAAAACTGAGCCGTGTAATGATCTTTACTATCATTAAAAATCTGGCTATAAAAGCTGGCTTTGAGAAAAAGATTGGCCCTCACACTTTCCGTCACTCATTTGCTACTCACCTGATTAACGGTGGTGCTGATTTAAGGGCAGTGCAGGAAATGCTTGGTCATGAATCAATTTTAACAACTGAGATTTATACTCATCTTGATCGTGACTATCTGAAAACTACACTAAATCAATTTCATCCCAGATCATAATTGATATAGCATTTCTATTTAAAAAGAATGTTAGGAAATTAATAATTTCTTAACATTCTTTTTTTTGCTATAATCCTATTATGTCTTGTATATCAATAGATTAACAATAAACTATCCTTGCGCTGATATAGCTAAACCGAAATGATCTTAATTTAATATTTGGCCTCCGATAGCGTTTTGAAAATAGACTATTTTTGGTGTCGAGAAAATTTTGTATTGTTGAATCAATTAAATTATAAACACTTAGTATGAAAAACACAGATCTGTTAAAGTACGGCATTCACACCAATGTTGAAATTTTGCATAACCCATCTTACGAGGAACTTTTTCAGGCAGAAATTGACCCTGCTAATGAAGGTTTTGAAAAAGGTGTTTTAACTAATACGGGTGCTGTTTCTGTTGATACAGGTAAATTCACCGGACGTTCCCCAAAAGACAAGTTTTTTGTAAAGGATGCTGTAACCGATGAGCATCTATGGTGGGATGGCAACATCAACCGACCAACAACTCCTGAAGTATTTGATCATTGCAAAGATTTAGTGACAAAACAGCTATCGTCTGCAGATAAATTGTATGTAGTCGATACATTCTGTGGAACCAATGAAGATACCAGAATGAAAGTTCGTTTTGTCATGGAAGTTGCATGGCAGGCTCATTTTGTAACCAATATGTTTATTCGTCCTTCACACTACGAACTTGCCAATTACGGTGAACCTGATTTTGTATGTTTGAACGGTTCGAAAACAACCAACCCTAATTGGAAAGAACAAGGTTTGAACTCTGAAGTGTTCACGTTGTTCAACTTGACTACCAAAATGCAAGTCATTGGTGGCACATGGTACGGTGGTGAAATGAAAAAAGGCATTTTTGCCTTAATGAATTATTATTTGCCATTAAAAGGTATAGCTTCAATGCATTGTTCTGCCAATGTTGGTAAAGATGGTGATGTTGCAATTTTCTTTGGCTTGTCAGGTACTGGAAAAACTACACTTTCAGCTGATCCAAAACGTTATCTTATTGGTGATGATGAACATGGATGGGATGATCATGGTGTTTTCAACTACGAAGGTGGTTGTTATGCTAAAGTTATCGATCTAAGTAAAGAAAACGAACCAGATATCTGGAGAGCTATCCGTCGTGATGCTTTGTTGGAAAACGTAACTGTAAAAGAAGATGGTACTCCTGATTATTCAGCTGCTGCATCTAAAACAGAAAATACACGTGTTTCATATCCAATCTATTTTATCAACAAAATTGTTTCTCCTTCAAGAGCTGGTCATGCAAAAAAGATAATTTACTTGTCAGCTGATGCTTTTGGAGTATTGCCTCCGGTATCTATTCTGGATGAAAACTCTGCACAATATCATTTCCTTTCAGGATTTACTTCAAAATTAGCTGGAACAGAACGTGGTATCACTGAGCCGGTTCCTTCATTCTCTCCGGCATTTGGTGAAGCATTCCTGACTCTCCATCCAACTATGTATGCAAAAACGCTGATTGGCAAAGCAAAAGAACATGATGCGAAAGTTTACCTGGTTAACACCGGTTGGAACGGTACAGGCAAACGTATTTCTTTGAAGAACACACGTGCTATCATTGATGCTATCATCGATGGTTCTATCGAAACGGCAGAAACAATCAAAGTTCCTATCCTGAACCTGATTGCTCCTAAAGCTTTGAATAATGTTGACAGTGCCATTCTTGATCCTCGCGATACTTATGCCAATGTTTCAGATTGGGAAATAAAAGCAAAATCACTTGCAGCTAAATACATCAAGAATTTTGAACAATATTGTGATAACGATGCTGCCAAAGCATTAATTCCTTCAGGACCACAGTTAGGATAAATATTAGAATAAATGGATAAATGAAAACCCTGTTGGCAACAACAGGGTTTTTTTATTGGACAATCTCAGCAATGCATGAGTTGATGTCAGAGTAAGAAAACTTAAATCCTTCATTCAATAATCGTTCAGGAACTACCTGTGGACTTTGAAGAAGCAGAGTGGAGGCTTCACCAAATATGATCTTCAAAATAAAGGCAGGGACCGCAAAAATTACAGGTCTGTTCAGGAATTTCCCAAGTGTTTGTGTAAAAGTTTTATTGTCGATATTTTCAGGGGCAACCAGATTGTAAGTTCCCTGCGCCTTTTCATTTTCTATGCTCCAGAGGATAGCTCGGATTGCATCACTAATATGAATAAATGGAAACGGCTGCTTTCCGGACCCGATCTTACCACCCAATCCCATTTTAATAACAGGAACAAGTTTCTGAATGGTTTTTGCTTCCTTCCCCAGTATCAGGCCAATTCTGAATACCACTTTACGAACTGATTGTGATAATTCAATGGATGCATTTTCCCAGCCTTTTACAACTTCACCAACAAAATCTGATGCATATCTGTTACTTTCCTCTGTATGTATTTTCCCCTGCAAATAAATTCCCACCGCTGAAGCGCAAATAAATAAGGATGGTCTTTTTGCTTCAGCCAAACGATTGATTGCTTTTACAATATTTTGAGTAGTGTCGATACGGCTTCGCATTATTTCATTTTTATTGGCTTTTGTCCATCGTACAAGAATCGGAGCTCCAGCCAGGTTAATTACCACAGAAGTTCCTGAAAGCAGTTCAGCTAATTGGTCAATGTCATATAATTTTGATCTGGGTAATCGAATAATTTCGTGATGTGCTATTTCCAACTCGTGAATCAGATTTCTGGCAATGTATCCGTTTGATCCTGAAATAACAATTTTCATTTCTTTATAGATTTTTATAAATAAGGTTTGAATTTAATCAACAAATACCACTAAATTAAAATTTTAGTGAACTTTTCAAATTATAAACCCAATACGGGCCATTTTAATGTAATTTTGCACCGATCTAACTTCCAGATTTACCATTTAGGTGTAAATACCGGATTAATAATTAATAATCTGGTTTTTGTTCCTTTGTTATTCTATTTGATTCAAATATTTATTTATTTTTTCAGTTAAGTTTGTAATCAACCAACTGAACGTTTAATAATTTGATTTTTAAACATGAAAAAGAAAACACCCATTTCTTCAGAAAAGACAAAATCACCAAATAAAAAGAAGTCAGGATCACCAAAAAGTCTCAAGAGAAGAATTCTAATGTTTTTTCTGAAAGCTGGTGTTGCTTTAATATTACTGGGGTTTTTACTATTTCTGATTGTATATATTGGTTTTACTGGTCCGGTACCATCCACCGAAGAATTGCAGAAAATCAAGAATCCTGTTTCCACTGAAGTGTACGCCAATGATGGTCGTTTGTTGGGACGATACTACATTGAAAACAGAAGTAATGTGAGTTTTGACCAGATCTCACCCAATGTCATTAATGCTTTAGTTGCAACGGAAGATTCAAGGTTCTATCATCACAGGGGTATCGATGAAATTGCCTTAATCCGTGTCTTTTTTAAATCAGTTCTGATGCAGGATCATAGTGCAGGAGGTGGAAGTACCTTAAGCCAGCAAATCGCCAAAAATCTCTATCCCCGGAAGTCTTTCGGCCCACTTACCATGCCTGTTAATAAGCTAAGGGAATCGATCATTGCCTATCGACTCGAAAAACTTTATTCCAAGGATGAAATTCTTACCCTTTATCTAAACACTGTTCCGTTTGCTGAAAATACATTTGGAATTGGAATTGCATCTGAACGGTTTTTCAGTAAGAATCCATCAAAACTCAGTGTGCAGGAAGCAGCAACACTTATTGGAATGTTGAAGGCAAATAACAGCTATAATCCCCGAAAAAATCCTGAACGCTCCCTGGAGAGACGCAATATAGTTATAGATCAAATGTTGAAATACGGTTATCTGAACGATGGCGAAGCAAAATTGTATAAGGCTGCTCCATTAACGCTTACTTATAATTTAATTACCTATAATGAAGGGCCAGCTCCATACCTAATGGAAAAAATCCGTCCATTCCTTCAATCCTGGTGCGACGATCATTTAAAGGATGATCAAACAGTTTATAATTTGTTTACTGATGGATTGAAAATAAAAACCACTATTGACTTTGATATGCAATTGGCAGCAGAAAAGGCTGTAGCTGACCAAATGAAAATTCTCCAGACCCTTTTTGATTCACATTGGGGAAAAAACAAACCATGGGGCAGGGATCAGTCCGTCGTAACACGTGCAATGAAGCGATCTGACAGATACCAGTCACTAAAGAAAAGCGGTGTGCCGGAAAGTGAAATAAAGGAAGTATTCAATACATCCTCTTCAATTTCTTTGTTTTCATGGAATGGGAAAAAGCAGGTTGATATGACCCCAATGGATTCCATCCAGTATTATTTACAAATTCTGAATACTGGTTTCATGGCGATGGATCCATATTCAGGAGAGCTTAAAGCCTATATCGGAGGTGATGACTTTCGCTATTTCAAGTATGATCATACTACTTCAAAACGCCAGGTAGGTTCAACCTTTAAACCGATCGTTTATCTTGGAGCCCTGGAAGCAGGAATCTCACCGGATACCTATTTCGCAAATGAAAGGAAGGTTTATGAAGCGTATGATAACTGGTCACCTGAAAACTCGCATGATGATTACACAGGCTATTATTCGATGGAAGGAGCCCTGGCTAAATCAATCAATACCATTGCCGTCGATGTTTTGATGAAAACAGGGATATCCAATGTTGTTGATCTGGCCAAACGAATGGGTATTGAGTCTGATTTGCATGAATATCCCTCATTGGCATTAGGTACTGCCTCCGTTTCATTACAGGAAATGGTCTGCGTCTATTCCGAAATCCTCAATGGTGGCCATAAAATAAGTCCCTATTACTTAAAATCTATAGCATCAAATTCAGGTGTGATGTTGGAAGAATTTCCTAACGTTCAATCCAACGAACAGGTGGCACAAACCGAAAACTGCAGGATCATTACCCAAATGCTGAAATCGGTAGTCAATGAAGGAACTGGTAGTTCCATTCGGACACAGTGGGGGATTGATTCTGAGTTTGCAGGTAAAACCGGTACCACCCAGGATCAGGCCGATGGATGGTTCATTGGTATGACACCCACATTGGTTGCAGGCGCCTGGGTTGGTGGTGAAGATCCTTCAATACATTTCGGGTCCCTGGGTGAAGGTGCAGGAGGCCACACTGCTCTTCCAATTGTCGGACAATTTTACAGCCAGATACTGCATCAGAGTAAATTTCAGAAAATGAGGAACGGCTCTTTCGAATTACCTACTGAGGAAAATCTGGCCTTATTGAATATTCCTCCTTATCGCGAAGTTCTCGAAGTCGGTTTAAAAGGATTTATCCATAACCTCTTTGGAAAAAAGGATGATCAGCATAAATCTGATTTGAAAATGCAGGATAAATCAACACAAGAACCAGCCAAAGCAGAAGCTAAACCTGCCGAAGAAAAAGAAAAGAAGCCATTCTGGCAAAGTATGAAGGAAATTTTTAAAAAGAAGAGTAAATAAAGAACCCATTATGAAATGAATAGAAAACTGGAAAATATTTTTGTTGGAACCTCTGAGAAAAACCTGATCTACGTATTAAGTTTTTTTGTTGGGCTTGTCAGTGGTACCGCTGCTTTTATGCTCAAAAATTTCATTCACTATATCAGTTATTTCCTGACCCGTCATTTTAAAGCTTCGGCTGAAAGCTATTTTTATCTGGCCTATCCAATGATCGGTATTTTAATCACTGTTTTGATTGTAAAATACCTGGTGAAAGATGACATCAGTCACGGGATTTCAAAGATTTTATCTGCTCTCTCTAAAAAAGGCAGTCATATCAAGGAACACAACATGTTTTCATCGATGGTCACCAGTGCTTTTACCATCGGCTTTGGTGGTTCAGTCGGAGCTGAAGCCCCAATAGTTTATACAGGTTCAGCTATCGGATCATATATTTCCAAAGTATTTAAGCTGAATCAGAATCAGGTACGTTTGTTAATTGGCTGTGGTGCCACCGGGGCCATTGCAGGTATCTTTAAAGCTCCGATTGCGGGGGTGATGTTTACCCTTGAAGTGCTGATGCTCGATTTGACCATGTCATCCCTGATACCACTATTGATTTCAGGAATCACTGCAGCCACATTGGCTTATTTCTTTATGGGTGATTCTGTTTCATTTCATTTTGCAATTACAAACCAATTCAGTTACACTAATTTACCCTTTTACATCTTGCTTGGAATCCTTTGTGGATTCATCTCATTGTACTTTACAAGGACCGGTATGTATGTTGAAAACCGGGTTAAGAAGATTAAAAACAGCTATGCCAAACTTATTATAGGTGGAATATCACTTGGGTTAATGGTCTTCATTTTCCCATCCTTATGGGGTGAAGGATATGAATCGATCAACAAGATCTTTGTTGGCGAAGGTGCAAATTTGCTAAACAACTCAGTTTTTTTCGATTGGAAAACTGAACCTGTGGTGCTTATACTGATACTGGTCATGATACTTTTTCTCAAAGTTGTTGCTATGGCGATTACAACTTCAAGCGGGGGTGTCGGCGGAATTTTTGCTCCTACCTTATTTATGGGTGCTGTCGGAGGGTATATATTGTCACTTTCATTGAATACGTTTTTCGGATTACATCTGCCTGATGCCAATTTTGCCCTGGCAGGAATGGGCGCTTTAATGGCAGGAGTCATGCATGCCCCATTGCTTGGAATATTCCTGATTGCCGAAATTACAGGAGGGTATCAGCTACTGGTTCCTCTGATCATATCGGCAACAGTGGCCTATGTGACTATAACCCGTTTTGAGCCACATTCTATATATACTAAACGTCTGGCAGAATTGGGTGAGTTGGTAACCCATCACAAAGATAAGGCAGTTATGCATTTTATGGATGTTAACGAATTGATTGAGACCGATTTTGAGGTAATATCACCCGACCTCAACCTGGGTGAGTTGACTTATTACATTGCCCGTTCAAAACGTGATTTGTTCCCTGTGGTCGATGACAATGGTATGCTTGAGGGAATGATTAAAATGAATGATATCCGAAATCTCATGTTTGAACAGGATTTGTACGAAAAGATCAGCGTTCGTGACCTGATGTATATGCCCGAATTCTTTATTTCACCCAAAGATCATATGGATGTTATTGTGGAAAAATTCAGAACCAGCAAACGTTATAACCTGGCCGTACTCGATGAAGGTAAATATATCGGATTTATATCCAGAGCCCGGGTTTTCTCTGTTTACCGCGATACTATGGCTGATTTATCGTATGAATAAGGAAAAATTAGACGTGAGCTAGGAGACCGAAGACATAAGACCGTCTCCAGTCTTCGGTCTTCTGTCTCCTATCTTTTCATTTATTTCGTAAGCCGGATATAATATAAGTAAACTGCGGAAAAAACAGTTGTAAACAGGACATTGGTTACAGAGAATGCATTGGAACCAAGCCAGACTACCGGTAAAATTAATATGATGGTTTGAGCAACAAGGTAGAAATAGATACCTGCTTGCTGCATCCGGTAAAGTTTAATGACACCTGTCAGCGAAATGCTGAATGCAGCCATAAGCATTGCAAAATAAAGTGGACTAAGTTTTTCAGTAGAAGTTATGTTAGTAACCGACCTTATTTTTTCAGTCACAATTCTGAAAAAGACAGTGGCAATCAGCATGCTGATAAATCCTATACTACTGCCCACCATACTGAAAATACATGCAGCTTCATATAAAATTGGTTTCTTTCTCATCTTACTGAATATTAATTGTTCAAAAATACCTCATTTTTTGAATAACTTCATTTTTAAGGCATCCTGTTTTTATTATACCTTTAGCGCATCAATTTTAACCAATATTTTACCGTAATGGAAAGAGATACTAAAGTATTTGAAATCATTGAAAAAGAACGTCAACGTCAGATTAACGGAATCGAATTGATTGCTTCCGAAAATTTCGTCAGTGATCAGGTTCTCGAAGCAATGGGATCTGTAATGACCAACAAGTATGCTGAAGGATATCCTGGGAACCGTTACTACGGGGGCTGCCAGTTTGTTGACATGACCGAACAACTTGCTATTGACCGCATCAAGGAATTGTTTGGTGCTGTATATGCCAATGTACAGCCACATTCCGGCGCTCAGGCCAATGCAGCAGTTCTGGCTGTGATTCTAAAACCCGGTGATACCTTCCTGGGATTGGATCTGGCTCATGGTGGTCACCTTTCGCATGGTTCACCTGTAAATTCATCAGGAGTACTTTATCATCCTGTTGCCTATCATGTAATTGAAGAAACAGGATTGGTCGATTATGACGAAATGGAAGCTCTTGCTCTTGAACACAAGCCCAAACTGATCATAGGTG
>TBL_comb47_HYPODRAFT_10001145_pt1 | contig 34820 bp, 34 predicted proteins | sample TroBogypolimnion_40_FD_10682 | JGI IMG/M metagenome (IMG submission 10682)
TATCACCGGTGATACAGTGTAGTTTTTATACTTTTTTAATAATGACTTCATATATGAAGTCATTATTATTTGTTTTGTAAATAAACTACAAAAAACGCCCATCTCCGGCTTCCGAGAGGTTAACAACACTAACAACACTAACAACACTAGTATCAGTATTTGGAATTTCATTATTAATATTAGTAGTATTATTATTAATATTATCATTATTCTCATTATTATCATCACAATATTCATTAGTTTTTAAAAGATCATTTTCAATAAAAATCGTGTCAGTTAGCCGTTGATTTGTTTGCATTGTAAATGATTGCAATTGTAATAATAAATCTTTTAAATTTAGTATATCTGTCTTTAAATTATCAATTGTTTCATTATTATAATTTGTAGAAGATTCCATAGGCGGTTGTGGTAATTGTTGCATTTGTGATGGTTGTTTTACTTCTTTTTGTTGATATTTTTCAATAGCATCCAAACGTTGAATAATATTTACAAAAACAGCATCATCAACAATTCTTACATTATCATCTAAATTATTTCTAGATATATTAGATTGATCATCAACTGGCATAGTTTGAACTATTTGTTCAACTCTTCCCAATCTTAGTGTTATTAAAGCAATCGCATCTGAAATAGATAATTTTAAATTATTTGGTTGTTGTTGTGTAGCAGGTTTTCCATTTTGTTGTTGAGGAGATTGTTGTTGTTGTGGCTGTCTTGATCTAGCTGCCGCATTTGCTCTTGCACTACTCATAATGAATTATTACCGCATAATGTTTTTAAATTAATAACGCAATTAATTAATAATTTTATTTTATTTTATTATATTATATTATATTATATTATATTATATTATATTATGAGTATTTATACAATTTCAAATGGATATACTGGGTATACAGAAAGCACATCTAATGGTGTTACAACGGTGACATGTACACAAGAAGGTTCAGATTTTAATATAACATTTAATAAAAGTAATATTGCGATTAATTGTATTGTTGTTGGTACTGGAGGTAATGGAGCTGATATGAATGATTGGGGGGGGGGTGGAGGAGGAGGAGGAGGAGGAGTGATAATTGGTAGTATTAATAGTATTTCTGGTAAACAAATGGATTGTTATATTAATATTAATAGTAGGACTAAATTTGATACTTTAATAGCGAATAATGGAGAGAATGCCCTGAATAATTTAGGTGGGTTATCTGGAGGTAATTCTGGTAACGGTGGTAATGGTGATGATAATATTAATGGTTTATTTAGTGATGGGGTTAATGGATATTTGGCACCTAATGGTTTATACTATGGTGGTGGTGGTGGTGGAGGTAATAATGGTAATGGATTTGGTATTGGTGGTCTTGGTGGTGGTGGTACCGGTTCTTCTTTTGATCAACCTCCACAACCAGGTGCTCCAAATACAGGTGGTGGTGGTGGCGGTGGCGGTTTAATCGGTAATGGTATTGGTGCTAACGGTGGTTCAGGAGTAATAATATTTTCATTTACAACACCTTCTTCTCCTCCATGTTTTTTACATAATAGTAAAATTCTTACCAGAAAAGGATATATCCCAATCCAAGATTTACGAAATGGAGATTTTGTAAAGACTTCATTAAATGGATTTAAACCAATCTTTATGATTGGAAAACGAGATATAAATCATCCATGTTCCAAAGAACGTATTAAAACACAATTATATAAATGTACTGAAGAAAATTATCCTGCATTATTTGAAGATTTAATAATTACAGGATGTCATTGTATTTTAGTTGATGAATTTGCTAATGATGAACAACGAGAGAAAGTAAAAGAAGTTCATAAAGGAAGAACATTTATAACTGATGAAAAATATAGATTACCTGCATGTGCAGATGAAAAAGCATCTGTATATGAAATACCTGGCGATTATACAATTTATCATTTAGCATTAGAAAATGATGATTATTTCATGAATTATGGAATTTACGCAAATGGATTATTAGTTGAATCATGTAGTAAACGATATTTAAAAGAAAAATCAAATATGATTATGATTGATTGAGATTGAGTAAATAAGTAATTTGATTATTTGATTAAATATAATTAATACAAATTATTTATATTTAATACATTATACTATAAAATAAATAAAAGAGAAATTTTTACTTATTTTAATATCTTTTTATAAAACATATGGATAGTCTAGACGATTCAAAATTATCATCAAAATTAGGGTTTTTTAAATATCTATTTAATTTTGATGATACAACAAAAGCTGAATTATTAAATATAATACAGTATGTTTTGTTATCAATAGTACCCATTGTTACATTAAATAAAATAATGCAAAGATTTGTTCCAGAAGCAGAAGAAGAGAAAAGTAGTATAGAACTTTTAGCAGAAGTAATAATTCAGATTATTGTTATGTTTATTAGTTTATTTTATATAAATAGAATTGTTACATATCTTCCTACTTATAGTGGAACAAAATATCCAGAATATAGTGCTATTTTTAGTATTTTATCAGTTTTATCAATAACAATGAGTTTACAAACAAAATTGGGAGAGAAAGTTGGCATCTTATTTGATAGAGTAACCGAATTATGGGAAGGTAAATCTGATGATAAAAAAAAGAAAGGAAAAGGTAAAGGAAATGTAAAAACATCTCAACCAATTTCTGGACAAAATCAAAATCAACAATTACCACCACCAGCAATGGGTAATTCATTATATGGTGGTATGAGTCAAGGAACAACATCAATAAGTAGTTTACCGACAGATCAATCACCACAAACATCAGATTATAATGGAATGTATCGTAACGATAATACCCCATTAGTAGCGGCAGCAACACCTGGAGGAGGAGATCCTTATGGAAGTATGATTATGGCTGCAAATGAGGTTTTAGGTGGTAGTGCATTTGGAGCTAATTGGTAATTTCAACCTTTGGGAAAGGTTGAGCCAAAATTAACCCAACTTTTCCCAAAAAGATTTGGCTCAACCTTTCCCAAAGGTTGATTTCCCAAAGGTTGATTAAAAGATTTGGCTCAACCTTTCCCAAAGGTTCAACCTTTTTCAAAGGTTGATTTCCCAAAGGTTGATTAAAAGATTTGGCTCAACCTTTTTCAAAGGTTGAGGTTGATTTTGAATTGTATATTTTTCTTTGATTCCATAATACAGAATAATGACTATTTTTATTAAATTTATCATATTCTGTATAATAATCATTATACATTTTTAAAATAGATATATTATTATAAAGAATAAATTTACCTTTTACAATTTTTGTATTATTAAAAATATGTTCTAATTCAATATTTTTTTTATCATTTTCTTTTAAAAATTTGGCAACTAATCCAGGACCAGTTACATCTAAAAAACTTGAACCATAATATCTATTAGACACATTTATAACAATTTGATTAATACAATTTAAACATGTTATATTTTTTGGCATCACTGCAATCAATGCGTTATATATATTAGCTCCACCAATATCTAAAACCCAATGCTCTTTTTCAGTTAATTCAATAAAATTAAATCCATTAATACATTCATATTTAATATCTAAATAAATCCCCCCAGTAATATATAATACGCAATAACGCCATAAATCAGCTTTATATGCACCAGGTATTAATGAATCAAATGCTTCTATAACATTATTATCAAAATGTTTAATAATAAAATCTCTACAATCATGATCATCAAATAAAAAATATTCAAATTTTGGATGCATATTTTTTATACTATCTGTACAAATCTTCATATTTAATGGTAAAATTTTTGTATGCCATGTTTGATATATTTTTAATGGAATAATACTATTATATTCTTTTTTTTTATTATTTTTATAATTGTATATTAATAATTGTTGATTCTTAACATCAATATTTAATAATTTTTTATTATTTCTATCTCTATCTAAAAACATTAATAATAATCAAAAATAAATCTTTATATTAAAATATATTATTGATATTATTATAAAATTATTTTTGTAGTTTATATGATTTACGTTTTTTATATGATTTACGTTTTTTATATGATTTACGTTTTTTATATGATTTACGTTTTTTTCCTCCATTATTACATAACTTTCTACACCCAAATACATATACATGTTCCACTGTATTATGCGACATTACAACATTGATTATATCTGATAATTTAACATCCCCGCGTCCATTATAATCCTTATAACGAATAATATTTCCATCATTTCCATAATAATATACACCCAATGGATCAAATTCTGTTCCTTGCATAGGATCAATAAAATCAAAAATATGTTCATAAGATCGTCTAGTCGCATGACTATAATTATCCGGGTCTATATCAGGAAGCATAAAATCGCCTTCTAGACATTCACCCGTTTTAGCAGCAAAATGAATATCTACACCTGCGGTAAAAGTAGCATGCGTATAACATGAATGTCCGAGAATTGGGTGGAAACATTATATATATATATATATATATATATATTAATATTTTATTTATTCTTCATTTGATTTCATAAATAAATCTGTATGAAATAAATCATTGATAACTTTATTTGTAAATGTTATATAATCATTTTTACATAAACACATACTAGCACTATGCGCCATTACAATTGCCATTTGGATTTTAATAAAATCATCACAAATGTATAATTTATTATTATTATTATCTAAACAATTATTAAATATTTTTATAATACTAAAAATTTTTGATTGTGTTAATTCAGTTGAATTGCTTATTATTTCATCTAAAACATCACCTATATTTGTATATAATTTTTCTTTATAATCATCAGAAATACTATTAAATATATGTTGAGGTTCAATAATATTGTTTAATATTTTTTGCGCCATTGATTTACCTGGTTCAGTAAATAAATTTGTTGCAATATCTAAACATAATGATGTTATTTTTTTGTTTAATCTTATAACAATACCAAAATCAATAATACCAATTTTATATTCTATTAAACCATTATTGTTATTTTTAATAAATAATATATTTCCTGCATGTAAATCTCCATGTATTAGACCATTTATAATAGTAACTAATCCAAATTTTAATACTAATTCTGCATATTTATTATAATATGAATCTTCTAAATTTGAAATATTTATACCTTCAATATATTCCATCATAATTGCATTTGGATAAATATTTGTGACTTCTTCATATATTTCTGGTATTTTTACATATTTTAAATCTTTACAGTTATAAGACATTTCTTTTGTATTATATATTTCTTTATGAAAATCAAGTTGTTCTTTTAATAACATAATATTTTTTTGTATGACATTAGGTATATTTAATGTATTAAAATATGGTAAATAAGAGATAATTAAAATTGTAAATAATAATTTATTAATTGCATCATCTAATTTATTTTCAATATTCTTTCTTTTTATTTTTAAAATAATATCTTTTTGTGTATTATTATTTTTTATTTTGTATACAAGAGAAATCATACCTGAATTAATTGGAATTAAATTATATACACTGTCGTCATAATAATTTTCATATTCATCATCTTCTTCATCGCTTTCATTATTTCCATTTAAGTTATAGACATGAATAATATCTTTTAATAAATCAAAATCAACATCATCTTCATCATAAGGCGCAGAATCTGTATATTTTAATAATTCATTATTAATTGTATCGTCAATTAAATTATTATTCATTGAAATAGATTGAAATAATTTTACATATAAAATATTTTTTTTATATAATTTTTTTGCAATTGAATGAATTAAATATGTATAATCGTTAGTTATTAAAAAATATGTATATTCAGATATAAAAATAAAGAATAATTGAATAATAAATATAATATTTGAAAATATGTAAATTAATTGTGATATAAATGAAGCCATTATTTATATTTATAATATATAATATAACAACTATTTATATTATTTATTATTATTATATTTAAAATAAGAAAAGGTGTAAAAAAGTTCATTTATTTGGCTCAACCTTTTTTAAAGGTTGATTTTAAAGGTTGATTTTTAAAGGTTGATTTTACAAATAAAATTTTTTATTCTTGTTATTATTTTACAAATAATAGTTATAGCAATTTTCTCAATAAATTCGGGTATTTCATTCATTTTTTCAAAAATAATTGTATTTTTTATTAAAACTTTATTTGGTGTTATTATTTCAAATATACTTTCAATATTAATTGGAATAATACATGTTGGTGTATTTGGAATATAATTATGGTTTTGAAAATCATAATTTGTTATACAATTAAAAATAAATTTATTATTATTTTTTTGTAGTGTAATATCTAAATTAACATATTTTTGAGATATACCAAAATCATCAAAAAAATGTTTAATTAATATGTATAATATTCCATTTGAATCTGAATGCATTGTTAAATTAAAATCTTCAAGTATATCATTTTTATTAATATCAAAAATTAATTTAAATAAATTAAAATTAATAATATTTTCTAAATTTATATTTGAATTTGGGTTTGTAAATTCAAAATTCAATATATATTTATTTTTTTCAATCATTGTCAATTTTATATCATTTTTAATAAAAATTATTTTTTCTATATCAGTTTCGTTCATAATATTTATAACATTCATTATTAGTATTAATATATTAAATATTTAATATATTAAAAATACAGTAACGCATCAATTATAATCAGTTAAATCATAAATATTAAAAATCTAAACTAACTGTATTTTTATCAGATTTATTATTTCGTCTTTTACTACGTTTTGGCATATTACCATCAGATTGTAAATCTTTTAAATCAGAAATACTTATTGTACTAATATCATTAATATTAATATTTGTTTGTTGTGGTATGGATTCTTGAATATTTATTGTTTTTGTTTTTAATCCAGATAATATATCTGAAATATCTACAGGTCCTTTCATTTCATTACGGGTCATTGGTTTTGGTGGTTCTCTAAATTCACGTCTTGAACTTTTATCCATGTCATTAGAACTTGAGAAATTCTCTCTTATATTAATACCATCATTTTGATTTGCTCTATTTAAATCTGGTCTATTTGAAAAACTATTATTATTTCCAGGTCTACTTGTTGGTGTATTAAATGATTGTGTTGCCATTGGTGGAGGTGGTGGTCCATTCATTCCTTGTTGTGGTTCTTGATTCATCATATTATTCATAAATCCAGAAAATCCAGGACTTGTTTGTCCCATTGAATTTACTGCAGCAGTTTGAAACGATCTCATTAAATCTGGATTTTGTCGTAAAATATCATCCATACCAGGCATTGCACTTTTAAACATTGTATTTGTCATATGAACCATCATTGCACTTCCACCTAATTGAAATAATAATTTTAATTCTGGCGCCATTGATGCTTTACTTTTATATTTATCAAATAATTCACCAAACACATCATCATAATCTGTCATATTTTCATTGACTTGTTCACTCCATCCATCTAATTTAACATCAAATGGATCAAATCTATTATTTAAAAATTCAATACCATTAATACATGCCATTAACATATTTCCTTGAAATTTAATTGAATTTGTTTTTACTTTTTCTTCCATAATCATTTCATATTCACCTTGCATTTCTGCTAATGGTGATTCCATTGTATATTTTTTAGTAAGATTAACCCCTTTTGATTCTAATGTTTCTAATTTTCTTAAATATTTAAATTTCTCTCTTAATACTTCTTCTTTATTCATTTGTGGTTGTTGTGAAATATTTTTATCTGGGTTAATTGGTATATTATTAAATTTTGAAAATCCATCCCATGTTTTTGTATCACTTGAACTTTCTGCTGTTGCATGACCAATATTATGTGGAAGAGAAGACGGTTCATCAAATCTAACAGAGGGTTTATCATCATAATTTAATGAAATTTTTTTACTAAACATATCAGATTGACCATCAAATAAGTTCCGTGATGATGATGGTTCTACTAAATCATTTAATTCATTTTCAAGATTATTTAAATCTTCTAAATCAATATCACTTGATGGTCTTCCATTTTCTTTTTTTTTATCATTCATTAAAAGTTCAATTCCAGATCCAAAATTAGTTGATTTTGATGATGACATATTATCATTCAAATTTATGGTTGAAATATCAATAATTTCATTATCAAACATTATTATTAATTAATAAGAACATATAATTTTAAGTATTACGAATTATTATATATTATATTATTATTATCTCTTTATTTCTTATGGAAGAAAAAATTAAGGAATTAGCATCCAATCATAACCTTAAAATTAAGGAAATAAAAGACATATACGATAATGAAAAACCTTTATTTATTAGCTATTATGTAATTGATGTAGATAAAAACGAATTTAGTTATCATGGAACTATACACAAAGAGGGGGATAATTCAATACACGTACAAGCTCAAAATGGTATTAGAAAAAAAACTAAAATAAGAATTGGATGGTGGAATAAAGATTGGACATGTAATAATCAAAAATATTATCATGAATTACGTCCAGGGTTGGAATTTATGATTGAAGTTGCTAAAAAATTATACACTGATATAGTCATCCCGAAAATCCCCGAGGGGTGTAATACTATTACAGGAGGTAGAACTAGAAAAAATAATAGAAAAACTAGAAAAACTAATAGAAAAACTAATAGAAAAACTAAAAAAACTAATAGAAAAACTAAAAAAACTAATAGAAAAACTACTAGAAAAACTAATAGAAAAACTAATAGAAATCCTTAATAATAATGAAATTATTTATTTATATACCATACACCTTGTAAAAACGAATCAGCTAAATCATCTTTTTTTTTATGATTTTTAAAAAATGATTCCCACAAATTATTATTTATATCAAAATTATTTGTAATAAGTTCTGAACAATATTGAATTCCTATTTTTTTTCTCTCATTATATGTTGGTTTTGTTACAGAATTATTAAATATATCACAATCTTTTAATTTATTGGATGCAGAAATAAATTCAATAATAATATTATCATTATTCATAATAAAATATTGAGCAATCATTCCTTGAATTGTTTTCATTCTATTTGCAATAGGACTAATTTGATTTTCAATAATAACATGTGTTATTATATCCATATAATCATTTAAAATATCATTTAACTTCAATTTAATATTTCTACCAATAGTTATTAAATCAATTTTGGATGCATTTATTGATATAATAGGATCAAAACAACTTTCAATTACATATTTATTAATTAATGAAATTAAATTATCTTTTTTGATGTTTTTTATATCATTTTCATGATTTTCATTTTCATGATTAATTTTATATTTTTCAATTAATTCATGTAATACTTTTATTTTTTGTTTATTAACAAAAGATGGTTTTAAATCAGGAGTTAGTATTTTAAATGGTTGTTTTTTACAATGTTTTTGACAATAACATTTTCCATTTTTTGAAAATTTTGCAGGTTTATTACATTTTTTTAGTTTTTCAAGTTCATCACATTTTGATTCATTTTGTTCGTGACATAAATTAATAATATCCCATTTTATAATTTTATATTTTGAATTTGAATTTGAATTGAGTATATTATCTTTTTCATATGTAAATAAACAAAAAGCTAAATTTTTAATACCAACATCAATACTTAATAATATATTCATATTTATTTTGAATATATTATTATTTATAATTATTATTTAAGTTAGTTATTATACAATAATATATACATTATTGTATTTTCTAATTGAACCCAACAACTGGTGCTACCATTCTTGATTCTAATTGTTCTCTAGATAAATAAGGATTTTTTAAATTATTATTATTATATCCAAATGTTGGTTTATTTGTATCATGTGTTGATTTAAACATAAATGGTGTATTTTTATATGATTGATCTTCATTAGATTGAAAATTTGTTGGAAGACCTAATTCACCACACGCTTCTTGAGTATTAATTTTCATAATATTAGTTGCGTTATTTGTTAAAAATTGTCTATATTGCCAACTAGTTGTAATATTTTCTTGTTGTCTAATTTTATCATTTACTGCAGATTCAGGTTGCCAACTTGCAAAATTTCTACCATCTGCCATAATTGGGGGAAAATCAAAATGTATATTATTTGAACTACCATAACATGTTGCCCAAGACATAATTATATAATGATTAGATAAAAAGATAAATATAATTTATTAAGCTTCCAACATTTTAATAATTGCATTTTTTGTAATTTTTAATGAATTATCATTATTTATTAATCCTTTGGTTGTTGCTATATTTTTTAATTTATCCAATGACATTTTTTTATAATCAATATTTACAACTTCTTTTATTTCTGTTTCTTCTAAATTAAAAATATCAATATTTTTAATAAAATTCATATCTTTGGGTAAACCTTCTTTAAATTCGTCAATTATAATATCTTGGACTTGTTCCTGAAGTTCTTGGTCTAGTTCTTGAGGTTCTTGGTCAATAACAATATCTTCAATATTATCTTCTTCAATATCATCATCACTTTCAATATCTAATTCTTCAACAATAATTTCATCATTTTCTTTAGATAAATTATCAAATTTAATAATCTTTACTGGATTTAACTCAATAATAATTTTATTATCACTTTCCGGTTCACTATCAACGTATTCAGCTTCATCAATATCTTCATCATCACTATCGCTATCATCACTATCGTTATCATCACTATCACTATCACTATCAACATCATCATTACTCTCATCATCAGAAACTGAAATTAATTTATTTGAACTAGTATTTGCAGTTGACATATCTACATGTTTTGTTTTACCTCCTTGTTGAATATTATTATATGATAATATATTTAACGTATTTCTTATAACATTTAATTCATCTGCCATTGTTGAAACGAGTCCTAACATTGATGACATTTTGTGATTTTGTTCTTGAAGTCTTTGGACAAAAAACATACCTAAAAGCCCTGCAAGTAATAAAGTAATTCCTAAAGAAATAAAAAAAGGTATATTAAATATATCTGAAAAAGCCATATTAACAAAAGTATATATTTTTTTATTTTTATAAAAACGAATATTATCTATCTTGTATTATCAATTATTTCTTTTGGATAATCCATATCATTTAATATCTTTATCCCACCACGTACGGTGGATATTCCTTTTTTTAATAAATATGTATATGTAAAATCATTTTCAACATTTTCATTTTCATTTTCATTTTTATTTTCATTTTCATTTTCATTTTCATTTTCATTTTCATTTTCATTTTCCAATTTTATTGTTTTCATATGATAATTTTCTATAGAAGCATTATCATTTAATTTTTTACATAATTCAATAAAATGTGTTGTTAATATACAATTTATATTTTTATATTTTATTAAATATTTCATAAATGCATGTGCACTTAAAACTGCATCATCTGGATTTGTCCCAGAATATAATTCATCAAATACACAAAAATGATTTTTTTTAGATGTATTTTCTTTAATTATATCAATAATTTCTTTACAACGTCTAGCTTCTGCTTGAAATAAACTATCTCGCCCAGATGTATCCGGAATATTTAAATAACAATGAATATATGTATAAGGTTTAATAATTGCACTTTCATAAAAACCACATCCAAATTGTTGTGTGAAAATAATATTAATTAATGCAGTTTTTAATGTTGTTGTTTTACCAGATGCATTTGGTCCTGTAATTATCATATTTTTATTTAATTTAAATGTATTTTTAATAGGATTATCATAAATAAGTGCAGGATAATAAGAATTTTTCAATATTGTATTTTTTTTATTTTTTGTGAATTTAGCAAAATTAATATAATTATTATGTAAATTTTCAACTAATCCTTCTAAAATATCAATATATCCATTAAATCCAAATGAATATAAAAATATATCATTATATTTAACATCATTATAAATATCATAAAACTGTTTTAATATATTACCTAAATCACTAATTTTTTTATATGATAATCCATATGGTATTATTTTTTCCAATTTATCTATCAATAATGCAAGAGTTATCATTTTTTCTTTTAATGTATCATTAAAATTTTTATATGTAGATAAATTATTTGAAAATGATAAAAAATTATGCATTTTTGATTCCGTATTTTTAATATAAATTTTAATATTATCAATATATGAATGAATTTTTTGCATATTATTATGAAATCTAATACAAGACAAAATATTTTGATAAATTGAAAATACATAAAATAATGCAGATAATAATAAATATAATTTTTCATCTGTCTTTACACTATTAAATTTTGTAAAAAGTTTTCCTATTGCATGAGTTGATGCAATTGATTTAAGTATTTCAATATATTCGGCAATATTTAATTTTAATCCTTTAATTTGAATTATAATAAAAGGTATAATAAGTATAATAAATGGAATACATAATGATATAATTGGTGATGCTAAATTATAAATACTCATTATTTGAAGAAAATGTTCAGATTTGTTTAAATGTTCCCACATTGACCAATCAATATAATGATATTTTTCTTTAAATCCTGTATCATTTTTTATTTCATCCCATATTTCCATTATTGAAGAATTAGAATTATTTATATCAATTAATTTATCAGTATCATCATTATTTAATGTTGTATAATTAGTAATAAGATTTTGTGTATCTTTTAAAAATTTTATATCTGTTGTATAATATGTTGATACTTGTTCAATAATTTTATTAGCAAATATGGTTTTAGGTTGAAATGCATAATTATATATTGGATTACATGCAGAAGTATCTATTGTTTTTATTAATTCTAAATCAGTTATTATATTTTTATTAAGTTCCATTTTATTATCATTAAAAAAAATGGGTAACTTAAAATGATTATTTATTTTTTCTATATTTGATATTGACATAATATCAAATATATTTATTTTATTTTTTTTATATTTACGAATATTCCATATATCATATATCATACATACACATAATATATATTATTATAGTCCATCAAAATTTGATGGCATTTCAGTAATTTGTGTTGAATAAAATGCTTCAATTTCTTTCATTTTTGAAATATCGCGACGAGTAATTAGATTTATACCAACACCTTTTCTTCCCCAACGACCACTTCTTCCTATTCTATGTAAATAATTATGAACACATTTTGGAATATCAAAATTAATAACAAGACTTACTTGTTGAATATCAATACCTCTAGATGTTACATTTGATGAAATTAATACACGATAAGCCCCTGTTCTAAAATCAGAAAATGCTTTATCTCTTTCCATTTTATCCATACCACTATGAATACAACATACAGGAAATCCGTCCTCAACCATTGCATCATATAATGATGCAACTCGTTTTATACTATTTGCATAAATAATTGTTTGAGATACCGACATAAAACTATATAAATCTTTTAATGTTGCATATTTTTGACGATCATCCTCAACTGCAATATAATATTGAGAAATACCTTCTAGTGTAAGTTGTTCGGCTTTAACGTGAATTTTTACTGGATCCCGCATAAATTTACTAGTTATACCATCAATATGATCTGGTAATGTTGCACTAAATAATGCAACTTGAATATCTTTATTAAAATATTGAAATATATTATATACTTGTTCTTTAAAACCAGTTGATAACATTTCATCTGCTTCATCAAGAATTACAAGTTTAATATTTTTTGTAATTATATGATTTCGTTTCATCATATCATATACTCTACCAGGACATCCAACAATAATATGTGGGGTATGTTCTTTTAAATTATTAATATCCTCATCAATTGATGAACCACCAACTAATATTTGAATCCGTAAGTCTTTCATCATTACACCTATACCCTTCATAACATTTGCAGTTTGAGTACTTAATTCCCTTGTTGGGGATAAACATAATACTTGAGTTGTATTATATTCAGTATTAACATGTGATAATGCCCCAATTGTAAATGTTGCGGTTTTGCCTGTACCAGATTGAGCTTGCGCAATAATATCTTTACCCATAATAATTGGTTTTATAGCCTTTTTTTGAATTGGGCTTGGTTTTTCAAATCCATACGAATAAATTCCTCTTAATAAATTAGTCTCAATTTCTAATTCATCCCAATTAGAAATTTCATAAGATGAATCATATAATTCATCTTCTTTATTATTATTTTTGTGATTTCTTTCAAGTGCCATAATAGAATAAACAGTAGTTATATTTAAGTGTATTTAAAGATATAATATCAATTTTTTTTGATATTATGATTATGATTATAAAATTTTGAATAAATGTATAAATAAATGATATGATTGATTGATGAATAATGTAAAGAAAATATAAATATATTAAAAAAAATTGATATAAATGTTAATTGATAATCATTATAATATTATGACAATGACAATGCCAACAAAATATAATTTAAAATATTTTAATGATATTACATTTAATGGTTTTGATGTTATACTTCCACCTGAAACATTAGCCATTATTAATGAATTATCTAAACAAGTTGGTTCTCCAACTTATATTAAAACGCCAACATTTCAAAAACACGAAAATGTTATTACCAGTAATTTAAATTTAACTTCTTCAAATAAAAAAAATAAAAATAAAGCAGTTGAAATTTTAAATGATAATGATTGGGAAACACTTAGAACTTTTCAACCAACTAAAATTGAACAAAAAGTTGGTATTAATGCACATATTGATATATTAAGATTTTGGTTAAATAAAATTTCAGATAAAACATTTTCAGAATCATATGACAAAATATTGGAAATATTAGATCTTCTTATTAAAGAAGAAACATCAAATACGGATATGAATCGTGTAGGTAATACAATATTTGAAATTGCGTCAAATAATAGATTATTTTCAAAATTATATGCAGATTTATATTGTAGATTAATTGATAAATATGAAATTATGAAAGATGTATTTGATGAAAATATTTTATCATTTATGGATTTATTTAATTGTATTGAATATAGTGATCCTAGTGAAGATTATAATCAATTTTGTAAAAATAATAAAGATAATGAACGCAGAAAAGCATTAAGTTTATTCTTTGTTAATTTAACAAATAATAATATTATTGATGAAAGTAAAATAATAAGTTTAACTTGTGATTTACTTTCAAAATTAATTTTATATATTAAAGAAGATAATAAAACAAATCAAGTTAATGAAATTACAGATAATATTTCCATATTATATTCATACAAGAAAGAAATATTTGGTTCTTGTGATGTTTTATTTGATGAAGCATATTTTATTCCAACAATTAAGAAACTTGCTCATTCAAAGGCAAAAACATATCCTAGTTTATCAACTAAATCAATATTTAAATTTATGGATCTTCTTGATATGTAAAAAAATATTATATAAATTAACAAGAATATCAATATAAAATTAAATATATTAAATATAATTTTATAATTTATTATATTAAATGATTTTTAATGATACACGAGATGAAAATATTACTTTTTTTTTAAATGAAATTGAAAATAAAAATAATATAATAAAATTTGATAATTTTGTAAAAATTCAAAAAGAATTAAATGATATTGATATTACAGATGATGATATTGATTATTTATTATTTACATCGTATGAATTAAATAATATTAAACAATTATTATTAATATGTGAGTATTATGGTATTCGTAATAATAAATTAAAAAAACAAGACATAATTCAAAAAATTATTTTATTTGAAAAAGATATAAAAAATATAAATATATATTTAAGACGTAAAGAATTATGGTATTATATGGATGAATTAAAAAATGATAAAATTATGAAAAAATATATCATTTGTTCAACCTTTGGAAAAGGTTGAGCCAAATTAACCTTTGGAAACCTTTGGAAAAGGTTGAGCCAAATTGTTAAATAATAAAATAAACAATAATAAAAATATTTATATGTATAATGTATAATATATATATAAATGGTATTATCAAAATTGGATAAATCAATAAGTTATCATGAATTAAAAAGTGTTGATCCTGATGATTTTAAAAAAGAAGCAAATTTATATGAAATTGATATAAAAGATATAAATATTGTTATTGCTGTGGGTAGTGCCAAAAAAAATTTTGAAGATAAAAATATAACATTTTTTCCTGTTTATTTAGTAAAAACAAATAATAAAGTTGTACAAATTGGGATTTATGAAATATTTACAACTGATCTATTAAATTATATGGACGAAGAAGGTGATTTAGATGTTGAAAAATTAGATGACCCATTAATTTATACATTTGTTACAAAAAAAATGTTGGAAAAACTACGACTAGTTCCGGATGAAAGAGAAGAAAATGAAAAAGATGAAATTTCTGATAATGAAGAAGAAGAAGAAAAAAATATTAAAAAAAAATCTTCAGAATCTTCAAAATCTTATGATAACGATATAGATAAAATACCAAAAATACGCGAGGATATATTTACACAAATGAATGGAATTATTCCAATTTTACCATTATTGCCAGAAGAAACTAAAAAGGATTCTGAAAAATTAAATTATAAATATAATCCATCTTCTTCTCAAAACTGGATTGAAACTTTTATGAAAAATAATAAATATAATATTATTGATAATGAAGGTGGAGGAGAATGTCTTTTTGCGACTGTTAGAGATGCATTTTTACAAATTGGACAACAAACAACTGTCCAAAAATTACGAAAAAAAATATCAAGTGAAGCAACTCAAGAATTATTTATGAATTATAAAGAACAATATGATATGTTTAATAATTCAATACTTAAAGATACAAAAGACATTAAAGAATTAGAAGTTGAATATGAAAAATATAAAAAATCATATAGTGATACATTAGATAGAGAAGAAAAAAAGCACTTTATTGATGCAGCAAAAAAGATCAAGGCACAACGTGATAGACTTATTAAAGAAAAACAAATTTCTCAAGAAATGCTTGGAGAATATAAACATATGAAAAATATTGATACACTTGATAAATTTAAACAACTTATTCAAACATGTAAATTTTGGGGAGATACATGGGCAATAAGTACTCTTGAACGTATGTTAAATATTAAATTTATATTATTATCAAGAGAATCATATAATTCAAAGGATTTTGCAAATGTATTAACATGTGGTCAATTAAATGATATAATATTAGAATCGCGTGGGGAGTTTACACCAGACTATTATATTATGGTTGATTATGATGGATATCATTATCAATTAATATCATATAAGAAAAAACAGATTTTCAAATTTATTGAAATACCATTTGATATTAAAAAAATGATTTCTGATAAATGTTTAGAGAAAAATAGTGGAGTATTTGCATTAATCCCTGATTTTGTAAAGTTTAAAAATCAACAAACTTCAAAAAATGGGTCATCAAATACAAATTCAAAATGTAAATATGAAGAATTAACTGATGTTAAAATTAGAGGATTATATGATGAATCTATTGTTTTTCAATTTTATGATAAATCTGCAGGTGAAAGATTACCTGGTAAAGGTTCAGGTGAATCAATTACTAAAGAAGCAGTACGAGAATTTTCAAATTTACATGCTATTAAAAATTGGAGAAGAAAACTTGATGATTTTTGGGTTGAACCAGATAAAACATTTGTTCTTGATGGTCATAGATGGAATAGTGTTGAACACTATTATCAAGGATCAAAATTTAAAGAAATGAATCCTGAATTTTATTTATCTTTTTCTGCTGAATCTGGAACTGAATTATCAAAAAATCCAGAAATGGCAAAATCTGCATCTAGTTCTTCAGGTAAATTTAAAAGTACTCTTTTAAGACCCAAAGAAGTATCTATTGATCCAACATTTTATGGAAAACGTAAAGAAAAAGAATTATTTGATGCTATTTGTGCAAAATTTACACAAATTGATGAAATGAAACTTGTATTATTAGAAACAAAAAATGCAAAATTAATGCATTATGTAAAGGCAAAAGAACCAGAATTAGCTGAACAACTTATTAGTGTTAGAGAGAAAATATCAATATCAACCTTTTGAAAATCAACATTTGGAAAAGGTTGAGCCAAACCAACCTTTAAAAAAGGTTGAGAAAGGTTTAATAAATTATTATAATAAATTAATTATATAATATATATTTAATTTATATGACCACAATTGATTATACAAATACTAAATATGGTGTTGGTGCTCTTAATGTTAATATTGCTTCAAATAATACAGCTATTGGATCATATGCTTCATTAAATAATTATACTGGAATTAATAATACTAGTTTAGGGTGTAATGCTCTTTTAAAAAATACACTTGGCAATTATAATGTTGCTCTTGGTACTGCATCATTATGTTTTAATACCATAGGAAATATGAATGTTGCTGTTGGTACTAATGCATTACAAGATAATACAGAAGGTTTTGAAAACACCGCTGTTGGGGTTCAAGCATTATACAGTAACACAACAGGAGTACATAATACATCAATTGGGTGTTATTCAATGCAACGTAATGTTATTGGTTATAATAATACTGCAGTTGGTTATAATACATTAAAAAATAATACATCCAATGATAATACAGCTGTTGGATTTTCTGCATTATCGTCAAATACAACTGGAACTAATAATATGGCTGTAGGTCTGTCATTAGGTCGTAATACAATTGGAAGTAATAATTGTGGTATTGGGAATCTTACATTAGATAATAATATAACCGGTTCAAATAATACTGCTATTGGGTATTTGGCATTAAACTGTAATATTGATTCAAATAATACTGCTATTGGGTATTGGGCATTAACAAATAATACAACTGGTTTAAATAATACTGCTATTGGGTATTGGGCATTAAAAAATAATACAACTGGTTCAAATAATACAGCTATTGGAAATAATGCACAAACATCAACATCCACTGCAAACAATGAAGTAATATTGGGAGATTCTAATGTTGAACGTGTAAGATTTAATGGAATTCTAACAAGTTTAAGTGATGTGAGAGATAAAAAAGATATATTAACTTTAAATAATGGGTTAGATTTTATTTCAAAATTAAAACCAGTTTCATTTAATTGGAATATGAGAGATGGAGGAAAGGTTGATATTCCAGCACATGGATTTATTGCACAAGATTTACAACAAGTTCAAATAGAATCTGGTATAAATGTTCCTGGATTAGTATATGAATCTAATCCAGATAAATTGGAAGCGAGTTATTCAACACTTTTACCTTTAATGGTAAAAGCAATTCAAGAATTAAAAGAAGAAATTAAATTGTTGAAAAAAAATCAAAATCAAAATCAAAATCAAAATCAAAATTAATAATTAATAATTAATAATCATTTCTTCTTGAATAAATTTACATTTATACGGGATATTATATGTTTCAGCACACCATTTACTAAATCCAGTTCCATGTAAATAACAAGAATATGCCCAAATTTTTGCAGAATATGCCATTAAATAAAAATCAAGTAATGTATTTTTGATTTTTTCATTATCGTTTAATAAAACACCCTCTCCAGAATGTGTTATTTCATTAAATAATGCCCTTATATTTGGTAATAAACTAATTATTTGTTTTTTTAATTTAATACTATCAGAAATTAATAGATATTTATTACGAGGATTATATATTTGCATTATTTCTCTCATTATAAGAGTTAAATAATTTATAGAAATATTTTCATTATTAATTAATATATTATCACCACTTCTAATATGGATAACAATATATTGTTTAAGTTCAAGTTTCATACACATTAATTGATTTAAAATAAAAATTTTAAATTCATTAATTGGTTCTAAAAATGTTCTCATACATTTTCTATGTTCATCTGTAATAGAAACAATATTGAAACTAATTGTATAAACAATTGCAGTTTTATCATCAAATGTTTGATCTTTTAAATAATCACAAAACTCGTCAATAATTTCATTTTCATTACAATTATCGCCATCAATATGAAAATTTGTTTTATCAAATGGATTAATTTGTTGATAAGTATTTGAATTTAAATTTGATAAATCATTAATTTGTGATTTCAAAAAAGCATTAAATGGATGATTTATTTGTATATCAACTTCTAAATTATATTTTTCACAAAATTGTATAATAAAATATGTCCCTCTAATAAAATCACCAAATCCTGATGCTTTAATTTCATTATTATATTCTGGTTGATAAACATTAATTATTTTTATTAAATTTTTATTTATATATTCAATATGTTTATCTGGTATAATAACAGGTTGTTTTATTTTTAATTCCATGATAATATTTGATTTACCATTATCTATTTGTTTTAATTTATATTGTTTTGGAATTAAATTTATTTTTTGATTATCATCTTTTATAAATCGCGAATTGATTTCATTAATATTATTTTGTATAATAGTTTGTTTAATATCATTAATTTTTTCTTTAAAATTATAATTCATTACTACAAATTAATTATAATATTAGTATTATTATTTTTATTAACAAATAACACACATTGTATTTTTTGATTTTTTTTCAACTTTTGTAAGTTTTGGATGTTCTATTATTGGTAATGGTAATGGTAATAATACTGGAGTTACTTGGCGAGTATTTACACTTCCAGTTGGTCCAGTTGGATATAAGTTTCTAGTACATAATGGTTGATTTGATGCAGTATTTCCAGTTGGATAATAATATTTTATAAATTCCCCATCAGTATTTTCAGAAGAATAATATGTTGCGCGATTTGATCCACTCATTCCAGTAGGATAATAAATTGTACGAATTGCACCGGTTGTTCCTGTTGGGTTATATTTAAAAGTAGTATTTATAGGACCTGTTGGTCCACCACTACACAATGATTTATTATTTACACCCAATCCAGTATTAGAATAAATACATTCAGTTGATATTGATCCAGTTGGACCATTTATATTTTTTGGTTCAGATTTATAATACATTTGTGGTTGAGGTTGTTTATATTCTTCAACAACTACAGGAGCAATATCCAAATATTCAGTTTTATTTTTATTTTTATTTTTATTTAATACAAGTTGTTTATTATCTGAATCCATTTCAATATCTTCTGATTCTATATCTGGTTCTAAATCAAACTCTGGTTCAGTTCCTTCCAATTCAATATCAGATTCTTCAAGTTCTGGTTCATTTTCATATTTAATTTCAGGTTCAACATCAGAATCTGTTCCATCTTCATGTTCTGGTTCAATATCATGTTCTGGTTCAGAATCAGAATATGAATCATATTCATTATCTGGTTCATAAGCAGAAATGGTTGAATCAGATTTTACTGGTTTAATAGTAGTATACGTTGGTAACATATAATTATATAAATATTTATTTCTAAATATATTTTTCAAAATAATATATAACAATTATGTGTTAATTTTTATATACAGTTTGATCCAATAATATTTAATTTAGGTGCTTGTGAATATGGACAACATCCATATTTGGTTCCAGAACATCCGCCAATTGAAGGTTGAGGTGCTGGATTTGGGGGAGGTAGAGGATGATATGGGTTTACATGAATATGATGATGATGTGGTACAATTGGCGGAGGAGGAGGAATTATGGGAACTGGATTAATGTTAGGAGGACGTGTTACAACAAATACATGTCCAGAAAATGCAATAATCAATATTATCACAAGAATAATAATTATTATAATTTCTAATTCAATCATATATAAAAATGAATATTTTTATAATTTATTTATTTATTTATTTATTTATTTATAAATAAAAATTATAAAATAAAACAAATATATAAGATGTTAAAATTGACAAAAAATAGCGAAATATTAATGTCATTTTTTTTACAACAAAAATGTATTGATCATTCAAGACAAAATTCAAAAACTAATAATATATTAACAAAATTTTATAATGATATAAAACACGCAGATACATTTATAACAAATAAAATAAATATTTATGGAGATGATTTTTATAATTTAAAAGTTAAACAAATTAAACATATAAATCAAATTCCAAAACCCAAATCATTCAGTTCAAATTCTTTCCCAAAAGAAATAATGGAATATATTGATAATAATATGTTATATGAATTATTATATTCTTTTTCTCTCTTTGATAGAGATATTAAAGTGTATTTTATTATAAATAATAATCCAGAATATCAAATTAAATTATATAATGAATATATTAAAAAAATATTAAGTTGGTTATTTGTTATAAATAAATATTCGTCAAAAAAATGTTCTAAACAATTAGTATTATATATTTATTTTACACCATTAGAAAAAAAACTTCCATCAAGTAATAATAACGTATTAAATGAAAATAATGTAAATACTGCATTTACAAGTACATGTCCAATAAATTCAGAAATTGTTGTTTTTAGAAAAGAGGAATGGTTTAAAGTTTTAATACATGAAAGTTTTCATAATTTCGCATTAGATTTTTCAGATATGAATATTACTGAATCTACAAATCGTATACTATCCATTTTTAAAGTAAATTCAGAAGTGAATTTATTTGAAGCATATACTGAATTTTGGGCAGAAATAATGAATGCTATTTTCTGTAGTTATTATTTAACTGAAAATAGCAATATAACAGATTTTTTATCAAATTGTGAGTTTTTTATTAATTTTGAAAGATCATTTAAAATTTTTCAAATGATTAAAACATTAGATTTTATGGGTTTAACATATAATGATCTTTATTCGCCATCTAATAATTCTATATATAAGAGAGAAACTTTGTATAAAGAAAATACAAATGTTTTATCGTATTATATAATTACAACAATATTAATGAATAATTATCAAGATTTTTTATTGTGGTGTGATACAAATAATTCAAATACTATTCAATTTAATAAAACTAATGAAAATATAAATAAGTTTTGTAATTTTATTGAACAAAATTATAAAATAAAATCAATTATACATTCAACTAATTGTATTCAAAAAACATATTTATCTATAAAATCAAAAAAAACAACAAATCAAAATAAACAAAATAAAAATTTAGATTATATATTAAATAATATGAGAATGTCCATATCTGAGTTAGGATAAAATCATCAACCTTTGGGAAAGGTTGAGCCAAATCTTTATAAGTATTTGAAAATATATAACATAAATTATATATTTTTATGGGATTTTATTTATTTATTATTTTAGTTGAAAATTTGGCTCAACCTTTCCCAAAGGTTGATTAATTTGGCTCAACCTTTCCCAAAGGTTGATTAATTTGGCTCAACCTTTCCCAAAGGTTGATTAATTTGGCTCAACCTTTCCCAAAGGTTGATTAATTTGGCTCAACCTTTTCCAAAGGTTGAAGTTTTTTAAAGGTTAAAGATTTGGCTCAACCTTTTCCAAAGGTTGAAGTTTTTTAAAGGTTAAAGATTTGGCTCAACCTTTTCCAAAGGTTGAAGTTTTCTAAAGGTTGTTTTAAACAGCTGATACCAATGCAGCGGCAACAGCTGCAGCAACTGATGCTGCTTCAGCCTTAACAGACTTTGCAAAATGACAACTCATGTATCGTTGAAGATTAAAGTATGTAAGAACATCAGTCTTATCAAGCTTTAGAAGAGAAGCGAGTTTAGCGTCTGGGTTGATTTGGCGACCATTCTCCTTATCTTGAAGGTTGTTTGATCTGATATATGCATTAATATCACGAGTAACTGATGTACGAGCCATTTCACTACCACTCTCCTTTCCAAGGAAAGATGCAAGTTCATCACTAATACGAGTGGGCTTAACAAACCCACTTGGTGCACGATTTCCAGACTTTCTCTTGCGCTTTGATGATTGCTTTTGTGCAACCTTAAGCTCACGTTGCCATTTCTTGTCAAGGGCTTTAAATTCGGACTTAAGAGTTGATAGCATTGAACTCAATGCTTGAAGCTTGGAATTAAATTCACTAGATTGCTCAACAAGAGAAGTTTCAAGAGTAGTTGATTCAGCTCCTCCTTCAACAACAACTGGAACTTCAACAACAACAACTGGAACGTCAACAACAACTGGAGTTTTAACAACTGGGGTTTTTGTTGCCTTTTTTGATACCTTTGGCTCCTTTGTAACAACAACTGGTGTTACAACTTCAACTACTGATTCAACTGTGGATGTCTTTGTGGTGGATTTACTTGCTTTTGTCATATTATAATATACCTAAACATTTACTTTTTAAGTGATTTAACGCAATATATATATTAATTTACTTGTAATATGGTGGATATTATAAAATATAAAAAATATAAATATGTAAATTTAAAATATTATTTTATATAATTATATTATTTTATATAATTATATTATTTTATATAAAATTATTTTTAATATTATCAGTATTTTTAGTTTAATTTCTGTAATATATGCCACCATAATTTTATCTAATAATAATCACTATAATCGCCTTCATAATATTCGTCTTCATCAGATTCATAATTAAGTACTATAAAACGTTGTTCTTCTACGGATAAATTACAGTACCATAAATGTTGTTTTGTATTATTATTCCAATAACGAATACTATTATTACAATATCCGTCCAAAGTAATTCTCATATTTATATCCATATCTTCATATCCATTAAGAAGTTTTGTTATTTTATCATTATCTTCAGTTGTTTTGGGGTTTAAAATATTATTATCTAAATATTTTAGAACTCTATAATATTTTGGTCCATGTTTTACTATTTCAGGATATAAAATATGTGAAATATGTGAAATATATGGTGTATTAAATATTGGTAAAATTTTATCTTTTAAACAAATATATCCACGTGAAAACCTTTTCCCAAATTCATCATCATCATTTAAATCTTGTGATTTTAATATAAAAACATATCCGTCATCAAATAATCCATATGAAAATTGATGGTGATATTCTTCATATTCTTGTTTTTCTCCAAACATCATTTTTCTTTTTATTTTTTGAAGCATTATTGGAAATTTAAAAACTATAATTGATGTAATATTTTTACATATCTCTTCAACATTTTCATAAAACATATGACTACGTCTTGTCATATTAAAATCATTAATCACAGTTGATATAAGAATTGATTCAATAATTGGCGGGTTATTGAATTTAAATAATAAACAATTAGAAATTAATTTATAATTACCATTTGATATACTCATTTTTACTGAAGAAGAAGAAGAAGAAGAATTCATTGTTAATTATTAATTGAAATAAGTATTTGGAAATACAATATGTTATTAAATGTATAATTATTTAAAAATAAAAAAAATATTTCATTTTTTTATTTTTTATTTTTTATTTTATTAATAAAAATGATTTAGATTATAAATAATAATATTATATAAAATTTAATAAAAGAAGAAAAAATAAAAGTTTGTTCTAAAAATAACCCAAAAGATTATAAAATTGTAAATGAATGGATTAATAAAATTAATGTGAAAAATGAGATACAGATTGAAAAAGCCATGGGAGAGATAACGCCGCCTCATGACTAACAATCGTTAATGCCCCGAGTACATAATATGCCCCCAATGTTTTACTATCTGTATCAATTCCACTATTAACAAGACATTCCAATGTAGTTAAAATACTCTTTTTAATATTTTCAATAGACTCTTCGCCATGAAAATACGCAAAATTAATAGCTCTGAATGGATCACCAAATGGTGGACATATTTTTATTTTTATTTCATTTGTTAATTGTGCTCTATATGTCCAAATATCCATTAATTCTCTAATAAATATAATTAATTGATTTTGTGTAAGATTTAAAAACCACGAAGAATCAGAATAATTTCCTAAAGAATCTATATTTTGAAATAAATCTAATGCTCTTAATTCAATAGTTTTTTCAGTAGAATTAACTGGTTCTTCAATATTAATATCAATATGCATTTTTAAAATTTTACTAATTCTAATTAAATCTCTCATATTTTTAATTATACTCTTTGAAATATTATTACGATTATATGGGTTTTTCACTTCTTTTTCTGATTTTAATATTAAATTATATAATGAAATTATATCAAAACCATAAATAAATTCATCCTCATCTTTAAAACTAAAAAATTGCAAATTATCCATTTCAATCATTGTATTACCAGTTAAAAAATCTGAATCATTAACACATAATGTTCTATTCTTAAATGCTGGACCATGTAATTTATTACACTTTTTTTGTAAATATCCTCTAAATATTCTTTGAATTTTCACTATAATATTTGATAATTTTAAATGCATATAAATACGATTTAATAATTCAGGTTTATTTCCTGTTAATTTTAATTTATAATGTTTTGCAATTTGTTTTAATTGTGCATTATTATATTTATAATTAAAAAGAACATTATAATTATTAAATAATGGCACTGAAATATCTAAATTTGTTACAAGTTTTTCCATAACAATTGGTTTAGGGTTTATAATTTCATATTTTAAATATAAAATATTTAAATATTCATCAATATGTTTTATTATATGCATTTTTTACTTATATTATATATATATTAATCTTTTTGAATCTTTTTATTTAATATAAATATATTTAATATTTATATTATAATATTATCATAATATTATGTAGTGAAATAAATTAATAATTAATAATTAATATTAATTATTTTTATTTGAAATATTAAAATTTTAATTTAAATATATTAGTTTCAATTACACAATATTTATTATAATTTTACAACATATATGTAGTTATTATATGAATAATAAACAATTTATAAACCAATAATATAATTAAAAAAAAAATTGATTTAAAGATATTTGATTAGATTATTGTATAACATATAACAAAATGGCTGAAACAATCATTGACGGAACTTTATTTAATGCTAACAATATTCAATACTCTGCACCTAAAGCAAATGCTTCTGGTGGTAAAAGTATTAATATATTAAACCCAGCTACAAAATCTGGGGTTAGATTATCAACACCTCTTATGCTGACATGGGGACCTTCAGAATTTGAAGGTAATGGTAAGTTTGAAATGTCGTTACAATTTCCTAGAGAAGAATATACAAATGCAGATTGTGATGCGTTTTTAAAAAATATGCAAATGTTTGAAGCAAAAATTAAAGCAGATGCTCTTGTTTATTCTAAAGAATGGTTTGGAAAAGTACATACTAGCCCAGATGTTATTGAAGCATTATTTACTCCAATGTTAAAATATAGTAAAGATAAATTTACAGGAAATCCAGATTTAACTAAAGCACCAACATTACGAATAAAATTTCCTCTTTGGGAAGGTGTTTGGAAATGTTTAATTTGTGATGAAGATGGTAATAAATTATTTCCCGGAGCTCCAGGAGTTACACCTCTAGATTTTATTAAAAAGGGAACAAATTTAGCTACAATTATGCAATGCGGTGGGTTATGGTTTGCAAATGGAAAATTTGGTGTAACATGGAAGCTTGCACAAGCTGTTGTACAAAAGCCCAAGGCAACATTAACCGATGAATGTTTTATTAAACTAAAGCCTCAAGAAAAGGCAAAACTTCAAGAATCAATTCCTCTACCAGAAGATGATAGTTTTGGAGGAGATAGTAATAATCATATTACTACAACAATTGTTGATGATTCAGATGAAGACGAAGAAACACAAAAGCCTGAACCAGTTGTTGAAGTAAAACCGACTACTGTTGAAGATAAACCAACAGTAAAAAAGGTAGTTAAAAAAGGTAAGTAATTCAATCAACCTTTGAAAAATCAACCTTTGAAAAATCAACCTTTGAAAAATCAACCTTTGAAAAAGGTTGAGCCAAATTATATAAAAAAATAAAATAAAAATGTGTTATATTGTTGTTTATTTATTATGTATTTTTTTTGTATTATATTTTGGCTCTATGTACTATTTAGTGGAGGTACCAAAAATTATGACAATACAACCTTTTTAAAGGTTGATTTTTTTGTATATATATTTTAGCTCAACATTTTTTAAAGGTTGATTTTTTTGTATATATGGTGGTAGTAAAAAGAATTTTAAAAGTGGTAGTAAAAAGAAGTTCAAAAAAAGAAATAATTCAAAAAAGAAGAGCAAGCGGGGAGGCGGAAAAGTATGGAAAACATATAAAGAAGTAGATTCTGATGAAGTTTGTCCAATTTGTTTAGAAAAATATGTAGATACTCCCACACAAGCAATATATAAAACATGGTGTGGTCATTTATTTCATAACGATTGCTTACATAGTTATTGTGAACTAAATGAAGAAGGGACCCAATGTCCAATATGTAAAAGACATATACAAGATGATAAACACCAAAATTGTATGGATGTATGGGCATTCAAAACCAAATCATTATCACTAGAAGATAACACAGAGTTACTACCAGAAGATATGGCTAAAATTTACAATGATCAAATAATATTATAGATTTATCATTTTACATGTGTAAATGTTGATTTTTTTGTATTATATTTTGGCTCAACCTTTTTTAAAGGTTGATTTTTTATTATAAAAAAATTGAAATACTTTTTCATAAATAATATAAATTTACTATTTATGAAATCTTATAATAAAATAATGAATAATTACGCAGTTATTAAATGTTGTCATATTTTATCATCTTCAAAATATGAAGATGATTATGGAGGAATATATGAAGGCGGTTCAACTTATGGCGGTACTATGAAATTATTAAATGGAATACAAGTTACTGGAACATTTTATTTCGGAAATCTTACTGGATATGGAGAAAAAACTACATTGAATGGTACATATAAAGGTAATTTTATAAATTTTAAAAAAAATGGTCATGGAAAATATACATGGAAAAATGGATCTTGGTATGAAGGGTTATTTAAAGATGATAAAATACAAGGGTTTGGTAAAATTGTATCATATAATGGTTGTTTTATATTTGAAGGAGAATTTCATGATGATTTACCAATTAGTAATACTAACACATATATTCCCCAATATACTAGAACTAATAGACGACATACAACAAATACAGATTTACCTGGATGGATCAATATATCAACCGTTAAAAAGGTACTGTAATATATAATTGTAACTGTAATATATAAATGTAATAAAATATGTAGTAAAAAAATCATAAACATTATTTTTTTTATTATAATTTTTTATTATATACATGTATAATGGATCTATATGGAATAATTCAAATTTATCATCTTTAAATAAAAATATAAAAAATACAATTATTGATAATATTTATACACCAGGATCAGGGGTTGGTGCGTCGTCACATTCAAATCGTAGAGCAAAAATGCGTCATTCTTACATTTATAATAATAATAGTAATAATAATAATAATACTAATAATACTAATAATACTAATAATACTAATAATACTAATAATACTAATAATAACCCAAATAAATTTGTATTACCATTACAACAACAACACATTATTACAAATGATTATAAAGAAGAGATTTTACAATTTACCAAAATTGGTACTTCCAATTGGACTGCACCATCATCAACAAATTCAATACATTATTTAATTGTTGGTGGCGGAGGTGGAGGAGGCGGAGCATATGATTATTCTGCCGGTGGTGGTGGTGGTGGTGGAATGGTTTTAACCGGGACTATAAGTGTTGTACCTGGAACAACATATGATATAATTGTAGGCTCTGGTGGTACAGGTGCTATAAAACCAACTAGATCTGGAATTAATAGTTTTGATAATGACCAAAATAATGGAACATCTGGAAGTAGTTCTAGTTTTGGTACATTATTATATGCATCTGGTGGAGGGTTTGGTTGTAAAAGTCGGTTTAATAATAATCGTAACGGTTATGGTGGAATATCATGCAATAATAATACGATATCAATATCAACAGGTGGCGGAGGTTGTATCAATGGACCTTATGGTGGTGGAGGTGGTGGAGGCAATTTAGAAAATGGTCTTGATGGATCTAGTGGGATTGGAGGTATTGGTGGTATCGGTATATTATCATCATTATCTGGAAATAGTGTTATTTATGGTAATGGTGGAATTGGTGGGAAATCTGGTGTAGGTACTAGTGGTTCACTTATAAGTTTTGGAACAGGAATAACTAAACCATCCGGGCTTGATAATACAGGTGATGGTGGTGGAGGTGGGGGATGTAAACCATATTCAAATGTAGGTGGTGCTAATGGTGGTTCTGGTATTGTTATTATTTCAATATCAACCTTTGGAAAAGGTTGAGCCAAATTAACATTTTATTTTGTTTTCTCAAAGATTTATGTTTGGCTCCAAAGGTTGGTTTGGCTCAACCTTTTCCAAAGGTTGAAAAGGTTGAAAAGGTTGAAATATGATTTTGATAATAATATCTGATTTTTCTTGCACATCATATATATCATTTTCAATAATTTTAGATATACCTTGATTTTTTAAAATATATATTTGAAATGGGGTTATATATAATCTATCAATTTGTATTTCAAAACATATATCTCCAATCTTTATTATTCTTATTTTATCATTCAAGAGAGAAAAATTAAAAAAAATATTTTCAGTCACTATTAAATTATTATCTTCATCAATTAAAATATTATCAGGTAATTCAGGATTACATTTAACAATTATATCTTCTTTATTCAATTTATCTTTATCTTTACCTGATTCAAAATACAATTCAGTATGCCATAATGGTACAAAATAAATTCTTTTATTTATTTCTAATTTATACACATTATTTTTAAATAAATCATTTAAACTTGGATTTAATATATATATTTGTATATCCTTGAATTTATCCAATAATATATCCTTTACCCTATCCAATGTTTCATCTTGCAAATTCAATATAATTTTATATTTTATAATAAAATTGTAAATCATTAATGATTGTTCTTTATCTATATCTTCAAATAATTTCAAAGATATTTCTTTACACCCATTAACTATATCTTTTATAATACTTGAAATAAATTCATTATATTTTCCTTTAAATATTCCAGATATAAATAAATTCAATATTGCCCCATAATCATTTGTATTTGATTTTGTATAAGTATTTAAATCTTCATTTTCAGTAGTTTCATTATTTATAATATTAATTTCTTTTTGTAATACTTCATATGCTTCATTAATTTTCTGAAATTTTTCTTTATATTCATTAATTGAATTTATATTTTTTATATTATTATGTTTATCTGGATGATTTTTTAATGCCAATTTGTGATATTTTTTTTTCAAATATTCAATTGATATATTTGAAATATTATCAATTTCTAAAATATATAACGCCTCTTGCAAATCCATTATTAATATTAATATTAACACGAAATAAATGTTTATATTAATATATCAAATCAACATTTAGAAAAGTTGATCCAAAAAAATTAGTTTGAAACATAAAAATAAAAACATTATAAAATAAAATGGAAACAACTATATCAGAATTTATTTTAGGAATAAAGTATAAATATTTTATAAATGATTGGATGGCATCATCTTCTATTGGGTTAAACAAAGAATGGGAACCACATATTACAAAATTTACACAATTATGTAATACTTTATATAAAATTAAAAATATAATTGATATTGGTGCAAATTTTGGTTATCACACTTTATTATTTTCACACAATTGTAGTGAAAACGTATATGCATTTGAACCACAAATACAAAATTTTGAACTATTAGAAGAAAATGTAAAAAATAATGAAATTAAAAACGTTATTTTATACAATTATGCATGTGGAGATGAAAATTGTGAAGTAAAAATGCCAATTTATGAATGTAATTATAAAATAAATATGGGTGATATTACACCAAATATAAATTGTTTAAATAATAATTTTAGTACTACAAAATCAATTTTATTAGATGAATTTGATTTTCCATCAAAAATAGATTTAATAAAAATAGATGTTCAAGGATGGGAAAAAAAGGTTTTAATTGGAGCAACCAATTTATTAAAAACACATAAACCAATATTAATAATTGAATTTGAATATTTTCAATTAGAAAAAACAAATACAACATGTAAAGAATTATTTGATTTTATTAGGGAACAAAATTATTATATATTTTATTTAGAATATTTGTATCCAAGTGATCATATATGTATTCATAATGATAATTTATCAGAATTTAAACTTAAATTTCAAAATTATATTTTACCTCATACAGAAAATAATAATATAAATAATAATATAATAAATGGAGTTTATGAAAAAATAGTCATGTAACAACTTTCTTTTGCTCAATCTTTTTAAGGTTGATTAAATTTATGTATTATACTCACAATATAAAATAATAGATTTTCAACATGATAAATTGGTCTATAATTATTATTATAATATTGAAAAAATACATATATTTTAACCATTAATAATGAAATATTTTCATCACCAATTTTTTGTTGAATTATTAAACTTGATATTATATACCATATACACTCATTAATATCCAAATTATATATAAATATATCATATATTAAATCTCTAAATTTCAAAAATTTAAGATCATCTATTTTAAGTATTGAATCTATTATTTTATTACATATTATTTTGTGAGGTATTATCACAACACTATTTACATTATCTACACTAGGATTATTTATATTATGCATATTTTTTATATTTAATATATTCTCCAATTTAAAATTAATAGGTAATTTATTTTTTAAACACTTATTATATAATAATTTTGTTGGTCTTGGAACATTAATCACTTCACAACAATTTAAAATATTATCCGGAATAAAACTTATATTTTCGGTTATCAACATAAATTTTATTTTAATTGACAAAGAATTATTCTGTTGCATATAACTATAAAAATTTTCCAATAATTCACTATGTATTTCATGAAAATATTTACATACAATTATCCCAGACTTTTCTGTTTTGGCTGAAATAATATCTACAATTTGTAAATATATATCATGCCATAATAATTTTGAATTACATCCCAAGAGAGACATATCTATTTCATAATGTATATCACTTATCCTGAAAAAATATTGTTGTTTATTAAATATTATACTTATTTTTTTTTCATATTTTAATTCAGTTGAACTATATCTTTTAATTGATTTCAACATTTGAGTATATTTACCTACTCCAGATGGTCCATAAAATAACACATTATGTAATTCATTAATTTTTTTAGGGAATTTTTGAAATATTTTATTTAATTTTGGATGTAAATCTTCTTTTTGATTTGAACTAATATACTCTTCAAAATGTAATTCTTGATATTTCATTTATTATTAATATAATTAATAATAAACTCTTTATATATCAACCTTTAATCAACCTTTAAAAAAGGTTGAGCCAAATAATATAAAAAATTATATTAATTATATTAATAATATTAATAATATTAATAATATTAATAATATTAATAATATTAATAATATTAAATATATAAATATACATTATTATCATAATAAGATAATAATGAATCTAGTTAAAACAATTGAACAATATGATGAAAATTGTATTTATTTTTGTGATCCCATTAAAAATAATGTTATGAATGATGGATCTTTTATACGAATAATATATTCAACTCCATTATGTGTATTTAACGGGATTAATTTATTTTTAATTCTAAATGATGTTGTTATTGATAAATATTATAATAAATACAAATGCAATTTTATTCAAAATAATCATTCATATCTTATTAATAATATCAAATCAATTGAAGAAACTTTATTGAAAAATATAAATATTAAAAATAAAATACCACAATATAAAATTTATGAACAACTTAAAAATGGAAATATAAAAATTTTCTCAGAAATTTTAGAAAAAAGTAATAATGATAATATGTTTATGCTAAAAATTTCAGGAATATGGGAAACTGATTATCAATACGGTATAACATATAAATTTAGCAAAATTAACTATCTGTAGTAAATTTAACCATCTGTAGTAAAATATTTTAATATTATACCTAAAGTTATAATTACTATCACATTAATTATTTCTAATAAATATAATAATAATCCAGTAACTTTATTAATAACACCATTATCTTTAAAATTTTTATCTTGTGTTGCATTATAAAATATATATAATTGTACCATTAAAATTACAATAAATATATTCATAAAATTATAATATCCACTTGACACATTACCATGCGTTATTTGAATAAAATAATAACTAAGTAAATATATTACATATATTAGTAATCCAATTAATGCAATAAATGGTCCCACAGTTACAATTTTTGAAATCCATGTTGTTGCTATATTCATATTATTCATTAAATATCCAATTAATAATATTATCCCAGTTATGATAAACGAATAACCCACAATTGTACCTGTTAAGCCAGAAACATTATTTGTTCCAATTGTTGATAATATTATTATTATCCCAGTAACTATTAAAGCATTATAAATTGTTGAATACCAATTTATCATCTATAATCTATATAAATATATAATAATTGATTTACAATATATATTTATATTTTATATTTTATATTTATTCCAGGTTTAGAACTTATTTATCTTGTCAAGTTGCGATTGAAGATCTTTAATCTTTAACAATAAAATTGGTATAATCTCTAAATAATTTACTGTTTTTATTATTTCTTCATCTATTTCTATCGTATTTACTAAATTAGGAAAATATTCTTCCACTTCTTGAGCAATAAACCCAATATGTTCTTTACCAGTTTCATCTACTTTATACTTATATGATACCGGGTTTAATAACATTATATCATTTGAAATTTTCAAGTCTAAAGGTTTTACATCATATTTTAATTTTATATCTGATGGGGTATTTATTGATCCACCTATTAATAAATCTCCAGAAATATATACAGTTGCTGAACTATTTGTTGGTTTTAAATACAATGAATTTGTATTTACATTATAATTTTGACTATAAAACCAGGAATCAATATTTTTAGAAACATTAAAATTTTTAACATATGTTGATGTATTTGCGCGAGTCCCTCCATAATTAGACATTTAATATATAAATATATAAAATATTCAATCAATCAACATTCAACCTTTAGAAAAGGTTGAGCCAAATCTTCAACCTTTAGCCAAACAAAA
>TBL_comb47_HYPODRAFT_10001146_pt1 | contig 34804 bp, 37 predicted proteins | sample TroBogypolimnion_40_FD_10682 | JGI IMG/M metagenome (IMG submission 10682)
TGGCAGGGCCAGAAGGATCTACCGCAAGAAGCCGACCTCGGATTTTGATGAAACCCCCAGGTAAGAAACCCCGTAAGAAAAAAGGCTATCTAGGATAGCCTTTTTGAGTGCGGGGAGTAGGTCATTTTTATTATTAATTAAATTATAAAATTATGTTAAAAACAGCCGAGGCGGTCACCCCTCAACACCCTGATAAACTTTGTGACCAAATAAGTGATGCGATTTTAGATGCTTGTTTAGAACAAGATAAAAATAGTCGCGTTGCCATTGAGACCATGGGCGGCCATAATATTATTACCATTACTGGTGAGTTAACAACTAAAGCGCAAATAAATGTGCCCGATATTGTTCGGAATTTGGTGGGTGCTAATTATGGTATTCAAACAAATATAGTTTCTCAGAGTTTGGAGATCGCCAGCGGTGTCGACACCGGTGGCGCCGGTGATCAAGGAATTATGGTTGGCTACGCCTGTTCTGATAATCAAGCTTTTATTCCTCAAGAAATATATTTAGCTAAGAGTTTGTGTCGTTTTATTTTTAGTCTTTATCCTAATGATGGCAAGGTGCAAATTACCATTGATAATGGCTTATTAGATACAGTTGTTGTTAGTTTCTGTAGTGTTAAACGAGATATTCTTCAAAAGTTAACGGCTGAGTGGCTAGTTAAAATGAAACTTAATAATCCCAAAAATATTTATTTAAATCCGGCCGGTGACTGGTATTATGGCGGGTTTATCTCGGACACAGGACTAACTGGCCGTAAACTGGCTTGCGATAATTATGGACCGCAGATTCCTCTTGGCGGCGGTGCTTTTTCCGGTAAAGATGCGACCAATGTCGATCGCTCTGGCGCTTATATGGCTCGTAAAATAGCGGTTGATTTACTAAAAAGGTATCAGGCTAAGGAGGTCTTGGTTAAGCTGGCTTATTCAATTGGCATCGCCGAACCAGTGATGGCTACAGCCAAAATAACCACTAATACTAAAAAAATTATCAATATAAAAATTAAAAATTATGATTTAAGGCCAGCGGCTATCATTAAATTTTTGGAATTGGACAAGCCGCAATATCAACAGATGGCTGAGTGGGGAAGTTTTGGCAATGATTTTAAGTGGGATAATTAATTTCATTAATTTACAAAATAGCACTTTTTGTGCTATTTTTTATAAGTAAGTTAAATAAATATTTATGAATAATTTTGAATTTAAAAGCAATCAACCATCTCCGGAAATTATGATTGAAGATTGCGATATCAGTCTCAGGGCACTTAATTATCTGCAAGTTGCCGGGTTTAATAAGCTGAGTGAATTAGTTAATTACACCGAAGAAGAATTAAAAGAAAAAATGCCTCTGGCTAACTCTAAAACTTTGAAAGAAATTCAAGAGATATTGGCTGAACATAATCTTGAATTTAAAACATCTAAATAGATATGACCGTTTGGGATAAAATTTATCAAGACTATAAAAATGGTGGCGAAGAATATGCGACTTTAAAAAAAGGCCTGATTCCGGAATTTTTGGAATTTGTTAAAAATAATGATTTCGTCACTAAAGATGTTCTAGATGTCGGCTGTGGAAATGGCAAATATTTAGTATTTCTTAAAACACTAGGATTTGAAGTTAGCGGCCTTGATTCCAGCCCGACGGCTGTCGAAATAACTAAGGAAGCGTTAGGAGCGGATTCTAATATTCTGTGCGCTAATATGTATAATTATCAGATGCCATCTTCTTGCTATGGTTTGATTATTTCTATCGCTGCTATCCATCACGGATTAAAAAAAGAAGTTAATGAGGTGATTAAACATATTTATAAGGCTCTTTTATCTGGCGGCCGTTTTTTTATTACTTTGCCGGATAACGAAGGCAGTTCACATTGGACTAAACTGGCTAACCATAAAGAAATAGAGCCTGGCACTAGAGTCCCGTTATCCGGACCGGAAAAGGATTTACCTCATAGCGCTTTTACCCAAGCGGAAATAAAAGAAATGTTTGCTGATTTTAAAAATGTAAAACTACAATTATTGTCCGATAGAGGTCGGTGGATAGTTACTGGAGAAAAATAGCATCTTCTTAAAACATATTATACCAAAAATCTGGCGCAATTATATTTTGCGTTTTTATTTTTAACTTAATTTATTTTCGACGTCTTTTTTTAAGTTCTCGGTAATTTCAATCGCTTTATCATACTCCCCGCTTCGCGCGGCTATCCTGGCACTGACAAAATTATTAAAAGCCGATTCATCGATGACTTGGCTTACTTTATTATTTTGGCCGATTATTTTTTTCCAAGCTTGGTAATCGCTATTCTCGAAGGTGGTCAGAATTTTTTCTTGCCTGGCTTGGGAGCTCTTAGAGGCTTCTTTATTATTTAAATTTACTTCAAGATCCTGATCAGAGTCTAAAAAGTAATTAGCCCTTAGGCCGACGGATAAAAGCATGGTTAAAAAGGCGATGTTAATGGCAACTTTCTTATATTTTTGCATAATTATTCTTGATTTTATTTAGCACAGTATAATACGTTAGAAAATAATATTTCTTCACGGCATCTTTTTAATATTCGTTTTTTTATTTAATATGGGGTATACTTTAAAAGTATTTTAAAAAATAAAACAATAATTTTATGGCCGATTCAGAAAATGATTTAAAAGCCACTGAGTCCACTTGGCACGACAAACACTTAGTCGCCTCCACGGTGGGCGAGAAAATAGCTGATAAAACTGCCACTTTAATGGGGTCTTGGAAATTTATTATTTTTCAGACCATTTTTGTAATTCTTTGGATGTCTTTAAATGTCGTGGGCTTTATTAACCATTGGGATGCTTATCCTTTTATTTTGCTTAATCTAATTTTTTCCACTCAAGCGGCCTATGCCGCACCAATTATTATGATGGCGCAAAACCGCCAAAATGATCGCGACCGTTATCAAGCTAAAGAAGATTATTACACTAATGTAAAAGCCAAAAAAGAAATTGAGGAACTGCAAAAAGCTTTAACTAGGATTGAAATTGATAAGCTGGACAAGATAATCGAGCTATTAAATAAATCTTCTAAATAAAGTGGATAAAAAAGTGGTTATCCTGGGGATGATCTTTGGTTCAATTATTGGCGGCTATATTCCTGCTTTTTTTGGGGCCGATATTTTTTCCTTATCTTCGATTATCGGCTCGTTTATCGGGGCTATCATCGGTATTTGGCTATCGTTTAAGTTAATTAATGGTTAAATCCTATAAATTGACAAAATAAAGATAATTGTGTTAAATTTTGTTTAGACAATAAATCGAACCTTAAAAATAAAAAGCCATGAGAAAATTACAGCCATCTCCTGAATATCGGAAGGTATGTCAGGAATTTATTTTTTTAATTAAAGAGGCCTTAAAAAAGACGCCCAAAAAAGGCAGCCCGAAGTTTTACAGCCACTTAGTTAATAACTATTTGGTGGATAGTAATTTGAAAATAATGCGTCCTTTGGCTAAAGAAAATTGGCCGGTGGAATTTACTTGGATTACTGTCAGTCCGGAAACCTGTTGGCCGGTCATGACTAAAGATCTTTATGTTAGAAGTGTTTTTGGTTCGCCTTTTATTTCGGCGCCGCTTTATTTCGGTTATGCGGTGGTCTCTGGCGAGCTTAAGCGTACCGCTTTTTATGTTTCTGAATTACTCTTTAACCAGAGCAACGTGGTAATTGATCCCTTAGCCTATCTTAATGGGGTTAAACCGGATTATTATCTGGGTTGCCGGGTTGACAAAAAAGATTTAGAAAAATATCTTAGCGAGGGCAGTGACCCCCTTGAATCCTTGGTTAGCCGCGGCAGTTTTAGCCGGTGGGAGCTTCATCATAAAGCCTCCCATCACGCTTCTTTTATGGATTATGATCTGGGTTGGTAGAAAATAAACGTGGTCTTATAACTGGACCACGTTTTTTTGTTACTCTTTATTATATTTTGTTTTTATGCTATTATCATCAGTAATATGCCAAAATATCAGTATCTAATTGAAAATAGTGATTCTAATACTCCGGGATCTTTAATCCTTATTTTAAGGCCTAAAAGTGCTGGTGATATTTTTAATTTTAAGCCGGGTCAATACGCCATGCTGTCTTTTCATGATCAGAACGGTAAGTTTTTTATTAATCATCCTTTTTCAATTGCCAGTTCGCCTAATCAAAATGGATTTTTAATGTTTGGTATTAAAATTCTAGGTAATTTTACTCAAAATATACAGAAATTAGCCGTTGGCAGCCAGGTTGATGTGATGGGGCCCTTTGGTGATTTTGTGTTTGATGACCAAAAACACCTAGAAGCGGTTTTTATTGCCGGCGGTGTAGGAATCACCCCATTTATTAGTGCCAGTGAGTATGCAACTTATCGAAACTTAAGCAATCACTTAACCTTGCTGTATAGCGGTCGAACTATTAAAGAAACTTTGTTCTATGATTATATTAAAAAATTAGCCGGCGCTAATCCTAACTTTAAACCTAAAGTTAGAATTACCCAAGAAACAATTGGTGATAATTTTGATTACTGCGAAAACGGCTATATAACTCCTGAGGTGATTTTAGAAAATGTGGGCTCAGTGGCCGGTAAGGATTTTTTTATCTGCGGACCAGCGGCTTTTATGAAGGCCATGGAAAATAATCTTCTGTCTTTAGGGGTTACTCATCAAAAGATTCATCAAGAAGCCTTTAGTGTGACCCCCAATTTATCCTTTAGAAAAAATTTTAAAAACATATTTTTAGTTTATGGCTTAACAATCGCATTATTTTTATTTTTTCTGAATTTTGTTAAAGCCAGTGCTACCGTTTCTTCTAAGTCAGCCCCGGCCGATGTTATAGAAACCGCTGTTCCAACTTCAACTAAGATTAATTTGCCTAGAAAAAAAGTTGATTCAAGAATTACCGTGCCGCGAACTAATACGACAAGAAAAGTTGTGCCTGTTGTGACCACGCCTAAAATCATAACGCCTAAAGCGGTTATTCCGGCTGTTGTTAATCCGACCGCGGCCGTGCCAACAATCGTAACGCCTCAGGTTAGCCAGCCAATCTATACTCCGGCACCGGCGCCCACCCCAAGGACTAGAGTTTCTTAAAATATGATGATTTATAAAAAAATTAAAGCTTTAGGAACAGACCTCGAATTTTATTTGCAGTCGGATGTTCATCGTAATTTTGAGTATGATCTTAAAGAATTAGAATTTTTAATCGGCAACTTTGAAAAGAGATTCAGTCGCTTTAATGAAGCTAGCGAGCTAAGTCTATTAAATAAAGCCGGAGGTATTTTTAAAGCTAGTTCCGAATTAATAAATTTGTTATTACTGGCAAAAGATTTTTATAAAACAACTGACGGCATTTTTGATCCGACTATTTTACGGTCTTTAGAAAAACAAGGTTATAATAAAAGTTTTGATTCAGCTGAATTTAATACCAGCATAATTGAACCTGATGTTAGTTCCGTAAAAATTGATTTTAGCCAAGTTACCCTTGACCCTAAGAATAATTTAGTTACTTTGCCGGCTGGTTTAAAAATAGATCTTGGCGGAATAGGTAAAGGCTATATTGTTGACGTCCTGGTTAAAAAAATTAAAGCCAAAGGTTATCATAATTTTTGGATTTCAGCGGGCGGGGATATGTATTTATCCGGGGTTGATCAAGAAAATAAACCTTATCAGGTAAACGTTCAGAATCCCGAAGAACTAACGAAAAACCTTTTTAATTTAACCGTTACTAATCATGAATTAGCGGTGGCAACTTCGGGGGTCGCCAAGAGACAATGGCTAAATAATGGTAAAAAATACCACCATATTATTGATCCGCGCACCGGATTATCGGTCGATAATGAGGTGTTAGCGGTCACGGTTGTTTCCAGTCAAGTAGTTAAAGCTGATATTTATGCTAAAACAGTTTTAATTTTAGGTAAAGAACAGGGGTTAGAATTTATTAATCAGCAAGACAACTCCGAAGCTCTGATTATCAGCCGTAATCTGGAAGTTAGTTTATCAAAAAATATGAATAATTATCTAACAACAATCTAATGTCTAAAGTAATTAAAACCTTAATTATCTGTGGGGCTTTAATCGGCGCTTTATTCCTGTTTTTTTGGATGGAGGCTGGTTCTGGCAGTTCGTTGGCTAATATTTGGCCTTGGTATTTTACTCGCGCTTCTGGGTTGGTGGCTTATTTTTTGCTTTTTCTCTTATTGGTTTCCGGCGCTGGTATCAAAACTTCGCAATCATTTAAGTTCTTAAGTCCGACCTTTGCTTGGTTGCAGCATCGTTATCTGGGAATCGCTTTATCGTTTGCCGTTATTGTCCATTTAGTTTCTCTGCTGGCTGATAATTATTTAAAATTTACTATTATTGAAGTTTTAGTCCCCTTTGCTTCCAGTTATAAGCCATTATTTCTGTCTTTGGGGATTATTGGCTTCTATGTTTTTTTAGCCGTTATTATCTCTTCAATCTTTACTATCAATAGATTTCCTAAGGCTTGGCGCTTGCTCCATTATTTACCCTATCCTCTATTTGTAATTCTGTTTATTCATGGTTATTTTATTGGCACTGATACGGCTAATTATCAAATTAGAGCGATGTATTTAATTACCGGCTTGATTGTCGGTTTTATTAGTCTTTATCGTCTGTATTTCTTTTATAAACAGAAATAATAGAAAATTAGAGGCGACCTCGTTTCAGGGCGGTTTTTTCTTGACAAAAATTAGTTTAGATACTAAAATAATAATTAACTAAACAATATTAATTTAATTTTACTATTTTTTTATGAGCATCCGTAGAATTTTTACTAAAAAGAGGGTTATTTGGACTATCATCATCTTACTTATTGTTGGTGGTGTCTGGTATTTTAAAAATAAACCAAAAGATAACGCGGCTAATATCTCCACGACTACCGTGAGTCAGCAGAATTTGGAGCAGACAGTGCTGACTACCGGACAAGTGGTTAGTGAAACGGATTTAAACCTTAGTTTCCAGGCGAGCGGGGTCGTTGATAAAATTGCTGTTACGACCGGCAGTCAGGTAAAAGCCGGCGATGTCTTGGCTAATTTGAGCCAGTCTAATGTTAAAGCTTCGCTGACTAGCGCTAGTGGCCAATTAGCTCAAGCTAAAGCTAATTTCCGCAAGGTTTTAGCCGGGGCGACACCGGAACAGATCAATGTTTCTCAAAAATTAGTTGATTCGGCTCAAGTTTCTTATAACAACGCGGTTACTCAATTAGCTAACACTCAAAGTTCCACCGCGGCCGCTATTAGTCAGGCACAATTCACCCTGGACGATTTACAATCACCCACCACCACTTCTGATAATAAACGCTCGGCGATTGTCGTTAATATTGCCAACCAACTCACTAGCGTTAAAGCTGATTTAGATAAAGAAACACAAATCTTGGATGATAATAATCTAAAAGATACTTTTGGTGTGGCTGATTCCTCTAGTTTGCCTAATTTTAAAAATGCTAATATTCAAGTCCAAGCGCTTCTTGATACGGCGAATGCAAGTTTGGCCACCGCTCAAGCTTATAAGAGCGATGCCAATATTTATCAGGCCATGGTTGATGCTCTAGCTGTTTTAAACCAAAATGTAATTTCTTTGAATTATTGTTATACGGCTTTACAGAATTCAGTTATTGGTCCCAAGCTGAGCCAGATTCAATTAGATACTTATAAATCGACAATTAATTTAGCTTTATCTAACGAAAATTCAGGAACTTCTCTGATTAAATCTTCCAGACAAGCTTTAACTGATGCCTTAACTTCAGCGACCAACGCTCTGACTAATAGTAAATTAGCGGCTACCCAGCAGGTAAGTTCCGCTCAGAGTCAGATAAACAGCGCTAAGGCCTCACTACAACAGGCTGAAGCAACTTTGTCGCAGCAGAAGGCTAAAGCACAACCGGCTGATATTGATGCCGCCCAAGCTCAGTTGTTATCGGCTCAAGGAGCGGTCGAAGCAGCTCAAACCGCCCTCGATAATACCGTTCTTAAAGCTCCGGCCGACGGCACAATCACTCAAATAAATACTAAAGTCGGACAACAGGCGACAGCCATGCAGCCGATGTTTGTTCTACAAAATATTAATTCTTTGCACACCGAGGCTTATGTTAGCGAATCAAACGTAGCCTCTTTAAAAATCGGACAAAATGTCGATTATACTTTTGACGCTCTGGGACCGGATAAACATTTTAGCGGTCAGATTATGACAATTGATCCGGCTTCAACCGTTATTTCTGGAGTAGTTAATTATTTAGTTAAAGCCAGTCTGCCAAATATTCCTGAGATTAAGCCGGGTATGACAGTTAATATGACTATTTTAGTGGCTTCCAGGGAAAATGCCTTGGCCGTTACTAGCAGCTCCATCATTAATCAGAATGGCGATCAATATGTTAGAGTAATTGATGATCCTAAAACAAAAACTTATCATCAGGTAAAAGTTCAAACCGGCCTTCAGGCTGATGGCGGTTTGGTAGAAATTTTAAGCGGCCTAGAATCTGGACAAGAAATTGTGACGCTCATAAAATAAGATTTTTTAGTATGAATTTAATTAATATTAAAAATCTTAAAAAAGAATATACCACCGGCGATGTGGTCACCCCAGTGTTAAATGATATAAATTTTAAAATTGATCAGGGTGAATTTGTGGCGATTATGGGTCCGTCTGGCAGCGGCAAATCAACCTTAATGCATATTCTTAGTTTTTTAGATCGAGCTAGCTCCGGATCATATGAATTTAAGGGTAAAGACATTAAGGATTTTAATGATAATTATTTAGCGGAATTAAGGAATAAAGAGATTGGTTTCGTTTTTCAATCTTTTAATTTACTGCCGCGCACGACGGTTCTAGATAATGTTAAACTGCCCCTAATTTATAGTAAAAAAAATAACCACGACGCTTTGGCTAAAAAATCTTTAGATGCTGTTGGTTTATCGCATCGTTTGAATTATTACACTAATCAGATTTCGGGTGGTGAAAAGCAGCGGGTTGCTATTGCCCGGGCTTTAGTTTGTGATCCCGCGGTGATTTTTGCGGATGAACCGACGGGTAATTTAGATTCGAAGTCCGGTAATACGGTGATGTTTATTCTTCAGCAATTAAATGATGAAGGGCGAACAATCATTCTAGTGACCCATGAAACCGATACCGCTAATCACGCTAAACGTATTATTCGCATTAAAGATGGACATATTTTATCTGACGAACCAGTTCTTCATCGAACGATTGCCGAAGCTGACAAAGATTTGATTAAATAATTTAAATTTTGTGAATTTATTTTCGATTGTAAAACTGGTAATCAAAAATTTGCGGGCCCGCAAGGGAAGGACGCTTTTAACAATTTTAGGAATTACAATCGGGGTCGCCGGCGTGATTATTATTATTTCTCTCGGAGCCGGAGCTCAAAGCCTTATTTTGGGACAGGTTACTAAATTAGGCAGCAATTTACTTTATATTCAACCGGGAAAAACCGCTGATAATGGCGCCCCGATTCCTGGTTTAGTAATTACCAGTCTGGTAAACAGTGATGTTGACGCGCTCCGTGATAAGGGGCGAGTTCCTCACGCGCTGGCGGTTAATGCGGTTGCCCAGGGTACAGCGACTGTTACTTGGGAAAATAAAACCGTTGACTCTACTTTTATGGGGACTGATACTGATTACCCGAAAGTGGCTAACTTTACGATGGGTTCCGGTCAATTTTTTAGTGAGGCGGAAAATATCGGGGGCGCTAATGTGGTAGTCTTAGGATCAGAAATTAGTAAAGAATTATTTGCGGATGCCGGAGTTAACCCCATCGGACAAGTTATTAAGGTAAAAAGTTCGGTTCAAGACACGGCTGGCGGCGTCCCGCTTAGGGTAATTGGGGTGATTGCCCCTCGTGGCAGTTCTTTCTTTCAAAATCAGGATGAACTGGTTTTTATGCCACTAGCGATTGGTCAACAGCAAATCTTAGGCATACATTATTTACAATCGGTTTATATCAAAGTTGATGACTCGTCCAATATCGATTCAACGATAACAGCAATTAATACTGTTTTAAAACAGCAGCACCATATTTTAGATGATATTAATATAGATTTTACGATTCGTAATCAGGAGGATGCGGTTAAAATTTTATCTACCATTACTAATGCCCTTAGTTTGTTTTTAATTGCTATGGCGGCGATTTCTTTGGTGGTGGGCGGTATTGGCATTTTAAATATCATGATGGTGACGGTAGCCGAAAGAACCAGAGAGATTGGTTTAAGAAAGGCGGTGGGTGCTACTAAAAAAGCGATTCGCAATCAGTTTTTATTAGAATCAAGCTTGTTAACTGGTCTGGGCGGTTTAGTGGGCATTGCGGTTGGGATTCTGGCTTCTTTTTTAATTTCTTTGTTGATGAAAAATTTGGGTTATGACTGGGCCTTTGTAGTTTCCTGGGTTTCAATTGTTTTGTCGGTTGGCGTGTCGGTTTTAACGGGAGTTATCTTTGGTTTATTCCCGGCAATTAAAGCCGCTAAACTTGATCCAATTGATGCTTTAAGATACGAATAATTATGTATAACGCTTTAAGACAAGCTTTAAAAGCCTTACTAGCCAATCGGGGTCGCACCTTGTTGACGACCTTAGGGATCATGATTGGGATTGCGACAGTTATTCTAGTGTTATCTGCCGGGGCTGGTTTTAGGGCCTTAATTGACGCTCAAGTGGCGACTTTTGGTACTAATACTTTGTATGTTCAGACTCAAGTTCCTTCAACAAATAAGAACCGAGCGCCCCGGGACAGCATTAGCTCCGGTATTGTAATTACTAGTTTAAAACAAAGAGATTTAGATAGCGTTAATAAATTGCCGAACGTAGTAAATAGCTACGGCATTGTTATGGGTCAGTCAGTGGCCAGTTATCGCAGCAGTCAAAAAAGTGCGGTTTATTTGGGGGTTTCCGCTAATCGATTCTTGGTTGATCAAAGCACTTTAAAAGCCGGTCGTTTTTTTACCAACACGGAAGATGCTAGCGGAGCCCAGGTAGTTATTTTAGGTAACAAGATTGCCGCCGATTTATTTAAACAAGATGACCCCTTAGGTAAATTAGTCCGTGTTGGTTCACTAAATTTTTCGGTCATTGGTGTTTATAATCCGGCCAGCGGCTTAGGTGGCGGCAATGATGATTATATTTTTATGCCGCTTAATACCGCTCAGAAAAAAATGCTGGGCATTAACTACTTGGTTGAAGCGGTGGTTCAGATTAAAGATTTAAATTTAAGCGATTTAACGGCTAAGGAAATAGGTGATACCATCAGGCATAATCACGGAATCATCGACGCCGCTAAAGATGATTTTAAAGTGACGACGCAAGCGGAAATTATGGATATTTTTAATACCATTTTTAACAGTATCACGATTTTACTGATTGCCATCGCTGCGATTTCTTTGATTGTGGGCGGCGTGGGCATTATGAATATTATGTATGTTGTTGTTACCGAAAGAACTTCGGAAATTGGTTTAAGAAAAGCTTTGGGCGCTAAAAATTATAATATCTTACAAGAGTTTTTAATTGAATCGATTTTACTAACCTTGCTTGGCGGCGGCATTGGTATTTTATTTGGCGCTTTTTTAAGCTGGGTTTTGACAATTGTAGCTGTAAGTAACGGCTTGGCCTGGACCTTTATCGTGCCTTTATATGCCATCGGCATCGGTTTCGGCGTCTCGGGAGCCATCGGCATCGGTTTCGGCGTCTTTCCAGCTCTAGGGGCAGCTAAGCTTGACCCCATTGAAGCGCTGCGCCATGAATAATAATTTATAAACATATGACTAATAATCGACAGGAGTTATTAAAAGATTTAATTGATAAGATGGCTCGGGCCATTCATAATATGAACACAGTTCATAAGTTTCCTTTTGGCGATTGCATGCTCAAGAAACAGCAAATTATGATTTTGTTTTTCATTTATGATAAAAAGAGTGCGGTTTCCGTTAAAGATATTGCCAGATTTTTGCATGTTACTTCGGGCGCCATTACGCAATTTGTTGATGGTTTAGTTGAGAGAAGATTAGTTAAACGTGAAGAAAATCAAGGCGATCGGCGCGTTATTAATATAAAATTAATGCCTAATACAGAAAAGCAATTCAATAATTTTAAAAATAAATATATTGCCACGGCCAGTAAATCGTTTAATCAATTTAGCGATCAAGAGTTGGAGCAGCTGACTAAACTTCTGGAGAAAATTAAAACTCCTAAGGCTTAAGAAATAAAAAAGACTGGAAAAATTTTTCCAGTCTTTTTTTGTTAAATTATTTAACGGCAAAATGTTTGTAAAATACTCGTTTGACTAATTCCATAAGTATCAAATAGATAATTACTAGAGCAAAAATAGCCGCAAAGGCTTTAAGCGGTAGCGGGCTAAAACCAAAGAAAGTTCCAATTCCTTTGGTGGTAAGTATTATTCCTAAGACAACCGCGCTTAAAGTTGTGTAAACTAAATATTTGCTAGGCCAAGATTGCAGGAAGGGAATCTTTTGTGTGCGAATAATGTAAATGACTAATACTTGGGTCGCCAGCGATTCAATGAACCAGCCGGCTTGAAAAGTGGCGACATCGAAATGAAATAAACCATATAAAACATAAAAAGTTAAGAAGTCAAAAATCGAGCTGATTGGTCCGAAAATTATCATATATTTTTTGATAAAATTCATATCCCAATGTTTCGGTTTTCTTAAATATTCCGCATCAACATTATCCGAGGGGATAGATAGCTGGGATGTATCGTAGATAAAATTATTAAGCAATATCTGGCTGGCAGTCATCGGGAAAAATGGTAAGAATAAACTAGCGCCAATCATGGAGAACATATTGCCAAAATTGGAGCTGAGCCCCATCAGCAAGTATTTCATGGTATTACTGAAAGTCTTGCGGCCCTCAATAATGCCATTCATGAGCTCCTTAAGGCCTTTGCGCATTAGAATAATATCCGCTGTTTCTTTAGCAACGTCAACGGCATTGTCTACCGAAATTCCGACGTCGGCCGTTTTAAGCGACGGAGCGTCATTAATGCCATCACCTAAATAACCGACAATCAGGCCATTTCTTTTTAGTTCGAAAATTATTTTTTCTTTCTGACTGGGCGACATTCGGGCGCAGATGGTCGCATTTTTAATCCGCTTATATATTTCGTCATCATTTAAGACGTTCAGATCGAGTTCGTCACCGGTAATAATTTCGTCGACCGGTAAACCCAGATCAGAACAGATTTTTTTAGTAATCAGCGGTCCATCGCCAGTTAAAATCTTAACCGCCACGCCGTGTTCTTTCATAAAAACTAGAGTTTCCTTAACATCAATCTTTGGCGGATCATAAAAGACCATGAAACCGCGCAGCGTTAGATCGGTTTCTTCAGCGTATTCATATTTTTCTTTTTTAACTTTTATACTCTTTTCGGCAATGGCTAAGATTCTAAAACCTTGGCTACTTAAATCATCGTAGACTTGTTTGATGGTCAATAATATTTCCGGGGTAATCAATTTGATATTTTCTTGATCAAAATAAGTATTGCAAATTTTAAAGATTTCTTCAGGCGCCCCTTTGGTAAACATGGTAATTACACCATTTTGTTCCGAAAAAACCGATGATCGCTTGCGATTAAAGTCATAGGGAATTTCTTCTATTTTAGTATAACCGGTTAAATCAAGAGTTTCATAGGCTAAAATTGCATGGTCTAAAATATTTTTAATCCCGGTTTCAAAAGAGCCGTTAATGTAGGCTGATTTAAAAACAGCTTGCGAATCTTGACCAAAAATATCAACGTGCTTTATCACTGTAATTTTATCTTCGGTTAGAGTGCCCGTCTTATCAGTACAGAGAACGTCGATGGAGCCAAAAGTTGGAATGGAGTTCAGTCGTTTTACTAAGACTCCGCCCTTAGCCATTTTAATGGCGCCCTTAGCCATATTAACGCTCATAATCATCGGTAATAATTCGGGGGTTACGCCGACTGCTACCGCTAAAGCGAATAAGAAAGAGTTAAAATAGCCTTTACCCATTAAAGAGTTGATTAAGAAAATAATGGCTACAATGACGGCAATAACGCGGATAATAAGAAAACCGAAACTTTTAATGCCTTTTTCAAAAGCATTTAAGGTTTCCGGTTTGGAAATTCTTTGAGCGATTTGGCCGAATTCAGTGGTTAAGCCGATGGCAGTTACTAAGAATTGGCAGTAACCAGAAATAACATTAGTTCCTGAGAAAATGGCATTATTTTCATTAGCCGTTTTTTCAACCGGCAGACTCTCCCCGGTCAGACTGGATTCGTTTAAGAAAAAATCATCAGCACTGATTATTTTACCGTCAGCCGGTACAATATCTCCAGCCGAAAGCAGAATTATGTCTCCGGGGACGATATATTTGGTGTCCAGTTCTTGTTCCTGGCCGTCTCTTAAGATTCGGGCTCTAATGGCTAAACGCTTAGCAATCTTTTCGGCCGCTTTGCTAGATTTATGTTCCTGATAAAAATTTAACAGTACGCTTAAAAAGATCATGGTTAAAATAATAATCATGCTTCTGATTTGGCCGGTTAAGCCAGAAATAAGCGAAGCAACAATTAAGATAAGAATCAGTGGGTCTTTAAAATAGCTTAGAAATTTAATAATTAGGCTCTTTTTTTTCGCCTTATCTAATTGGTTATAACCAAAAATCTGGGAACGGCTAATGGCTTCTTTAGTGGTTAAGCCTTGGGGGCTTGAGCTTAATTCTTGATATAACTTGTCTAGTTGAAACTCTTTAAGTTGAGCCGTATTAATTTTGGCGGTTGTCATAAAATATTATTTTAGGTTATTTCGCTTCTATTATAGCATTAATTTATAAAAAAAGTCCCCCGATTTTTGGGGGACGTTCTTAAAATAAGTTCATTTGCCAGCCATCAATTCGAAGGTGAGCTTTTTTAAACAGTTCGAAGGTGGCATTTTTTTGAAGTTTTCGGGGCAGGCCGAAAACTTTTTTAAACAAACGGCCCGCTTTGTCTTTTAACTCCTTGCGGGGCAGTTGCTCGAGAGCCTCGAATTTAATTAAAAATTCCCGCTCAATTTGATACCGGCTGCGGATGGCTTGGCGGCAAGTGGGGTTGTCACAGCAAGTGTATCTTTCTGAGACGACGTTTTTGGGTAGGAGAAAGAAATACTTAACCTTGTTTTGTTTGCAAACCGGACAAATCATCTTTACCTCCAAAAGTCTTGAAGCTTCAATCAAATAGACCAAGTGTTGCCATAGCTGATAGGGCAGGGTGCCGCTTTTGTTTTTTAGCCAGGTAATAAAACCGGCTTCTTTAAAGAACAGGTCTTCCATCGTTTGGCCTTGATGGGAGCCGGTTTTGAAAACATAAGGGTTTTCGGGGATAAATTTTTTTTCCATTTTCCTCCTTTTTTAAGTTTCTAAGGAGACTCTATCATTTTATTAACAAAAAGTCAATATTTAACTTTTTGGCTTTCTTCGGTAATAGTCACTATATTTTTACAATTTTTGCATTTTATTTCGACAATCGCTTGGATAAGCAAAGCTTTAAATAAAAGTTTATGGCAGTAAAGGCAACGGTAATTATTAAGTTCAAGACCTCTCATTTTGTTGGAAATTTAATTTTTTAGAATCTGAACTTATTTTATAATTTTCTGATTCAATTTAATTTAAAATTTTTTTCAGGAAAATCTAAAGTTATAAAAAACCGACCTCGGTGAGCGGGTCGGCTTTTTATTTTTCTATAACTTTATTTTTTCTAAAATGGCGAGACTCTGTTTTTGTTTATCCAGAGCTTCTTGAGCTATATTTTCGGCGATATTGATAAATTTAGCTAAGGGCTGTTTATCCTCCAAATAACTGATTTTCTCTAGGGCGCGCCGCGACTCTTTGGTGTGTAATAAAACAGTTTGGCCAGCCCGTTTGATAATTTGAAACCAAAATATTTTTTGTAGTTTTTCGATGTCGGATATCAGATTAATTTTTTTTCTTCGGGGATACTTTTTTTGCCAATCCTCTATTATCATAACGACAACTGTGCTTAAATGGCCGCGGGTCATATCTTCTAGCCAGTCATGAGCGTCATCATTGATTTGCATGGCGATCAAGTAATTTTTAAAATAATTTATCAAATAGCTTATATCGGCTGAGTTTAATTTTAATCTCAATTTAAGACAAATAACTAAAGGCCCTAAGATTTGTCCCGAAGCCGGTCGAAATTTGTTTTCATATTTTCTGTAATTAGGCAGTTTCTCGGGAATAATAAAGTCTGAACCCGCAACCTTGGTTCGGCAATGCTTGGTTTCCCAAGTGTTGGCGGCGTCTAATCGGTCCATTAATTTATGAAAAAATATTTTAAATTCCGGATGTTCAGGCAATATTTGGCTATAAAAGTCGACATAATGGCGGGCGTATAAGTTGGCGCTAGGCAAAATGCTGGGGATGGCGCTTTCATCTTCATCCCAAAAGTCATCATAGATAATAAAAGCGGTCCAAAAGAAAATATTGGCTAATCCAATTTTGGCTAATAAATCATCGTTGATTATCCGGCCTTTATCCCCGAGCGCCATTTTAAAATAATAAGCGATTAAAGACATCTGCTTATCCTTATTATTTTTAAGGGTTCTTTTTATTTCGGATAAAGCAATTTTTTTTAAATCAGGCTCTAAATAAGCAAATCTTGTCTTCGCCTCGTTTAATATCTTTTTAATCATTAATGCTTCCTTGAGGTTATCTGTTTCTGGTGATTCGATTTTTGGGCTGCTTAAATTTAAAAGCAGTGACGCTTTAAGGGGTGATTCGGACCGAATTTCTTCTGGCCGAGCTACTTTAGACCCTAAAGAACTAAGGGCACTTAATATTAAGAGCTGATTAATCCCGGTTAATTTTTTTAGCCGATGCAAGGCATATTCTTCTAACGCCTGTTTTTTGGGTCCTTGGTAAAACTTAGAAATAAAATAAATTACCAGATAAGGATTAAGTATTTTTGACGAGAAGTCTTTTTTATTAATAGCTTCTTCAATTAAATTATTAAGTCTAGGAAGCGTTACTTTATTTAGCTGGAGAAAATAGGCAATGACGACATTAACCCCCAAGTCGATAATTTTATTTTTATTATCGGGATGGAAATAATATGGTCCGCCTTCCTGGCTTTCGCAGGCGATTAAAATATTTAAGACGTCACCCAGCAATTGACCGTTTACTAGGGCTGGTCGGCTTTTAAAAAGAGCAATTAGCTTTAAAAAGGTCGTCGCTAAATCATTATCTAATAATTTATCTTTAAATAGCCAGGCGCTTAATTTGTTTTTAACTTTAACAATTTTTTTATCGGCAACTTTTTCTAGTTCAATCAGAATCAGGCTAGAAAATAATATATTATTTCCAAATTCGCGGTTTAAAAAAGAGCCGTCTTTCCTTTGACTTTTAACAAGAACGTTTATTAAATTTTTCATAAGTTATTTTTGAGGAAAGGTGACAGTAAACATGGTGCCTTCATTTAAGCGGCTGGAAACTTTTATGTTTCCCAAAAAGTCTTCCTCGATAATTTTTTTAATAAGAGATAAACCTAAACCCAAATTATCTATTTTTGATTTAGTGGTAAAAAATGGTTCAAATATTTTGTTAATAGCGTCGCCGCTTATTCCTTTGCCGGAATCATTAACGCTTAATATTAAATCATTCTCTTTTTTATTTAAGATTATTTTTATTATTTTTTCACCACTAACGGTATCGTCATAGGCGTCAATGGCGTTAGAAATTAGGTTAGTGGCAATTTGATTAAATTTTATGGAATCACCAACGGTTGTCAGTTTCTGGTCGGCTAGAAAAATTAGGCAAACTTGATTTCGACAGGCCTTATAATTTAAAACCGAAATTGCATCTTCAATTTCTTGGTTTAAACAGAAACTTTCTTTTTTACCCGGACATTTGATTTGCTTGCGGACGGCGCCGATAAAATCTTTCATTTTTTCCGAGGCCTTGCTGACTTGTTCCAGATTAGATTTTATCAGATTAAAGTCGGACATATTTTCACCGTCAATTTTTATTTTACTGACGTTGAGCATGACGGTCGTGAGAGGATTTGCCAAATCATGGAAAAAGCCGCTGGATAATCTGCCGAACTCCGCAAAACGGTAAACTTGGGCAATTTCTTCCGCTTGGCTAATTTTTAATTCTTTGGTTTTTTCTTCAACTCTAACTTCTAAGAGATCTCTTTCTATTTTAAGCTGAGCTTTCGATTCCTTTAATTTTTTGAATGATCTTTTAAGCTCATAGTTAAACAAGTAAGAAACAGTAGCGATAATAAATAAAATTACCGATGACATAATGGCATCTGAGTGCCCCCAAGGTTCGTTAATCCAGGACCGATTGGCGTTTATGATATTAATTCTTTGCAAGTAACCAAGAATTATAAAAATTAAAGAAATAAGGGAAGTGGCGATAAAAGCTGGTTTATTTCCTAGTAGGATTCCTGATATTACAATCACTAAGACGTAAAATAAAATTTCTGCCGGCAAATCAACGCCCCATTTATAGCCCATATAAGTGGCGATGGTAAACAGAATTAATAGAAAGATGTAAGAGGCCATTTTACTAAAACCTTTGCGGGACAGGAAGTAGAGGGCTGTGAAAAATATTAAAATAATCAGGATAAAAAATAATGATAAAGAGTTTTCTTGATAATTATTAATATTGGAAAATATCAGCCGGTAAAGAATTATCATCGTCCCTAAAAATATCAAAAAGATTGTCGTTACTAAGATAATGTTTAAGATATATTCTCGGCGCGCTCGGGTTTCATCTTCTTGCGCTGATTTTACCATTTTTTGTAAGATTGTTTTTAATTTATTTTTCATATTTTACTCGGCAAAAATCAGCCCCCTTCTTAAGAAGGGGGCTGGTATTTTTTATCCCCAAGGCTGTCCGACATTAAAAATGGCGGCGGTAAAAACTGCCAAAGCGCTGTTATTCCTAATAGTGCGATTGGTTAAAATTTCTCTAATTAAACTTTCCATGATTTTTAAAATCCGGTCTTTTAAAAAAATCTGTGGATTTATTAATTTATATTATATTAATTTGGACCTTTTCCTAGTTAAACTTATAACCGCGGCCGGAAATAGTTTGGATTAGTGGACGCTTCCGTCCGGAATCTATTTTTTTTCTTAAATTTAAAATATGGGTTTCGATTGTCTTGGAAAAGAAATTTGCTTCCATGTCCCAGGCGTGTTCAGTCATTTCTCCTCGCGAGACAACCGCGCCGGCATGGTTCATTAGATATTCTAAGATTAAAAACTCTTTTCTAGTTAGATATATCTCTTTGCCGCCGCGGCTGACTGTTTGTTTTTGATAGTCGATTTGTATATCGCTAATAGTTAGCGAATTACCGTTTGTTTCTTTGGGGCGCCTAAGCAAAGCTTTAATTCTAGCGGTCAGCTCTTCTAAAGAAAAAGGTTTAACTAAATAATCGTCAGCCCCTAAATTTAGTAGATCTATTTTGCTGTTGAGCTTGCCATTAGCGCTTAAAATTAGAATCGGTATCGTTTGCCCTTGTCCTCTTAGAACTTCACAAATTTTTTGGCCACTTAAATCCGGTAGATTCAAATCCAAGATTAATAGGTCATAGAGACCCTCTTGAGCTAGCGCCAATCCAGCCTGGCCAGTCTTAGCGCCATCAACCACAAAACCAAGGCTGGCTAGATTAACTTTTAAGAAAGATAGAATTTCTTTCTCATCTTCAATGATAAGCAGTTTCATATTTTTATCTAATTAAATAAAATATAACATATTATGTTGCCGGTTTAAAGCTTTAAGTGTCATTATAGCTGGTGTTTTGCTATAATGATTCTGTATTTAGTAATTATATTATATGTCGGTTTTTATTTTAATTTTTGCCATACTTCTAGCGATGGCGGTTTATTTAAATCTTCGGTTTTTATCGACGGTTTTTAAGGCCGGTAAAAAAGGGCGGGCTTTTATTCTAGTTTTTTTAATTTTTGCCAGTTCTGGTTTCATCTTCAGTCAGGCTTTAATTCATTATTTTGACAATAGCGCTATCCGGTTAGGTTATTTATTTTTTGCTCTGAGCGTCGGTTGGCTTTTTTATCTGACTTTGATTGCTATTTTATTTCAAGTGGCTTCTCATTTTTTGGTTCAACCCCGGCGTTTAATGTGGGCTCGAATCGGGTTTATTCTGGCAACGGTTTTATTTTTAATCGGGGTGTTTGATGCCAGTTTTTCTCAGGTTAAAAATATTTCTGTTACCCTGGCGGGCCTGCCTAGTAATTGGCAAGGCAAGAAAATTGTTCAAATTTCCGACGCTCATTTAGGCAGTATTTATGGTCCCGCTTTTTTAAGGAAACAAGTGGCCAAAATTAATGATTTAAAACCGGATTTAATTGTGATTACTGGCGACTTATTCGATGGCCCAACTAGCCGTTTGCCGGAATTCGGCCGAGAACTGGCCAAGCTTCAAGCCAAAGAAGGGGTTATTTTTGTTTCCGGCAATCATGATGTTTATTTGGGACTAACTGAGACCGACTCGTTCTTAAAAAATTTAGGTATTATTGTCTTAAGTAATGAAATGATTAACATTAATGGTCTAGAAATAATTGGTTTTGATTTTAATAAATTTTTTGGTGATGATGCTTCGCGGCCGATAAAAAATTTAACTGAAAATTCACAAGCGCCTCGTTTATTCTTAAATCATACTCCTAATGATATTTCTCTGGCCAAGAGCTTAAAGGTGAATTTGCAGTTATCCGGGCACACTCATCGCGGCCAAATGTTTCCCATGTCGTTTGTCACTCATTTAATTTATGGAAAATACCAGTATGGCTTGCACACCGAAGGAACTTATAATATTTATACCAGTTCCGGCCTCGGTTCTTGGGGGCCGCCGGTGCGCACTTTTAATCCGGCCGAAATAGTTTCGATAACTATCAATTAAAAATATGATTTTTAAGAAAAAGAAGGGAATAATTTTGGCGGCCGGACTGGCTTTGATAATTTTATTAATCATCTGGGGTTGGACTTATTTAAATAAATATCGGTCTGGCGTTTGGGCGGATACTTCTCCTTTTAGGGATGGCAACGGGCGGCTAGTGGTGCTTACTTCGCTTTTTCCGGTTTATGATTTTGCTAAGATAGTGGGCGGCGATAAAGCTGATGTTTCCTTAATTTTGCCGCCAGGTTCAGAAGCACATGCGTTTTTACCCCAGGCTAAGGATTTAGATACTATTAGAAGCTCCGCTTTATTTTTTTACACTTCTGATTTAATGGAACCCTGGGCCAATCCTTTAATTAAGAAGATTTCCGCTAGAACTAAAATAGTGCCGGTCGGTAATGGTCTAAATGATGCCAGTTTAGATCCTCATATTTGGCTAGATTTTAGTAAGGCGATGTTAATGGTAGATTCAATTACTAAAAGTTATCAAGCAACTGACCCGCAAAATGCCGTTTATTATCAAGCAAACGCCGACGCTTATAAGAAGAAATTAGGCGATTTGGATAATAGCTTTAAAACCACTCTGGCTAATTGCCAGTTTAAAGAAATTATTTCTGGCGGGCATTTTACTTTTGGTTATTTAGCCAAAAGATATAATTTAAAATATCAGGCCGTTCAGGGATTTGTGCCGGATAAAACCGTTGATACGGAGAAAATATTAGCTTTAAGCAAAGAATTAAAAGAGAGCGGACAACCTGTTTATTATGAAGAAATGATTATTCCGCAATTAGCTGAACTTTTGCGCCAAGAAAGCGGTGCGTCGCTGCTCCCTCTTAATGCCGCTCATAATGTCGGCCGCTATGATATTGAAAGCGGCGTCACCTTTCTCAAATTAATGGAAAATGATTTAAATATTTTAAAGATCGGTCTAAAGTGTCAATCTTGATATTATGATCAGTCATTTTTTTAAAATTTTGAAATTGTGGCCCAGGTGGCTTGTTCTATTAATTAGTTTAGGCCTGCTCTTTTACCCCTTTTTTACCGCGACTGAAAATGGTGTTTATCAATCGACGACCATATTTTCTAAAATTACTTATCAAAATAATCATTTGCCGGTAGTTGTCCAAACGCCCCCCATAAATCATCTTCCAGAAAATGTTTTAATTTTTGGCGGTGACATCATGCTGTCGCGCAACGTCGAGGCTCAAATGGAAAAATATAATGATTATTCCTGGCCATTTGCAAAAATTAGTCCCTTATTTAGCGGCGCTGATTTAGCGGTGGCTAATTTAGAGTCGCCATTTTTAGTAACCGATAATTATCGAGTACCAGACGGTTCTTTTTCTTTTAAAGCTAACCCTAAAAGTGTCGCTGGTTTATCTTTGGCCGGGTTTGATCTTTTATCTTTGGCTAATAACCATATGCTCAATCAGGGGGTTAAGGGGGTAACTGATACTCAAAAAATTCTCGATCAAGCCGGTATTTCTTATGCCGGATTAAGCTCTAATAATTTAGTTGTTAAAGAAATTCGGGGAATAAAATTTGCTTTTCTGTCTTATACTTATGCGGCTGATTCTAAATTAATTGCTAATATGCTAGATATTTCTCAGGCTCAGTCAGATATTAAACAGGCTAAAGATAAGGCGGATGTCGTCATCGTTTTAATGCACGCCGGCACTGAATATCAGCGCACTCCCAATAAGCAGCAAATAGAATTTGCCCACGCCGCTATTGATGCTGGCGCTGATTTGGTCTTTGGCAGCCACCCGCACTGGATTCAGACAGTTGAACGGTATCAAGGAAAAATGATTTTTTACTCTTTGGGCAATCTAGTTTTTGATCAGATGTGGTCTTTAGAAACTAAGTCTGGTTTGGCGGTTAAGCTTTATTTTAAAGGCAAAGAACTTGATAGAATTGAATATTTGCCTCTAGTTATTAAGGATTATGGACAAACAGATCTTATGCCCGAGGGCAAAAATAAAACGGACATTCTTAAATTTTTTGGGTGTTAATTAGCGGCTTAAATTTAAACGATAACCGCGGCCCGGAACGGTTTGAATTAGGAACGGTTTTTTAAAATCAATTTTTCGCCGTAAGTGTAAAATGTGGGCTTCAATAATATTTGATAAGTGATTACTGGCTTCATCCCAAACTTTTTCGGTAATTAAATCTCGGGAGTAGGTCGTGCCCGGGTTTTCCATTAATAACCTTAAAAGAAAAAACTCTTTAGTGGTTAGATAGATGCGCCGCTTATTTCTGATTGCTTCCTGGCTAGATAAGTTTAAAGTCAAATCGGCTATGGATATTTGGACTGGTTCGATTTTTGGCGGACGCCGCAACAAGACCCTAATTCTCGCCATTAGTTCATCAAAGGAAAAGGGCTTGCCTAGATAGTCGTCCGCCCCATTTTCTAAAAGCTTCACTTTATTTTGGCTAGTGTCTAAAACTGAGAGCACTAAAATTGGCGTATTTATTTCATTTTTTCTAAGACTTTGAATTATTTCCGGGCCGCTTATCTTTGGCAGAATACAGTCGGTTATAATCAAATCGTAGCCATTAGTTAAAGCAAGATTTAAACCGGTTTCGCCATCGTTAGCCATATCAATGGCATAATTAATATTTTTTAAGAAATTGGCTAAGGAGTTGGCAATTTTAATTTCGTCTTCGATAATAAGGATTCTCATGTTTTGGTGGTTTTAGTAATTTAAAAGTTATGCTTAATTATAGAATATTGTAGATGAAGATATTATAAAGAAAATATCTAGTTTTTCTTTAGAACTTTTTTAATTTTAATTTTTGGACCGGGATTGATTTTAAGCTTTTTAAGGGGTATTATGTTTAATTATGAACATTGGGTTTAAAAATGGTGGCGCCAATCGTCCCCGTAAAGAAGGGCGGTATTTATCCGGACTGGAAAATGAGCACTCGGATCCTTTTATTGTCCGCGAAGGTAAATTTAGTTACGGACAACTTAAAGACTCTTCTTATTATTCCAATTGGACGGAGCATGTTTTTTTGTCGGATGACGGCCAAAAGGAAGTTGTCGGCCGGACCTTTAATTTTTCTAAACTGTTTTACATTAAAGCTTTTTTATTGCTTTTATTTATTACCTTAATTTCTCGGGCCGCTTGGCTGCAGCTTATTAAAGGTAATTACTATTATTCCTTAGCCGAGAACAATCGTTTAAGAGTGGAGCTAATTGAGCCGAAGCGCGGGATTATTTATGATCGCAATCTTGTCCCTTTGGTTAGAAATACAGCGAACTTTGTTTTATATTTAAGGCCGATTGATCTGCCTAAAGATGATTTAGAAAGAGATAATTTAATTCGGCACGTGGCCAATATTTTAGATGAAGGAACGGCTGATTTAACTAAACCAGCGTCTTTGCCGACGGGTGAGAATTTGAGCGGTTTATCCTTGGTCTCTGATACGCCTTCATATTTTAAAATTAAAACTTTATTAGATAAGATAGTAATTGGATCGCTGGAGTCCTACCAGCCATTATTTGTGGTCGATAATATTGATTATGATCGGGCGATGGTTCTATCTCTAGAATTAAATAAATTGCCGGGTGTTTTTTTGTCTAATAAGATTCGTCGAGAATATATTTTTCCGGTTTTAGATGATAAGACTGGTGAAAAAGCTCTTAGCCTTTCCCATATTCTCGGCTACACCGGTAAAATAAATGATGACGAACTCAGTAAGCTAGGCAGTGATTATTCATTAATCGATTACGTCGGTAAAAGCGGCTTAGAGTCTTTTTGGGAAACAGAACTTAAAGGACAAAATGGCCGGCGCAATATCGAAGTGGATGCTCTAGGCCGTCAGAAAAAAATAATAAATGAAGTGCCGGCTCAAGATGGTGCTAATTTGCGCCTGGCCATCGATGCCGATTTACAGCGTAAAACTGAATCAGTGGTGGATACTTATTTAAAAAAACTAAACCTGCATCGCGCTTCGGTAATTATTATGAATCCGCAAACGGGAGAGGTTTTAACTTTATTATCATTGCCGTCTTATGATAATAATTTTTTTGCTAAGGGAATTAACCAAGATGATTATCAAAAATATTTAAGTGATCCGGATCAGCCTTTATTTAATCGGGCAATTTCTGGAGAATTTCCGAGCGGCTCAACTTTTAAACTGGTGGTATCTTCGGCCGCCCTGCAAGAGAAAGTAATTACCGAAGCCACTAGTTTTGTGTCGACCGGTGGTTTGCGTTTAGGGCAATGGTTTTTCCCGGATTGGAAAGCTGGCGGCCATGGCGTCACGGATGTTAAAAAAGCCTTGGCTGATTCGGTTAACACCTTCTTTTATTATATCGGCGGCGGCTATAAGGATTTTGTCGGTTTGGGAGTGGATCGTTTGGCAAAATACGCCAAGCTATTCGGTATGGGGGTTAAAACTGGCATCGATCTGCCGAATGAAGCGGTTGGTTTTGTGCCGACAGCTGATTGGAAGAAAGCCGCTAAAGGCGAAAGCTGGTATATTGGCGACACTTATCATTTCGCTATCGGTCAGGGGGATGTTTTAGTGACGCCGCTCCAAGTGGCTAATTTTACAGCCGCGGTGGCTAACGGCGGTAAACTAATGGAGCCGCATATTGTTACGGGAATTTTGGATTCTAATAATAATGTCGTTAAAGAGATTCCTCCAAAAATAATTAGAGATAATTTTATTGATGCGGCTAATATTAATATTGTTAGAGAAGGCCTGCGTCAAACCGTGTTAACTGGTTCGGCTAAGAGTTTACAGGCGGTACCGGTACCGATGGCTGGTAAAACGGGAACGGCCCAGTGGTCATCTAAGAAAGAACCTCACGCCTGGTTTACTGGTTTTGCGCCATATGACAACCCGCAAGTGGTCATTACCGTCATGGTCGAAGAAGGTAAAGAAGGAGCAACAGTGGCGGTGCCGATTGCTAGAGAAATCATGCAATGGTATTTTGGCGGCCGGGATCACCCCGTTAAGCCTTTGCCGGTTATACCGGTACCGACCTCAACGGAAGTTTACTTAGACTAAAAACAAGCAATTTTATCATAATTAGCACTCTATTGACACGAGTGCTAATTTTTTATATACTGATTTTAAGATAAGTAATCATATGATCAGTGAACGAAAAAAAATTATTTTACACACTATCATTAAAGAGTATCTAAAAAATGCTCAGCCGGTTTCTTCCGGCATGCTGGTGGAAAAGTGTAAGCTTGGAGTCTCCCCGGCGACGGTTCGTAATGATATGGTTGAACTTGAAGAAGAGGGCTATATTATTCAACCACATACTTCGGCTGGCCGGGTTCCGACAGAGCTAGCTTATGAGTTAGAACTGGCGGAAATCGACTTTAGCAAAGAAAAACACAACCTTAAAGAGGTGGAAACAAAATTATTAAATGGTTTGTTTTCTTACGAAGACCTTGCTTTTAAACAAACGGCGAAAGCAATCGCGGAGCTGGCCAATTGTGCTGTTTTTTGGGCTTTTCACAAGAATGATTTATATTATACCGGACTGTCTAATTTGTTTGCGCAACCGGAATTCAAACAGACAGAAATAGTTTATGACGTATCCGTGGTTATTGACCATATGGAAGATATTATTGATGAGCTTTTTGAAAATTTGGCTCAAGGCCAGCAGACAATGATTGGCTCTAAAAATCCTTTTGGTAATTTTTTAAGTACGGTTTTGGTCAAGTATAAGAAAGATGGCCAGTCGGGTATTTTTGGCTTAATGGGCCCGACGCGCATGGATTATGTTCATAATCTAGCTTTAGTTAATTATATAAAAAGTAAATTTGAATAAATATGGAAGATAAAATAACAATCTCCGCCGCCAATGGTTTTTTCTTGAATGACCAGAATGAAATCTTACTGGTTAAAGAAAAAGATAATGACCTTTGGCTGGCTTTATCCGGCCTAATTAAGCCGGGAGAAAATCCTAAAAAAGTTTTAGAAATTAAAGCCGAAAAGGAGCTTGATTTGCGTGGCGGGAAAATTAATCTTTTTGATGCTGGTTTTGTGGATAATATCTTAATGATTAGATATTTAGTGCGGAATTTTAGCGGCGAGGTTAAATTAGGAGATAAATATGAAAAGTTTCTCTGGGTTAAATTAGTTGAGGCCAAAAACCAGGAAAATCTTTGTCCGCACGTTAAGAAGGTGCTCCATAAAATTGAAGAGTTAATTTCTGATCAGGATTTTGAAGGCAAATATCGCCGGGCTTTAGCTGATTATCAGAATTTACTTAAGAGTACTGCCCAGGAAAAAAGCGATTTTGCTAAATATGCCATTTCTGATTTTTTGCAGGATATTATTCCGGTTTATGATCACCTGAAAATGTCACTCCAGAATTTGCCAGCCGCAGAAGAGAACAGTGCTTGGGTGACCGGCGTTAAATATGTCCTGAGACAGTTTAAAGAATCTCTGGAGGCTCGAGGAGTTGTGGAAATTAAAACAGTTGGTGAAAAATTTGATCATAATACTATGGAAGCTTTAGAAGGTCAGGGTGAAATGGTGGCGCGCGAGGTGATGTCGGGCTACATGTTAAATGGCCGTTTGTTTAGAGCCGCTAAAGTGGCGGTTGAAAATAAATAATTTATATTTTTTGGCATCTATCTTATAAACTTTAAGATTTTGCCAGAAAAAATATTTTAACAATATGTCTCTTATTAAATGGACTCCATTCTTCGCTGATAATTTTGGCTTGGATGATATGGATAAAATATTCTCTGATAATTTGCCGGTTGTTTCCGGAAATCAATTTGGTTTTACGCCGGCAGTTGATGTTTATGAAGATCAGGATAGCATTACTATTGAAACTCAATTAGCCGGAATTGATCCGGATAAAGTTGATATTTCGATTGAGAATAATGTACTCAGCATTAAAGGCGAAAGCGAAAAGAAGCGGGAAATTGATGAGAAGAATTATTATCGGAAAGAAATCCGCCGCGGTTCCTTCTATCGTTCAATCCCGCTGCCGACACGAGTTAATGGCGACGCCGCTAAAGCGACGGCCGAAGGCGGAATTCTAAAAATTGTCGTGCCAAAAGCTGAAGAAGTGAAGCCGAAAACTATTAAAATTGAAACAGTTAAAAAATAATTTTTTATCCTCATACTCGGCACTTGAATATTTAAAGTGCCGGGATTTGCGGATAAATATAATAATTTAAAATATATGGGAAAAATTTTAGGAATTGATTTAGGGACAACTAACAGTGCGATGGCCATTATGGAAGGCGGTTCACCAAAGATTTTGGAGAACATTGAAGGCAATCGAACGACGCCCTCGGTGATTGCGGTTTCCAAAAATAACGAACGTTTAGTCGGTCAAGCTGCTAAAAGGCAAGCGGTTATTAATCCGGAAAATACGGTTTATGCCGTTAAACGCTTGATCGGCCGCCATTTCAAAGATGATGAAGTTCAACGTGATTTAGGCACAATGCCTTATAAAATCATTCAAGCTGGCGAGGGAGTTAAAGTAAAAATGGGAGATAATGAATACACACCTCAAGAAGCTTCCGCGATGATTCTTTCTAAAATGAAGGCTGACGCTGAAGCAAAAACCGGCGAAACGATTACGGAAGCGATTATTACCGTGCCGGCTTATTTTGATGACGCCCAACGCCAGGCCACTAAAGATGCCGGGCTTATTGCCGGTTTGGATGTTAAACGTATCATTAACGAACCGACCGCCGCGGCTTTAGCTTACGGTTTTGACAAGAAACAGGGGCAAAAAATTGTGGTTTATGATTTAGGCGGCGGCACTTTTGATGTTTCCGTGCTAGATATTTCCGCTGATACGGTTGAAGTAAAATCAACTAACGGTGACACTCATTTAGGCGGTGAAGATTTTGATAAGAGGATTATCGATTGGATTATTACTGAATTTAAAAAAGATCAGGGCATTGATTTGTCTCATGATACTTTAGCTCTGCAGCGGATTAAAGAGTCGGCCGAGAAAGCTAAGATTGAATTATCTACGGCTCTGGAAACGGAAATCAATCAGCCGTTTATCTCTACGGATGCTAACGGTCCGAAACATTTAGTGATGAAGATTTCGCGCGCCAAACTAGAATCACTAGTTAGCGATTTGGTAGAAAAAACCATTGAACCTTGTAAAAAAGCTTTAGCTGATTCGGGTTTCAGTTTATCGGATATTAATGAAGTTTTAATGGTTGGCGGCATGACCCGCATGCCTTTGGTTCTTCAAAAAGTTAAGGAATATTTTGGTAAAGAACCGAACTTAAGTGTTAATCCTGACGAAGTAGTGGCTCTTGGGGCGGCGGTTCAGGCCGGTGTATTGCAAGGCGATGTTAAAGATGTTTTGCTTCTTGATGTTACCCCTTTAACTCTAGGCATTGAAACTATGGGTGGCGTCGCTACTGCCTTAATTGATCGTAATACTACGATTCCGACTTCGAAATCACAGGTATTTTCCACGGCCGCTGATAGCCAGAGCAGCGTTGAGATTCACATCGTTCAAGGTGAACGTCCGATGGCACATGATAATAAAACTTTAGGCCGCTTTATTTTGGATGGCATTCCTGCGGCGCCTCGCGGAGTTCCCCAAATTGAAGTTAAATTTGATATTGATGCTAACGGAATTTTAAATGTCAGTGCGACTGATAAAGCAACTAGCAAGGTCCAAAAAATTACGATCACGGCTTCATCCGGTTTATCTAAAGAAGAAGTGGAACGCATGAAGAAGGAAGCGGAAGCTCACGCCGAAGAAGATAAGAAAAAGAAAGAAGAAGTAGAACTGGTAAATCAGGCCGATGCGGTTATTTTTACGACTGAAAAAATGCTTAAAGAATCTGGTGATAAGATGAAGGCGGAAGATAAAACGGAACTGGAGGCTAAAGTCGCCGAACTTAAAAAAGCCAAAGAGGCGAGTGATTTAGCCGCTATTAAAAAGAGTTTAGAAGATGTAAATGCGGTGGCTCAAAAAATTGGTACTGCTATGTATCAAGCGGCTAGTCCGGAAGCCGGCGCTGCCGGTGCCGCTCCTGAAGCGGCCGCCACAGAGAAAAAAGATGAGGTGGTTGAAGGTGAAGTTGAAGAAAAGAAATAATTTATATTTTATAGATCACCTCTATTTTTTAGAGGTGATTTGTTAAGAATTAAATTATGTCAAAAGATTATTACAATATTTTAGGAGTAAATAAAAATGCGACCGCTGATGAGATTAAGACGGCATTTCGAAAAAAAGCTCACGAGCACCATCCGGATAAAGGCGGCGATGCTGAAAAGTTTAAGGAATTAAATGAGGCTTATCAGGTTTTAGGTAATACCGATAAGCGTCAGCAATATGATCAATTTGGTTCCGCTTTTCAAAATGGTCAAGCGGGTGGCCGCGGCGGATACAACCCTGGTAATATGGGTGGTTTTGATTTTTCTGGATTCAGTGGCGGGGGCGTCGATATGGATGATTTATTTGGCGGTTTTGGCGATATTTTTGGCTTTGGCGGCGGACGGAGCACTTCTAAGCGGGCTAAGCAAGGAAATGATTTAGAAATGGCTATTAATTTGGAATTTAAAGAGGCGGCTTTTGGCTTAGAAAAAGAACTGTCTTTTTCAAAGAATATCGTTTGCCATCATTGTCAGGGTAATGGTGCTGAGCCAGGAACTAAAATTGAAACTTGTGCCACTTGTGGCGGTTCTGGACAGGTAATCGGTGTTCAACGAACTATTTTAGGCAACATCCAGACTCGAATGACTTGTTCGGTTTGCCACGGTGAAGGTAAAACTTATAACACCAAGTGTTTCAAGTGCCACGGCAGCGGCATTACTCGTGAAGCGGTCAAATTAAAAGTTAAGATTCCGGCGGGAATTAATGACGGCGAATCAATCCGTTTAAGTGGTCAAGGTGAGGCCGGGGAAAAAGGAGCGGCCGCTGGTAATCTATATTTAAGAGTCCGCGTTGCTAAGCATCCTAAATTTATCCGCGATAATTATGATGTTAAAACTGAAGAATCAATTAGTGTTAAACAAGCGATTTTAGGAGATAAGATTGAAGTGGAAACTATCTATGGTCCGGTTAATCTTAAAATTCCTGAAGGTACGCAGTCAGGGACAATTTTCAAATTAAAGGAGAAGGGGATTACCAAATTGAACAATCGAGGCGTGGGCGATCAATTTGTTAAGATTGAGGTGAAAATTCCTAAGGATTTAAGCAAAAAAACACGAAATCTTTTAGAAAATTTAGATATTTAAGGATTTAGTTGTAAAAATAGTGGTTTGGCGCTATATTACAAGGATAAGGAGGCGGAAATAACACAGCTTATTATCTCCGTTTTTTTATTTTTTTGGTAAAATTGCAGAGTTGACACAAAAATTTTTTTGAGCTATAAAAAAGGTGGTTTATGAAAATAAATTATTCAGGTTCAATTTTACGATTATTATCTAATATTACTGCCTGGATCGTTGGTCCGGTGCTAGTTGGCGTTTTCTTAGGTAAATGGTTAGACCAAAAATTCAACACTGATCCTTGGCTTTTTTTGGCTTCAGTTGGTTTCTGTTTTTTGGTTTCCATATTTGGTTTAGTTAAAAGTGCCCTCCGAGAGTTTAAAAAAATTGAAGAAGACTATCAGAAGGACGAGAAGAAATAGTTAATATGTCTCAAGCAATTACTCCCACAAATAATTTAGCTCCAATGGAAATTATCCACGAGAACACTTTATATGCCGAAACTATCGGTCATATTGGCGGCTTTCAAATTACCAATTCTTTAGCCACTTCGGTGGTCGCCTTTTTTATCATCGCCATTCTAAGCTTGCTTATTAGCCGTAAAATAAAAAAAATCCCGACGGGAATTCAAAATGCTTTCGAAATGATTATCGAGGGCTTTTTAGATTTGTTCGATAGTGTAACCGGTGATCATAAGAAGTCCTTAAAATTTGCACCGCTTGTTTTAACCTTCTTCTTTTTTATTTTGATAAATAATTGGATGGGGCTTATTCCGGGGGTTGGTTCTATTGGCCAAGTAGTAAGCCAGGGTGGGCAAAATTTTTTTATTCCTTATTTTCGAGGAGCGACGGCTGATTTAAATACGACTTTGGCCTTAGCAACAATCGGAGTCGTAATCAGCCATATTTTAGGAGTCATGTCGGTGGGAGCCTGGAATTATTTTAATAAATTCATTAATATTAAGGCCTTGCTGGAAATTCCTAAAAAAGTTTTGAAAGATCCGACAATTTTAATTATTAATCCGATTAAGATTTTTGTCGGGTTTATTGAGATAATCAGTGAATTGGCCAAGGTGGCTAGTTTATCTTTTCGTTTATTCGGTAATGTTTTTGCGGGTGAAGTCTTGCTGGCCTCAATGTCGGCCATTTTAGCCTTCGGCTTACCAATCCCTTTCCTATTTTTGGAGGTTTTAGTGGGATTAATTCAGGCCCTAATTTTTGCGATGTTAATTTTAACATATCTGACAATTAACACGACCGCGGAAGAACACTAATTAAGATATAAAATAACAGACAACTAGCGATTTTAATCGGTAATTGTCTAATAAAATTATGGAAATTGCTATGTTAGCTAAAGCCATCGCTATCGGCGTTGGTGCATTTGGCCCTGGTATTGGTATCGGTTTGATTGGTGCAAAGGCGATGGAAGCGATTGGTCGCAATCCAGAAGCCGCCGGTAAAATTTTAGTGCCAATGCTTTTAATCGCTGCTTTTGCAGAGGCAATCGCGATTTATGCTTTAGTGATCGCTTTCAGTATTAAATAGTAGACTGACGAACTTTTCCGGAACTATCCGGGGAAGTGGTTAGTAAATTATTTAAACTCTATTAAATATGGATTCATTAATTTCGGCCTTCCACATCGATTTACAACTGTTTATTGCCCAGCTGATTAATTTTGGCTTGGTGTTTTCCGTTTTATATTTCTTTGCTTTTAAGCCATTGGTAAAAACCATGAGTGAAAGATCGGAGCGAATTGGCAAAAGCTTGAAAGATGCGGATGAGATTGAAAAAAGATTGGCGGCAACTGAAACGGAACAGTCTGATATTATTTCCGCTGCCAAGAAACAGGCTAATCTAATCGTTGAGAATGCTGATCAGCGCGGCGAGGAAAGACGGCAGGAATTAATCAATAAAGCTAAAGAAGATATTGGGCAGGTAATTAATGCCGAAAAAGAAAAATTGGTCCGCGACAAAGCGGAAACCTTAAAAGAAATTAAAGCGGAAATATCCGATTTAGTAGTACTGACCGTGGAAAAATTATTAAATGAAAAAATGACTAGTGACCAAGATCAGGAGTTAATAAAGAAACTGGTTAAATAATTATGAAAATATCGGCCAAACAATACGCCTCTAGTTTGTATGAATTAGTTAAGGGCGAAGATAATCTTAAGGTAAAAAAAATATTGCATAGTTTTGTGGCTATTTTAGGTCGCAATCGTGATTTAAATTTAGTTCCGCAAATCGCGGCTATTTTCGTAGATATTTGGAATCAGGAGAACGGTGAGGTGGCCGCTCAACTAACTAGCGCTAGAGAATTAGAAGCCGAGGCTAGAAATCTGATAGTTGATTATTTAAAAACCAAGTCCGGGGCGAAACAGGTGCTTCTTGAAGAAAAAATTGATGCCAAAATCTTAGGCGGTTTCATTTTAAAATATAACAGCAAAATTATCGACGGCAGTCTAAGAAGCAGTTTAAGCGAGTTGAAAAATGAGATGCAAGGCTAGCTCTTTTTATTTTAAGAAATAAAAAAAGCCTTCGGGTGAAGGCTTAGTAAATTAACGGGTTCAACCGTAAGGCCGAAATTTGTTAGTTTCAAAGGTATTGCGTTTTGTTTGTTTTCTGATAATTCTAAGATTAAGAAAAGTATATATAGCCGTGGCGATAGATACAACAACTGCAATAAGGCTTAAAATAAGAGACTGGTTCATGGCGCAATTTTTTTAAATAATGTTAATACTAAAATAGCTAAAATCAATTTATAATAAATTAAATTAATATGTCAACAACTAAGGATTTTATCATCCAACAACTTAAAGACGAAATAACAGGTTTTAAGGCTGAAATTAGTGAAAAATCAGTCGGCAGAGTACTTAAAGTATCGGATGGGATTGCGTTAATCTCAGGATTATCTGAGGCGATGATGTCTGAAATTTTGAAATTTAAAACGGAAAAGGGCAATATTTCCGGTGTGGCTTTAAATTTGGAAGAAAATTTAGTCGGGGCGATTATTTTAGGAGATTTTACGGCTATTAAAGAGGGGGATGAAGTTACTGCGACTAAAAGAATTCTGGAAGTTCCAGTCGGTGAAGCGGTTATCGGCCGCGTTTTAAACCCCTTAGGCGAACCTTTAGATGGTAAAGGAAAGTTAGAAACTTCGATATTTTATCCAGTTGAAAAGATTGCTCCTGGTGTTATTACTCGGGCTTCGGTTAAAGAGCCGGTGCAAACGGGGATTAAAGCGATTGACGCGATGATTCCAATCGGCCGTGGTCAACGTGAACTTATTATTGGTGATCGTCAGTTAGGAAAAACTGCTTTGGCCATTGATACTATCATTAACCAAAAAGGACAGAACATGAAATGTATTTATGTCGCTATTGGTCAGAAGGAATCTAAGATTGCTAACATTGTGGCTAAATTAACGGAGGCTGGCGCGATGGATTATACGACGATTGTTCTAGCCGGTGCTTCAAATTCCGCTTCATTACTTTACATTGCTCCATATGCCGGTTGTGCGATGGCGGAATATTTTTTAGATAAAGGTGAAGATGTTTTAATCGTCTATGATGATTTATCTAAGCACGCCGTCTCATACCGCGAAATTTCCTTATTACTGCGACGCCCACCAGGACGCGAAGCTTATCCAGGCGATGTTTTTTACTTGCACTCTCGTTTACTTGAGCGGGCTTGTAAATTAAATAAAGAATATGGCGG
>TBL_comb47_HYPODRAFT_10001148_pt1 | contig 34802 bp, 12 predicted proteins | sample TroBogypolimnion_40_FD_10682 | JGI IMG/M metagenome (IMG submission 10682)
TTCCATAAGTTACTTCCTATTTGTACTGGACTGTACCTACTGGTTAAATCAGATGTTCCTAATTGACCATAACCATTATATCCCCATGTCCATAAAGTACCATTAGATTGTATAGCTGCTGTATGAGCATAACCACAAGCAACCTGAGTCCATAAGTTACTTCCCATTTGTACTGGACTGGACCTATTGGTTAAATCAGATGTTCCTAATTGACTAACATTATTACGTCCCCATGTCCATAAAGTACCATTGGATTGGATAGCTGCTATATGTAAATAACCACCAGCAACCTGTGGCCATAGATTCACTGCAGTCCCTACCTGTATTGGAACACTTGTATTATTCTGATTATTTGTTGCTAACTGTCCCCAAGAATTATTTCCCCACCCCCATACAGTACCACCACTATTCAAAGCATATGAGTGATATTGTCCAAGAGAAACTTGAGTCCAATTTGAAAATGGTGCAGTCCAACCCACTTGAATTGGACTAGTATAGTTTGTTGCATTATTTTGTCCTGTTTGTCCGTTGGTGCCACTACCCATCGTAAACAAAGTACCATTAGAATTTATAACAGCGCTTACTGATATACCACTTCCTACTTGTGAAAAATTGTTTAATGTACCCACTTGTGTCGGTATTAATCTAATTGTTGAATCACCCAAACCTAATTGCCCAGAGGAATTAAACCCACACGTCCACAATGTTCCATTGGATTGGATGGCCAATGTATGATAATCTCCACAAAATATTTGAGCCCAATTACTTGCTGTACCAACTTGAACAGGACTTGAATAATTGGTTTGATTTGATTGACCTAATTGGCCAAAAGAATTAGCGCCCCAAGCCCACAGAGTGCCATTGGATTGGATTGCAACAGCATGCTGATTTCCACCAGAAACTTTACTCCAAACACTTAATGCACCTACTTGTACAAAAAGAGACCTGTTAGTTAAATCACCTAATCCTAATTGTCCAAAATTTTGATTATACCCACAAGACCACAGAGTGCCATTGGAATTTATAACATAACTAGAATATCTGCCGGTTGAAATTTGAGTCCAATTACTTATACCTCCCACTTGAACTGGACTTGATTGATTGGTCGTGCTATTATTTCCTAATTGGCCATTAGCGTTATATCCCCAAGCCCACAGAATACCATTGGATTGGATTGCTAATGCATGTGATTGGCCACATGAAATTTGAGACCAAGTACTTAATGCACCTACTTGAATTGGACTGTTAATAAAAAAAGATGTTGTTGTATTTAATCCTAATATTCCATTTGTATTATAACCACAAGTCCATAATGTTCCATTACTTTGTATCATCATACTATGGTAAAAACCGGCAGATACTTGATTCCAAATACTTAAATTACCTATTTGAACCGGACTAAAATAATTGGTTTGATTGTTTTGTCCTAATTGTCCATAAGAATTATTACCCCAAGCCCACAAAGTACCGTTAGATTGAATTGCCAATTGATGATATGTGTACGAACCTGAAGATACTTTTGTCCAAGAATTAATTGTTCCACCTATTATTATAGGACTACTGTAATGTGTATTATTATTAACTCCTAGTTGTGCGTAAGAATTATTACCCCAAACATATAATTGAGTATTTGAATTAATTGCTGCTGTATGAAAATAACCAGCAGAAGCTTGTGTCCAGTTACTAGAAAAACCAACTTGAATTGGACTAGAATATGTTGTTGTATTGGATAATCCTAATTGTCCATAAGAGTTTAATCCTTGTGTCCATAAAGTACCATTGGAATTAATAATTGCAGTATGAAATGCACCAGAAGAAATTTGTTTAACTGGTTGAGTATTAAAAATAGCAGGTTGAACAAATGGTAAAGCAGGATCAACACCTAATTGTCCGTATGTTGCATTACCCCAAGCCCATAATGTATTATCGTTTTTAATGTAAACACCAAAAGTATCACCAAAAGATGCTTGTTTTACGTTTGTTGTAAATGGAATAGGAACAGCAATATTGAAAGGTCCTGCTAAATTATTAATATATGTTACATTTAATGGAACTGCTGCATTATAATTTGAAATCCAGTTTGAATTGTCACCAAAAGTATAAAGTGTTTGTGAATTATCAATTACAGCGGACCAAGGAACATTTTGTGAACCGGTTGGAAATCCTGACCAAGTATTATTACCTACTTGATTTGTATCTGAACGATATGAGGTTGCATTATATCCTAATTGTCCGTATGTATTAGTACCAAAAGTAAAAAGAGTACCTGCAGAATTAATTGCTCCACCAAAACCATATAAATTGGTTGATCCCGGCACACCAAGATACGATTTAGACCAATTGTTTAATGCTGATGCTTGCTGTGCAAGGCTTCCTCCTCCTCCACCGGTTTGACCAAAGTTACCATAACCCCATGTCCATAAAGTACCATTAGATTGTATTCCTCCGGTTTGTAAATAACCACAAGAAATTTGTGTCCAGTTACTCAATGTTCCCACTTGAACTGGACTAGACCTATTAGTAAAATCAGATAATCCTAATGATCCGCTGCCGTTATAACCCCATGTCCATAAAGTACCATTAGATTGAATTCCTACAGTATGTTGATATCCGACTACAATTTGTTTCCAAAGATTTAATCCTACTTGAACAGGAGTAGACCTATTAACTGTGTCAGATAAACCCAATTGGCCATAATTATTCCATCCCCATGTCCATAAAGTACCATTGGATTGTAGAGCAACAGTATGTTGATATCCACAAGCAACTTGACTCCAAATATTTAAAGTACCTAATTGAATTGGACTTGATACTCCGATTGTACTATTATTTCCTAATTGACTAACATTATTACGTCCCCACAACCATAAGCTACCATTAGTTTGAATTGCGGCAGCAAATTGTGCGCCTATAGATGCTTGCTTCCAAAGATTTGATCCTATTTGAACAGGACTAGAAGTAGAAGTTGTAAATGTATTTAATCCCAACATTCCATTAGAATTTACCCCCCAAGCCCATAATGTGCCATCCGTTTTGATTGCTATTACAGAACTTCCTCCACCAGAAACTTGACTCCAGTTACTCAAATTTCCTACTTGAACAGGAGTAGAAATGATAGTTCCACCAGAAGTATTATTTCCTAATTGTCCCCAAGAATTTAATCCCCAAGACCATAAAGTACCATTGGATTGTATTCCTACTCCAGACCAATACATTGGTGCAAATGTAGTCCAAACTCCAGAAACAGGACTTGGTTGATTGGTAGCAGTAATTCTTCTGTTTCTTCCAATTTCCCATAGAGTACCATCGTTCTTAATGACGTAGTTTGAATTGTTTTTGATTCCGTAAAATTGCGTCATCTATTAGAATCCTGTTAATAATTTTGTTGGCGGTATACCAGCAGTAAAAAGTCCTGTTCCGTCTGAGCCGGCAAAACCAACACCAGACATCCATAGCGTTCCATCATTTTTAATAGCAATCGACATCCAATTGGCCAATGCTATTTGATACCAGCTACTCAATAGTCCTACTTGCACCGGACTAGACCTATTTGTTTGGTCACCTAGTCCTAAATTTCCATTTGAATTTTGACCCCAAGCCCATAGGGTTCCATCATTTTTAATTGCCATTGTGTGGTGGTAACCACAAGCAACCTGACTCCAATTACTTAAATTTCCTACTTGAATAGGACTAGAAAAAGATGTTGTTGTATTTAAACCTAATTGACCATAAGCATCATTACCCCAAGCCCATAAAGTACCATCAGTTTTAACTGCCATTGTGTGTATATAAAATGAAGAAACTTGTGACCAGTTGCTTAATGCTCCTACTTGAACTGGACTGGATCTGGTGATTGTATCGGATAATCCTAATTGACCATAAGCATTCCAGCCCCAAGCCCATAAAGTTCCATTAGATTGTATTCCAAAAGTTTGATAAAGTCCACAATTTATTTTTGTCCAGTTACTTAATGCTCCCACTTGAACTGGACTGGACCTATTGGTTATATCACTTAATCCTAAATTTCCATTAGGATTATATCCCCAAGCCCATAATGTTCCGTTGGATTGTATTGCTGCAAGAGATCCATTTCCTCCAGAAACTTGGTTCCAAAGATTTGTACCAATTTGTGTAGGAACAAATCTTGTTGTTAAATCTCCTAATCCTAGACCTCCTAAAAAATTAGTACCCCATCCCCATAAAGTACCATTTGAATTGATTGCGTATGATGCAGTACCGGAAGAATTATTTAAACCAACAGTAATGTTGGTCCAAGATGAAGTGGATATTTGAGTTGGACTAACAACAGTATTATTATTAAATCCTCCATAAGTAATAGTTCCCCACGACCATAAAGTACCGTCAGTTTTTAATGCAATACTATTGGTGTAAGATGTGGCAACTTTTGCCCAATTACTTAAATTTCCTATTTGTACTAATGTGCTTCTTGATGTTGTTCCATTTAACCATTGGTCAATTTGAGGATAATTTTCAGCTAAACTAAAATTTGCTCTTGTATATGTTTGGCCATCATTTAAATTATTATAATATATTCCTGTTGCTGTTGCGCCAATAATTGTTGTAGGATCATTATCAATTTTAAGAACAACAGAATATTGAGGTTTATAATTATTGCCAAAATTTCCCACAGAACAGGTTCCACCTAAAGCATTTTGACCAAACACAACAGTTTTACGGGTAGGAATATTGAATGTACTTGCCGCAAAGTAATTCGTATCGTTTGCACTTATATAAGTGGAATCTAAATCAACCGAATTGTCTATGTAATTTGAAGTCATCGAGTCAAGAATATTGAAGAATAATTTTTAGTTTCTATTGAACTAACATTATTTATTAAACCAATTTGAACTGGACTAGAATAGGATGTTGTTGTATTTAATCCTAATGACCCAAAAGAATTATTACCTACGGACCATAACGAACCATCAGTTCCAGTAAATAATGTATTGTCTTTATTTGTCGATACTGAGGCCCAATAATTGTTGTTAGTTTTTTGTGCAGGGGATGATAATATAGAAAAAATACCTAACTGACCAATTGAGTTATTACCCCATGCCCATAATGTACCATTACTTTGTATAGCTGTAAGAGTATAATAATTAGTAGTGGCAAGGTTATTCCAAGTGCTTAATGTACCTACTTGTATAGGGGTTGAAGAACTACTAATTATTGTGTTTAATCCTAATTGACCATACGAGTTTAATCCCCAGGTCCACAGTGTGCCATTTGATTGTATTGCTGCGGTAAAAGAACCGTATCCGCACGATATCTGCGCCCAGTTGCTTGCTGTTCCAACTTGTATCGGACTTTTGACGCCTGATCCGGTAGTACTATTATTCCCTAATTCACCCCATTGGTTATCACCCCATGCCCATAGTGTGCCATTTGATTGTATTGCTGCTGTGTGTGCGAAAGCGGTGGAAATACGAGTCCATACACTTAGCCCACCAACTTGTACTAGGCTAGAATAAGATCCTGTTGAAGTATTTAGGCCCAAAAGCCCAAGACTATTGTATCCACAAGCCCAGAGCGTGCCATTAGTGTTAATTGCAAAAGTCTGGCCACGACCAGCAGCAATTTGTGACCAGGCCGACAATCCGCCAATCTGAACCGGACTTAATTTATTGGTTTGATTAGATAATCCTAACTGTCCATTAGAATTAAATCCCCAAGACCACAATGTTCCGTTTGATTGAATTGCAACACTATGAGCATATCCGCAGGCGATTTTTGTCCAAACACTTAAAGTACCAACTTGTACTGGACTAGACCTACTAGTTGTATTACTTTGTCCTAACTGACCGTAAACATTATATCCGCAACTCCATAGTGTTCCGTTGCTCTGTAATGCTAACATATGACTTTGGCCGGCGGCAATCTGGCTCCAACTACTTAAACTGCCTATCTGAACAGGACTTGAAATTGTAGTTGTACTATTGTTTCCTAATTGACCATATTGATTATTTCCCCAACTCCATAATGTTCCGTTAGATTGTATTGCTAAAGAAAAATTTAAACCCGAAGCAACTTGACTCCATGTACTAATTGTTCCACTCTGAACAGGTGAAAGAATATTTCCAAATCCGGTATTAAACAAATTATTATTCCCTAAACCGCTAGCCCACAAATTGCTGTTTGAGTCAACGATCCACAAACCAGTATCATCCATTGATGCATTTTTAATTTGTGTATAAGTTAATTGCACAGGACTACTTCTGTGGGTATTGTCACTTAATCCTAATTGACCAACATCATTTTTACCAAATACCCATCCATTTAAACTATTATCAATTAACATTGTACCATAATCAGCACAAACAACTTTAGACCAATTTGAACCTGCACCAATTTGTGTTATTGACCTTCTGTATGTGGTATCATTAAGTCCTAATTGACCATAATAATTATTTCCTATTGACCATGCGGTACCATCATTTTTTACTCCAACAAAATGATATGAACCTGTTGCAATAGATTTCCAAGAAATGGTTGGGTCAATTGTTGGTATATCATTATCAGTAGATTGAAATAAAGTATTATCTATATTTGATAGTGCGTATGTATCATATTGACTTGTTGATAATTTTCTAAAAACACCAGGTATTGAATTGTTTGATGGTAAAAATGTATTAATATATTGTGTTGTGGCATTTAAACCATAACTAGTACCACCCCAAGACCATAAATTATTATTTTTGTCTATAGCTAAACTGTTTGCAAAACCTCCAATAATATTATTCCAATTACTTAATGTTCCAACTTGAACCGGACTATATCGGTTAGATTGGTCTCCTAATCCTAACTGACCAAAAGAATTATTACCCCATGACCACAAAGTTCCGTTGGATTGTAAAGCTACTGTAGTTATCATTCCTGCAGCAATTTTTGTCCAAATACTCAATGAACCTACTTGAACCGGACTATATCTACTGGTTTGGTCTGATACTCCTAATTGGCCCCAAGAATTTAAACCCCAAGACCATAATGTACCATTAGTTTGTAAAGCTACCGTGTGATATTCTCCACCAGAAACTTGAGCCCAATTACTTAATGCACCTATTTGAACTGGACTAGACCTATTAGTTAAATCGGATAATCCTAATTGACCAAAAGAATTATTACCCCAAGCCCATAATGTTCCGTTAGATCGAATTGCAAGAGCATGATTTGCACCAGCTGAAGTTTGTGTCCATGTACTTACAGAACCCATTTGAACATAAGATGAAAAGGTTGCGGTTGTAGTATTATTTCCTAATTGACCATAATTATTTTGTCCCCAAGTCCATAATGAACCATTAGATTGTAACGCCAATGTAAAGGTAAATGCTGTTGAAACTTGAGTCCAGTTACTATAAACACCAAAACCCACTTGGGTTGGTGTTGAACGATTGGTTGTGTCACCTTGTCCTAATTGTCCATAAGAATTATTTCCCCACATCCATAATGTGCCATCATTTTTAATTGCTGCAGTAAATGCGTTAACAGAAGATACTTGGGTCCAATTGCTTAATGTTCCTAATTGTGTAGGATAAGACCTATTGCTTTGGTCACCAAACCCTAACTGTCCATATGAATTTGCACCCCATACCCACAATGTGCCATTACTATTAATGACCATAGTGTTATAATAACCACAAGATGCTTGAATCCATTGTTGTGTGGTTTTAATTGTAGAAGGTGTTGTTCTAATTCCAAAACCTCCAGCAGTATAAAGTTTATTATTTTCACCAACAAATGCTGTGCCTTGGCCGCTTCTAAGAATAGAAACATCAATCCAATTATAACTAGGAATAAAAACAGGAGAAGAATAGTTTGTTTGGTTGGCTTGAGCTAATTGGCCATAAGAATTATTACCCATGGCAATACCACCACCAAATTGTGGATAACCGGAGTAATCGGTTATTTTAGCAAAGTAATTAGTGACTGTTACGCCATTCTGTGTAAATGCCATTAATTATTTTCCTTCTAAATCTTTAACTCTTTGATTGAGTTCTTTGATTGCCTCCACAAGTATGCCAATAACACCATTATAATTTAAGGACTTACCATGTTCGCCTATAGAAATTAATTGTGGTAAATATTTCTCAACATCTTGTGCAATCAAACCAGCCGATAAAGTTTTACCTTCTGTATATTCAAAGGTTACACCTCTTAAATCATCAACTATATTTAGAGCGTTTGGAATAAGTTGTATGTTTGTTTTTTGATTTTCATCAGACAAAGAATTAAATGTGGTTGCATTTAAAATACCTGTTGATGGTTGATAATACAGTTTTGTACTTGATGTATTTGCTGTGGTCAAAGTTCCGGAAGTAATAGTACCCAATAATGGATAATATGTTCCTGTATTTGCAGTTTCATCGGTAATGGTTATTGAACTGCCGCCGCCTCCAGTAGAAGCAAATGTAATTGTATTTGCTATGCCATTGGTTGTAATAGTCATGTTAGAGCCGGCAACAAATGTTACTATTGCATCAGTTACGTTTGCAGTTACGTTTGGTTGTCCCGAAACAATAATAGTACCAAAAGCATTAATTGTATTAGCAAAACTGGCAGTTGCATTTGCTCGAGCATATGCTGATGCTGCATAATTATTAACAGCAGTAATATTGGTATTTTGAGTAAGGTCTACACCAAGTATATAAGCAATATTAGCATTGGCTGTGGCCATTGCACCTTGTAACAAAGCAATATTTGTATTTTGAGTTAAATCTACACCTTGAATACCAGAAATTTGAGTATTTTGGGTATTATCAACACCTTGAATTATGGTAATATTTGTTGCTGATGTATTAGCTGCATTATAAGCAGCCTGTGCTGAATTGGTAGCCGCATTGGCTTGATTATAGGCAGATTGAGCAAAAGTATTAACAGCAGTAATGTTGTTGTTTTGAGTTGTGTCTATAGCAAATAAAGAAACAATATTAGCATTAGCTGATGCCATGGCACCTTGTAACAAAGCAATATTTGTATTTTGTGTTAGGTCTACTCCTTGTATACCAGCAATTTGGGTGTTTTGAGTTAAATCTACACCTTGTATTACCGTAATATTGGAGTTAGCAGTTAATAAACCACCAGCAGTTACGTTGGCCTGATTGTAGGCTGACGCCGCATAGTTATTAATAGCAGTAATATTGGTGTTTTGAGTTAAATCTACACCTTGAATACCAGAAATTTGAGTATTTTGGGTATTATCAACACCTTGAATGTATATTGTATTTGCTACAGAAGAACCGGCAGTATTTTGAGAAGTGCCATCAGCAAAAGTAATTGGTAAGTTTTTGAGTGTTAAACCTTGGCCAAACTTCCAACGACCATATTCATTGGCATAATCACCGCCATTTAAACCAAAAATAATATCTTTTTGAGTGGTTGTATTCAGTACTAAATTACCACCACCCGTGGCAGTATTACCTGAAACATACAAGTATCCGTCATTAGGTCCTGTTAATCCAAATCCCGATTGGTTGTATAATGATGAGTTTATACCCATATCAATGTAAGTATCAGAATCGGATCCGTTATCAGCAGTTGCAACTAAATCCGTTGAAGCATTTACTCCAGAATTTCCGTTTTGAATAACTAACTGTGTAAATGACGGATTATTTCCAATTGCAGAAAGTAAAGCATTACTAAATTTTCCAATTCCGTTTGCAGTACCAAAGTTACCTGAACCGGCAAGATAAACTCCATTGTTACCCACAATATTTCCATTAACACTTAATGCAGAAGAACCATAAGTTGTACCAACCAATGCACTACTGATATTTAATGAACCGGTCATGGTATCACCGGTACGTTGTACTGCCGTGTTAGCTATTCCGTTTGCCGTGTTTGCTTGATTATAAGCACTTTGAATACTTGTATTTTGATTTAAATTTACACTAAGAATATAAGCAATATTTGCATTAGCAGTATTCAATGCACCTTGTAAATATACAGTATTTGCTGCGGCCGTGTTCGCCAAGTTTCTTGCTGTTTGGTCGATTGCAGCACCAGAAGCAGCAGTTGCTTGAACTGTACCATCAGCAAATGTGATTGATCCTCCACCACCTTGCGTCAAGGTTAAGCTAGACATACTAGGTATTGATAATATTCCTGCATCAGACAAATTTAAAATGTTTGTTGTATAAGCAGAATTTATAATTTGAAGTTGACCAGCTGAATCTATTCTAAACCATTTACTTGTATTTGCTGAACCGCTACTTTGATTATTTGCTTGTAAAAAATCTACATAACCAACACCACCTTTAGTGTTAGAACCAGCAACAACTAAAGCGGCATTTTGAGAACCGGCAAAACCTGTATAACTTAATGATGTTAACCCATTTACAAATAATGTGTTATTTGAACTATAAAATTGTAAATTACTTACATTGCTTAAGTAACCAGTATTATTAGCAACAATAACTGCATTAGGTAAATAACCTGAAGTAGTTGCGCCACCTATTCCACTAATTGCAGTATTTGTAATTGATATAACACGACCATTGGCAGCAAGAGTTATAACAGGAACATAACTTGTATTGCCGTATGTACCGGCAGTTGTAGTTAATGTGGTATAGTCGGTGTTTGCTAAGGTTTGTAATGAAATAATATTAGCATTTTGACTTACTTCAATGCCAAATAATACTGATATGTTTGCATTAGCAGTATTTACATAACTAAACAATAAAGTTGAATTGGCATTTTCAGAAGCTAAAGCTCCTTGAAGGTATATTGTATTAGCGTTAGCGGTATTAAGTCCTGCTTGTAGTAAGGCTATGTTGGCATTTTGAGTATTATCTACTCCTTGAATGATAGTAATTGCTGAGTTTTGTACAATGTCTACACCTTGTATACCAGCTATCTGTGTATTTTGTGTAAGATCCACTCCTTGAATAATAGCAATAGAACTATTCTGCGCTAGATCAACACCTTGTATGCCTGATATTTGAGTGTTTTGGGTAGAATCAATTCCTTGGAAATAGGATACATTAGAACTAATCCAGGAATTTTGTGTAAGGTCTACTCCTTGTATAATAGCAATGGAGTTATTTTGGGATAGGTCTACTCCTTGTATACCAGCTATCTGTGTATTCTGAGTAACATCTACACCTTGAATGATTGCTATGTTAGCATTAGCAGTATTCAAACCGCTTTGTAAATATGTTAGTGTATTGTTTTGTGTAAGGTCAACACCTTGAATAATAGCAATGGCTGAATTTTGGCCAAGGTCAACACCTTGTATAATAGTAATTGCAGCGTTTTGGCCAAGGTCTACACTTTGAATGCCAGAAATTTGAGTATTTTGTGTGTTATTGACGCCTTGCAAGTACGATAATATTCTAGTGCCACCTTCATATACACCCGTAGCATACACATTACCTTGAACACCAAGGCCGCCAGCAACTTGCAATGCTCCAGTAGTTGTACTATTGCTTGCATTAGTTGATTTGATTACAACATTATTTGCAGCAGTGACCCGCATTACTTCATTAGGTGTATCAACACCATTTGTAGCAAATATAATATCTTTATTTGTTAGTGTTGCTAATGTTAAAGCTCCACCACCAGTCGTTGTATTTCCAGACACATACAAATAACCATCGTTAGGACCTGTTAATCCAAAACCTGCTTGATTGTAATTACTTGAATTAATACCCATATCAATATAAGTATCATTTGCAGTACCGTTATCAGCAGTAACAATAAAATCTCCTGAAGCATTGGCTCCAGAATTAATATTTTCTAAATTAACTTGAACGTAACCGTTATAATTACCTGTTATTTGTTGAACTGTTTGAGGTTCAACAGCGTATCCTGTCGGAACACCAGCGTAAAGGGCATTAAATCCGTTTGCAGCATAACCGAAAAATTGTCCAGTATTACCAGAAATAACTTGAGTTGTTACATTACCCACATAAGTAATGTTTCCTGATACGCTTAAGTTACCTTGAATAGTTGTATTACCCGATACGGTGCCTCCAGAAGTAACGAAGTTGTAACCTACGTTAGCGGCATTGTATGCATTTTGTATACTGGTGTTTTGAGTATTATTAACATTTTGTAAATAAACTGTATTAGCATTGGCCGTAGCTAAAGCGCCAGATAGGTATACTGTATTTGAACTCGCAGAATTGGCTTGACTAAACGCTGCCTGAGAATATATTTGATTAGCAGAAATCCAAGTATTTTGAGTATTATTAACGTTTTGTAAATAAACTGTATTAGCATTGGCCGTATTCAAAGCACCTTGGAGATATACAGTATTAGCATTGGCAGTTAGCAATCCACCGGCAGTTAAATTGGCTTGTGCATAGGCTGAATAAGAATAAGTATTAACTGCAGCAATATTGGCGTTTTGACTTAATTCAATACCAAATAATACTGCAATGTTAGCATTAGCCGTATTTACATAAGAGAATAATAAAGTAGAATTGGCATTAGCAGTATTAAGACCACCTTGCAAATAAACAGTATTAGCATTAGCCGTATTTAAAGCACCTTGTAAATATACGGTATTGGCGTTTGCAGTATTAAGTCCTGCTTGTAATAAAGCAATATTGGCATTTTGGCTTGTTGCAATACCAAACAATACCGATATGTTTGCGTTAGCGCTATTTAATCCACCTTGTAAATATATCGTATTGGCATTAGCCGTATTCAATGCACCTTGTAAATATATCGTATTAGCATTTGCTGTGGATAGAGCACCTTGCAAATATACGGTATTAGCATTGGCCGTATTTAAACCACCTTGTAGATAAACGGTATTAGCGTTTGCAGTATTAAGTGCGCCTTGAAGATAGGAAACGTTAGAACTGATCCAAGAATTTTGAGTCGTTTCAATACCAAATAATACTGCTATATTAGCATTAGCGGTATTTAAACCACCTTGTAAATATATCGTATTAGCATTTGCTGTGGATAGAGCACCTTGCAAGTATACTGTATTAGCATTAGCAGTATTTAAACCACCTTGTAAATATGTTAGTGTATTATTCTGAGTAAGGTCTACACCTTGTATGATTGTGATAGAACTATTTTGCGCTAGATCAACACCTTGTATACCAGCTATCTGTGTATTCTGAGTAACATCCACTCCTTGTATAATACTGATGGCACTATTCTGTGTTAAATCAACACCTTGTATACCAGCTATCTGTGTATTCTGAGTAACATCTACGCCTTGTATGCCAATAATATTTAAATTGGCAGTATTCAATCCGCCTTGTAAATAAACGGTGTTTGCCGAAGCCGAGTTGGCAGTATTGGCGGCATATGAAGCTAAGCTATTCGTATTGCTGGTTTGTGTTAACGCCGTGTTTGCAGTATTATAAGCACCTTGCGCAAAGTTATTTGTTGCGGTAATGTTAAGCGTATTAGTATTTGATAGTGCATATCCACTTGACGCATAATTTTGTAGAGCAGTGAGATTTGTTGCAGTTGTATTGGCATAATTATATGCTGCTTGAGTAAATATTGTTAAATTATTAACAGTAGTATTTTGAGTTAAGTTTACACCAGCATTATAAATGGTATTGGCTTGTGCTGAATTAGCGGTGTCGTAGGCTGCTTGAGCAAATGCTTGACTTGATTCTGTATTTGCTTGATTATAAGCAGCTTGTGCTAATATATACGCTGAATTGGCTTGATTATAAACAGTTTGAATATTGGTGTTTTGAGTAACATCTACACCTTGAGTATAAACTGTATTTGCTGCAGCTGCTCTTGCAATAGCGGCCGTAGAAGGATCACCAATACTTAAAATACCGTAAGTATTACTTCCAATAAAAAGAGTATTGGAAACAAAAGAATATGCTAACTGGCCATCGAGAAGTGTATTTGGTGATGTATTGGCATATGAGCGTAATATTTGAATATTATTTGCTGTAGACATTAAAAGAATCCGTTATCTATACTAATGTTAATGTCGCCTATAGGTTCAACTACGAAACTATTTGAAACCGCTTTATATACAATTACATCACCATCTGCTGCACCCAACATGTTAATATCAGTAGCTTTTGATATTACAGTTTGTCCACCATATTGAATTACTGCGGCTCTAGGAGTGGTTGATCCTACTTGAACATTGACTGTTCCTATTACTTGTCCTGGCATTTTTTACCTCGAAACCGAAGGAGAAACATCAACAATACCTTCTAAAACTCTAGTCACATTGTTGTTTTGATCAACAATAACAGCATCGTAAACATAACGACCTGAAGTAATATTTGATGTGGTTGGTGCATCTAATGAAAGTGTGATTATTCCTTGTGTTGGATTAATCGATGTTGTGAATACAGCTGATGCATTTGCAGAATAATATGACTTACGCATCTGACTGGATGCTGTATAACCCATTAGGTTATAGGTATTTAAATATACGTCATCAAGTGTCACCGTAGTCGAAAACGAGGTACCTTGCTCCAGGTAAAGATTGAAATATCCGGCTGCCATTTTGAATCCTTATATTTGTTATACGATATTATTATATTTATGTACCAAATGTTCTGCCTTTATTCCAAGGAGGTATACCTTTTCTTGATTCCGAAATCTTTTTTTTAGTTTCCTCAGACAATTTTACACCTTTTCTTGGTGAATAATTTCTTTTTATTCCTTTTTGAGATTCACTAATTTTTCTTCTAGTTTCATCTGATACTGGTCTTCCTGTTAAACCTATAACTATTTTTTTAACGGTTTCTTCAGATTTTTTATGTCCCAAATGTGAATCACGCATCTTTTTTATAGTTTCTTTTGAATATATACCGGTTTTTCCTTTATTCCAACCGGTTAATCCAGAAGCACCTTCACCACCATCAGTCATATTTCTTAATATACCAGTACCTTTATCTTTCCTACCATACCAACGAATTAATCTACGTTCCAAAGCAAAAGCACCAATTTCACTTAAATTTTTTTCTACAATTATTATATTACATTTATTTTTTGGTAATTTATATGAATGATTTTTGTCGCATGCTCTTTTTCTTGATCCTTTTCCAATATAATATGGAGTCCCATCTTTTCTAAGATATGCATAGACATAATATTTGAGTGTATATATACTCATAGCTGTGTCTTTCCTTTAAACTTTAGACATAGAGCCTGTAGGTGTTGACGCACCGTGACAGGCACCTTTGAAAAACCTTCTGCTTTATTTAGTTGACTTCAATACCTCTATTTCAGCTTTCAATTCTTTAATTGCTTCAATTAGAACACCTACAATATTGCCATAAGAAACGGAAAGTGTCTTGTCCTCATCGGTACCTTCAAGAACAACTTCTGGTAAGACTTCACGGATTTCTTGAGCAATCACACCAATTTGTTTCGTTCCATCTTTGTCAAAAGACACACCACGCAACTGAGATACTTTGTCTAGAGCACCGGTGATGGTCTGAACATTGGTCTTTAACCTTGCGTCTGAGTATGAAGTTACCGATCCCGAAGCGGTAAAGTTGCCACTTCCATTTACATAAGCAATAACACTTCCATTACCAAATACTTGTAAAGGATAAGAACCGGTATCATTAAGTGATACAGTATCTTTATAAGCAACTTTAATACCAGTAAACGCCACACCGGCATCTATACCGCCAATAGATGCTGCTTGTGTACTAGATAAACCACTAAAATTGGCATTAACATTTAAAATATTTGGAGTACCAGTAGGACCATTTACATTTAGTGTGTAGGCATTTAATGTTCCATTTACGTTTGCACCTGAAACAGTAATGGTGGGTGAACCAGACAAATTAGCAGAAGTTCCAGTAACATTAATTCCCCAATTACCGGAAGCAGCAGATTGAACAGCAGAAGTAAATGAAGAAATACTAGATTTGCGATAGTAGTTATCAGATCCATTGGTTACAATAACTTGACTTACTGTTGGATTTTCATCGTTATTTGTGTTAGAATTGATATATCCTAGTACAGCATAGCCACTATTATCACTTCTCAATACTCTAGACTCAATTGGTACAACACCTAAAGTTTGTATAGCCACACCAGATAAAGTATTTGCTGAAGTTGCCAATGCAACACCGCCGTTTACAATACTACCAGGAATTTGAGCCAGCCAAGAAGGATTATAATAAGTTCCAGTTGTGTATACTCCATTAACTACCGATCCCGCTTGTCCGCTTGTGTTTTGATTAAATGTTGGCCAAGTAAATGTACCAGACGAGAAGTTACCAGACTGTGGAGTTCCAAGAATTGGAGTAACCAATGTTGGACTACTCAGTATTGGACTTGAATTTAATACAGCATATCCTGAACCTGTACTTACTGTTACACCAGTACCACCATAAGCAACAGGAATTGTTGAACCGTTCCAAACACCAGTAGCAATTGTTCCAACAGAAGTTAAACTGGAAGAAACGACTGTAGATTTTAATGTTGTTCCACTCAAAGTACTGGCATCGGCCGTAACTGTAATTGCAGTTGAACCATCAAAGTTTACTCCGTTAATTGCTCGAGGAGTTTGTAATGTAGTTGCAGTACCAGCATTACCAGAAATACTAATACCGTAAGTACTTCCCGAACCTAATACATTCTTAACAAATGCTGTAGTAGCAATTTGAGTATCACTATTTGCAGTTAGTGGTGTAGGCGCTGCTGGAGTTCCTGTGAATGTAGGAGAAACCAATGTAGCTTTTCTTGTTTCCAAATCTTGTATTGCTAATTGAATTGTATTAGCGGAAGAAACAATACCTCCTACTGGAGATGTAAATGTAATGTTATTTGCAAAATAGGGATTGAGAATATATCCATCAACTTCAAGTAAAATACTAGTACCGTTTGTTGGAGAAGAACCAAATGTAACAATACCTACACCGCCAGTATTTCCACTAGTTTCTGTATATCCTGATGTTTGTCTTATACCATTAAAATAAACTCGTAATTGGTCTGTACCAGGAACATATACTGGTGTTGAGTATGCTAAACCAGAACCATTTCCTGTAGCAGTTGTTTTGCTTGATGCAATTGTTGTACCGGGAACAGCAGAACCTCCACCGCCGCCAGTACCACCAGCAGTCCAGTAGAATGAACTACCACCGCCACCACCTGTACCAAGAACGTAACCAGCAGGAACACCTACAGTAGTTGGTAACAAATTGAACATTGCAGTAGCTTTATCTGTTGCGCCTGTACCACCTTGAGTAATTGGTAAAGCAGTAGTTAATGACAAAGCATTAAATGTTGGACTTGCAGATGTTCTTAAATCTTGTGGAGTACTAATCGTTAATGTATTTCCAGAACCTGTAATAGTTACACCATTGGTACTAGTAAGATTTATAGTACCATTACTTGGTACAGATGTGCCGGATGTTCCAACAAATAAATTAGCAGAAGTATTAGCACGAGCATATGAAGCTTGTGAATATACTTGATTAGCAGAAATCCAAGAATTTTGTGTGGCGTCAATACCAGAAATAATCGACACATTGGTGGAAATTGATGTGCTTAGATTTGCTACGTTTTGACTAATTTGTTGTTGTAAATTGCCGGTCGTTGTAGTAATAAAGTTATTTAAAGCATTAGCAACGTTAGCAGATGCAGCCGTTGTTGTGCTTGTTGAATATACATTATCTACTATTTGTTGTGTAGTTAATATTCTATAATAGTAACCATTTGCAGTAGAATCAGCAATAGACCAATAAGTGTTTGTTTGATCCCATTTAATAGAAGCATTACCGCCAGTACCAGTTCTGTAAGCGTTAATTGTTACTGTTTGATTAGGAGTATTTGAACTTAGAGTGAATGTTGGCGTGTTGTATACCGTTGCGCCATTAATTGTAAAATTACCAATAACACTTAAACCACCAGTACCAACTGTTAATGAGTTAGCGGTCATACTAGCATTACAAGCAGTAATACTAGTACCAACAGATAATGTTGGGGTGTAAATTAAGGTATTGGCAGAAATAGTATCAACATATTCTGTGCCAGAAATACTTAATGTTGTTGCACTTAATCCATTGTTTGCTTTAATATTACTACCTGTGATTGCATTAGTGACGGTTAAAGCAGAAGAAACAATATTTGTATTTGCTTGTAAATTGTTTACATAAGCAGAATTAGCAAATTGTGTAGCAGAATTTACTACAGCTGTATTGACAGAAGTGTTGGCTTGTAATATATTGACATATCCAGTACCAGTAGCGCTAAGAGTAGTTGCTGATATAGTAGGAGAACTTACTGAAGTGTTGGCTTGTATAGTGTTTGAATATGTAACACCAGTAACACTCAAGGTAGCGGTGTTAACATTGGTATTTGCTTGTAGATTATTAGTATATGTAATACCAGTAACACTTAATGTGGCGGTGTTAACATTGGTATTAGCCTGTAATACATTAACAAAACCAGTACCAGTAGCACTTGTGGTGGTTGCTGAAAGTATTGGAGTGCTTACTGAAGTGTTGGCTTGTAGATTATTAGTATATGTAATACCAGTAACACTTAATGTGGCGGTGTTAACATTGGTATTAGCCTGTAATACATTAACAAAACCAGTACCAGTAGCACTTGTGGTGGTTGCTGAAAGTATTGGAGTGCTTACTGAAGTGTTGGCTACAAAATAATTTGTTGTAGTATTATTTGTAACAATAACATTACCAGATACTATATTAGTATTTGCTTGTAGATTATTGGTGTAAGTTTGGCCGGTAACCGATAATGTTGCAGTATTAACTACAGTATTTGATTGTAATATATTTGTAAATGTTCTTCCTGTTACACTCAATGTGGCAGTATTAACAGAAGTATTTGATTGAACCACATTGGCAAACAATGTGCCAGCAACTACTTCATTACCACCAATAAAGGAATTTGTTATAACATTCAATGTTGATGTATTGGTATTATTATTGGCAATTAAATTGTAACCTGTTGCATTATTTGTAACAATAATATTATTATTAAAGAAAGCATTTTGTACCACAGAGAGTGTATTGCTTAATGTAGCCGCACCGGTAACAGTCAAAGTGTTACTTAGCGATGCTGCACCGGTGACCGTTAATGTATTTCCCATCGTGACTGGTCCAATAACGGAAGCATTTCCTGTTATTGCTGTGAATCCACCGACTGTTGCGTTGTTTGAAACTGCAAGACCTACACCAGAACTATTGGCAATTAATTGTCCACCAAAAATGCCTTTTCCTGTTGGAGCATCCAATAAAATTGTTGTATTTCCTAATCGTAATTGGCCTTGAGTAATTCCAAGATTATTTTGAACTGTTACTGAAGAACCTGGACCCAAAACTTGAATTGTATTATAAAATAAAGATGGTCCATTTGCTTGTAGTGCCAATGACGGATCTAGAGTGATAAATGTGCCAGTATTTTTGGTATAATTATTGGCTGCAAGATCGTTGTTTTCTTTTGCTAGAGAATTAATTGTACCCATCTGTTCAAGAAAGGTATTCGTCAGACTGAGTAATGAAACTGTATTAGCCATTTAAATTTTTATCCATTAGTTGCATTAATAATTGCTTTATATCTTGCATATCATCTTTGATAGCTTTAACATCTTGCTTTAAATTATTTATTTCATCTCTTTGAGCAGCTGCAAAGTTTCTTTTTCTCAAATAGTCATTTAATCCATTTTGGTCTTTATTAATAAGGCCCATAGATTCAGTATCACGAACAAGAGAGGTACCAGGTATTTGAACAAGCATAATTAGAAGGTGGTATTAACTGTGGAAGGTAAAGCAATTGTTCTCATATCTGTTAAGAAAGGAACAAAAGTATTATCGGATGTAGTTAATACAATCTTGATGGCAAATTGACTAAATGTTGTATAAGTTTGGCCATTTAAACTAGTATAGCTTACATAACCTTGGTCAACACCATTTGTACCTGGAGCAAATACAAATTCTTTTAAATCCGTTCTACTTTGAGAATAAGATGTATTAGAACTATTAATCTTAGTCATTAACTGCCAAGAACCACTCTCAAAAGTTTGAGTATCATAACGATTTAAAACTTTGTAGTATACATTAATGTCTGTATTATTTGGGCGATAAGCAGTTAAATAAACATTCAAGTCACCAGAATCATTTCCAGCATCCAATACAACTTTCTTGGTAACATATTTAGCAGCTGCTGGACCGCCATTTGGTGATGTTTCTCCCGTTATAACCGCAGAAGCTCCTGTACCAGTAGCACTAGAAATTGTGATTGTTGGAGTCGAAATATATCCAGAACCTGGTGTTGTAATATAAACAGAAGTAACTACTCCGTTTGCCACATTAGCAACAGCATATGCTTGTGTACCATTAATGCCTGTTGGAGCAGATATTGTAACATTGGCAGAACCGTTTGCTAAAAGTGAAAGACCGTTAGCGTAACCAGAACCACCAGAAGTCACGGTAATTAAACTATTTGACAATGGAGTATTATTGATGTTCCAAGTAATTGCATATGTTGATAGTCCAGATTCAGAAACAATAGGACTTACATATGGATCAAGAGAAGCTAACTGAGCATACAATGAAAATGATGTATTGGAATTAGCAACAAGGACTCGTTCACCTTGGTTATCATTCAAATAAATGTTGTCTGCTGCAGCAGTACCATATTTACCTGGAGTAATATTTGTTAAACCAGCCGCAGCACCTGAAGCCAAAGTAGCATTATAATTGTAATTAATTCCCGTAAAAGTTGGCGTAAAATCAGTTGTTGTAATATTAAATGCGTCAACATTAACATTTGTTCCAGTGAAAATACTATTAGCATTTGCGTAGTATTGAATTTGTTGGTCAATCAATGTTCTTTGTGGCAATTTAGCAGGAACAACAAATTGAATATTTGGAGTTTGTGTAGTATCAAAAATACATTGATTAATAACAAACATCAAATCTTGATTTTGGTCAGCAGTCCAAGTTTTTGAATTTTGTGATAAGAACAATGAACCAACATAAGGAGCGGCACTAATCTGACTTATTGTTGTGGGTTCTACATATTTTGGTGATGAAGGAGGTATGTTTGATACCGATGAAGGTTTTGCATTATCTCCACTCGCCGCTGTCCACAATGTATATTCATCTGACTTAGATTGTACCATAAAGGCATACAATACATTTGGTTGAATATAGACTGGAACATCAAATACAAATTCTACATAACTTGCTGGATCCAAGTAATTTGGATTTTGAGAAACTTCAGGTATAATACTACTTGCTGGCATAACCACAATAGAATGGTCTAGAGTTTCACCATTGGGATATCCATTTAATGTTCCAATAATCGAAAGTGTTACTTGCGTTGATGTATTTGAATTGGCAGGAGCCGAAGCGAAGAATAACTTAACAGAACTTAAGAATGTTCCGTTTGGATACTCATTACCAATAATAAATGTTTGTGCAACAGGATCCCATGGAGATATTGTTGTAACTGTATTAATTTGTGTTTTTGAATTTACTTGTGTAAAAGTATTTTTTGCTCCAGCAGGAGAAGCACCAAAATCAACCGATTGTTGTGTTGTTTGCAAACCTTCAGCGTAGAATACGCCTTCTGCATAGGTTGTTGATGCCGATTGATTTCCTGCAGGACCATTATCAATACGCAATGTTCTTTGGCCTGTATGAAAAATTCCAGCAGGTAAATTAAAGATTCCGTAGAATGAACCTGATTCGTCAGAAACAAAATCACCAATAGAATAAATGTCACCATTTGCAGTATTGATACTTGATGATAAGAAAGCAACTTGATTTGCTGCAATATAGTTTGTTATTGTTGCAGACTGTCCAATGCCAGTACCTGTACAAATATAAATTGTATTACCATTATAGTAACCATCTGTAGCAGAAGCTAATGGTGACAATTTAATTTGATTTGTACCAAATGATGTTGGCCAAGTATTTTGAATCTGTCCACCAAAGTGATTAGTTGAAAATATTGTACCATATGCGGTTGAAGATACTGCCGTACCCGATGCATTAAATTGTGCATTTAAAAGTGTTGTTGAATTACTATAAACTGTTGAGTATGGATCAGCGGCAACATATAATCTAACTCTATTATAATATAAATTAGTGCCCGCCATTGTTAATGAATTTGGATAATAATATACTGCAACAACTCTTGCTGTAGGAACAAATCCTCCATTTACAGAACCCGATGGTGCATAACCTACTATATCACCTGCTTCGAATGTTCCAGAATCTCCTGATACTGTCAATTCAATAATATTTGTTTTACGAATATAATTATCAATTGAAGTATTATCAAAATAAGAATTTAAATAAGAATTAGTTAACAATCCTTGAGCTGAAACCACAATTTGTTGAGGTCTGATATATGGTAAAATGGAAATATCAGTAATATACCCGTTGTTTAATGCGTAAGTATTTCCAATATTATTATAGTTACCAAGAACATTAGTTTGTTGTGATTGTGTAGTTGTTGTGGTCGTACTTGTGGAATATCCAACATATCCATAAGGACTTGGATTTATATTATGTCCTTCTGTGTTTGTAGTTGTTGTGTATGAAGTACCAGAAATTGACTGCCAGTTTCCTGCAGTTAATACATTGATAGCAGCAGAATTTGCTTGGAACACTTGCAAATTGGGATCAGTTATTAATAGTGCAGGAGCTTTAGTAGTATCAACCCAATTGTCTACGTTTGGAGATAAAGTTAAAGTTCCTTGATCGATGGCGTGTGCAAATGGATTAAGATTTGTGGTTCTTGATGCATATTTTTGCGTAATCACATTTGATGTTGTGTATGGCAAACTATAATAATAAACGTTACCGTCTTTATTAATTGTATAACCTAAATTGCTTGCTGAAGTCGAATCCAACGTACCAAAGTTATATGCTGTGGCCAACGATTGTAATTTATAGTTACTTACATTTTGTGTTGCCGTCATTTTTTTATTCAAACGGTCAATCGTTGCACCATAATCAGAATTTAATGTATCAGCAGTTGCATATGAACTAAAGTCATCAACTAAAATACCATTTTTGAATCGATTTAAACCGTAAGCATCAGAAATTTGTAACTGCTGCGCACTAGATTCCAATACACTCAAAGCAGTGTAGTACTCAACATTGTTGATACGATTTTCTAAACCAGCAATGTCTTGCATGGTATAACGTTTGTGTTGAACTTTATTGATGCCCAAATCAGGAACAAATCCAGCAGGAGCTTCTGTTGGTAAATAACCTGTATATGGTTTGAGTGACAATTGTGCTAAAGTTAGTGATCCGTCAGGCGATCCAGGGAAAATTGGATTCAAAGATGGAGTTCCTTGAACTATTTGGAATGAACCATCTTTTGTCAACACCAATAAATCTTGTCTACCCAAATAATAATTATAATTTCCAGTAAATGTTGAGTTATCTACTGGCATTAATGCATTATTTCCAGCCGCAGTAGAGTTTGAATAATTAAACACAAACTGTGTCTGTGCGTTATATCGTGTAGGTCTAAAATCAATACAATCTCTTAACGCATATGTTATACCAGATTTAGCTGTATAATTTGGTATTTGTTGATATTGTTCATTACCATACGAAGCAACACTAAAGAATCCATCACCACCAGAATGCTGGTAGTAGTTTATAAGCACCAAAATATTTCCTTTTGGTTGTGGTGCTCCAGGTTCCAATGTGATGGTAGCATGGTCATAATATCCATCTCTTTGTCCATTATCAAAGTTGTAATTATTTGTAACATCATATGATGGATTAGTCAACATTGCTACTGTTGGTGTAACACTTGGTGAACCCGTATCAATAATTTGTACCAAAGATTTAACATCAGACACATACAAACTTTGTTTTGTTCCCGGAAATACTAATCCAGGATTTTGAATATAAATTTGTCCAGTTGACGTTTGCGGAGTATCATCAACAAAAGTATAGGTACCAGCGATTGCCGTATTACTTGAATTAATTGTAGATTTACTGGCGTTAATTAAATATTTTTTCTTTAATATACGACCAGGATCATCACCGTTAAGAACAAATACAGTTGCAATTACAGTAGCAGTAAATGAACCGCCAACATCGGTTGCTGAAAGTGTTGCAACGGTACTAGTACCGTCCATTGTAATTGATCTTCCTGATGTTGTCCAAGGAACATTATCACCAACATTTAAGTTAGAAGAACCTTTATTTGTAACAATAATTGTATAGTTTTGTTGATTGAAAAATTGGTTTCCGTTACCTGCGGAATAAGTTCTTCCTGGTATACCTAAATGTCGAATTGTTCCTGTTGGTTCTGTTAGTGTACCAGAAATAGTTCCGGATCCAGAGAAAGAAACGTTACGCCAAACTTGTTGTGTGTTGTATGCAGTAGAATAAAGATTTGCTACATAAGGACTACCAACCGTAAACACCAATTCTGGTGAAGATGGGTTTTCTAAAATTGTTACTCCATTAATTTTACTCTCTGGATCAATAGTAGCAGTAGCAGTAAGTGATAATGGATAAGAAGCTTTGGTGGAAGTGTTAGCAACAGATTGAATATTTCCAGCGGCAAAATTTAAATTAAAGATTGATGTTGTATCTGGAGTAACGGTCCAGTTTTGATTAACTGTTGCAGTTTTTGTTGTTCCGTTATAGGCGGTAATTGTTCTAAAATCTCCGGCATCTGTACCGTTTACAATAGAAATATTAACTCCAACATATGCAGCGTTTGATGAAGAATAGTAACTCGGGAAAGTAACTGAATTTGTTGTTGCTGAAACTACGTTAGCATTGGCTGAAGAATTTAACAAGTCTGAAACATACATTCTGTAAACATATGAGTTTGCAGTTGGATCAGCAGTATTTGCATTATGGTCAAAAGCAAGACCACGAATATATCCTGTAGAAACTAATGTAGAACTGTATGTGTTTGCAGTTGTTGTATTAATATTTGCTGATGTTACACAATGAAAATCAATTGGCTGATAAGTTGTTGGTTCAAACCAACCACCATTAGCGCCACGCACTGTGTCAACATAGAAAAAACTACCATAATCAATGAATACTGGATTATTATTTTGTGTTGCTTGTGTTCTTGCACGATAGCTTGTTAAATCAATTGGACCTGGATTTTCAATACGGTAACCATGAACATAAGCAAGGCCTTTACTTACAGACATAATGTAAGAAGCGTTAGAAGAATCTGCCGTATTTGCTTTCGGTGTTAGCTTAAAATCATTAACAACATAATCACCATTAGTTTCATAGTCACGTTTGGCAAAATAGTCATCGATAACATTATAAACAGAACTGCTAACAATAGTTGCAACGGCACCATTTGTAATTCGTGCAAGTTCAATAAATCCAGAATCATCTCCAAATGTGAGTGGCCGAGTTTCTAACGACAATGTAATCTGGTAACGGTCTGCACCTGGTGCTTGGAAGTTTGATGCGCCAATTGCAGGATCCAATAAAGAAGAATCTCCAACATAATCTTGAATCGTTTCAGTAATATTTAAACCTAAACGCAAATTTGGAGTATTATCATATTTGTCCAAAATAATTGTTTGTGGGTTTACTTGTACAAAAGTTCCATATGAACAATTTGTATTACTAGAATTAGTATAACTACTAGAAATATAGAATACACCTTGTGCAATAGAACCAACAGAACTTTGTCCTGTTGAATTGGATGTAATTGCAACTGCTGCTAAATTTGAATTGATATCATAAATGGTTTGTCCGTCTGTAAAAGGTTGACCAGACAAATAACTTACAACTAATGTTGGAGGATCTCCGGCATTTGAAGAACCGGTTGGCGTGGCTACCGCTATAACTCTGGCATTAACAATACCATAAACATCACGAATTAATTTACCTTTAAATTGAGTTACATCAATTGCAGAACCTTGATATGTTGTTTGTAATTTAATATAATAAACATTAAAGTTGGTTGTTAATTGACCACCAGTTACAGGAGAATTTTGTTTAAATATATTATCAGCAAATTTGTGAACTTGATCTTGAAGAATTGTTTGAGATTGAGTTAATTCACGAGCTTGAACGGCATATCCTGGTTTAAACAGAATACGATAATAGTTCTTTGTGGGATCAAAATCATCAAAATAAGGGTCAACGTTGAAATTCAGCGGCATTTTATTCCTTTAATAACCTACAACAAATTTAAATATTTCTATTCCATCAGAACTTCTTTGTACACCAGTTCGATTATCAATAATTGCTATATTTCCAGAAAAAGGAATAAATCCTTGAGGACTGTTTTGATAACTAAATAAAGTTCTTATTGTTCCTGAACTTACACCATAAAGAGGCGCATTGATTGTAAATGTTCCACTTGTATTTATCACCTTAACTATATTGGTTATGGGATCATGGTCAAGAACTGTTCCAAGAAATGTTGAGTTGTTCAAACTAGAACCTTGGTAAATAATCTCGTCACTAGTAAATTGACCAAAACCACTTGAAACTGTAAGTTCTGTTGCTATCTTATAAATTGGCTTAGATGCCGTTTCTATTGTGGTAGTATTTCCACTAGTCACATAAGCCAGGGGATTAATCACTAATCCAACTTGACGGTAATCTATATCAGTAGGAACATAATTAATACCATCGATGGTTTCTCCGCCACTAAACTGGCTAGTAAACATAACTCGACTACAACCTAATTCTGAGATTGGATCAAAACCGTGGCCACCTATAGGACTGGTTGGAGCAATCAAGGTTGCGCCTGAACCTAAAGCCGTATTAGAAGATGATATTGAAGCGTTGGCGTAACTGTAACTGGTTCCTGGACTAACCACCACAACATCAGTAACCGATCCATTCACAATTATGGGATTGGCAACCACACCAGTACCATTACCTGTGACGTTTACTGTAACAATTGAGTTTGCGGTATCATAACCAGAACCAGGAGTTAATACATTAATTACTTCTATATCACCAAAACCCGCATCAGATTGTACGGGATTTGGAGTATTTTGGCCAACAGGAATAGGCATCCAATCATTATCTAAAAACTTTTGTTTACTTCCAGTATCAATGGTATACATGTATTTCCATTTGTAACCATCACCGGCACCTTGGAAAATATTATTTGTTTTATAGTTTCCTGGCTGAAAATAAGGTTCATATTTTGATGGCTGGCCATTATTGTTCCACAAACATTTGAACACTTGGTCGTAACGGTTTCTTACATAGAAATGTAAAACAAAAAGACCATCAGCCCCAACTTGAAACATATCAATGTTGTCTTGATAGTAGTCATAGACAGTATTATAAGACCAATCAATTCTTTGTGTTACTGGACTAATATCACTTGAATTGATTTGTTTTGCAACAAACATATTGTTAAATATTTGTTTAATATATGATTGTGTTTGTGTTGGTGCTGTAGGATTATTTTCATCCGACCAAGGATCAACTTGAGATAAAAAACAATATAATGTTCCTACAAGTTGATTTGTATTTTCGATTACAGAAATAGGAGCATAGTAAGCTTGTTCAACTTGAGAAACTTTAGCGCCGTAGGTAACAAGATTTTTATTTGACATGATTTATTTATTATGCGTGAACAACAGCTACAAAGGTATTTGATAGTGTGCCATCAATACTCATATACCTTGCCATAATTGTTGATGTTCCAGGAATTGCATAAGTTGTTGAGTTTGTGGTTGAATTAGTTGCAGATACACCATGTGTAAATGTTTGATTTGTGCCTGCAGTATTTGTAATCCATGCCACAACTTCTTTGCCGGCAGTTAAATTGGATAAAGTCACAGCTAAACCGGTTGCAGTTTGAGCACGAACCAATGAATTATTGGCCATATCAATTGTAATAGCGGTTTGAGCACTTGGATATGCCAATGGAGTATAAACGAATCCTTTTTGCGGAATTATATAACCGGTAAATGATACTGAATCCGCATTAAATGTAGCAATTTTTTGAATTGTATTTGATCCATTTGGAGTATTCCAAAATTGAATTGCTGTACCACGATTTGTATCACTAAAGTTTTCAGAAGCAACAAAATCAATTTTAGTAGGACTTGATGCAGGAAATTGAGTGCTTGTATAACCATTACCTACAATACGCATCATCACATCGTTATTCTGTGTTGCTGCTGGAGATGCAGCAGAACCTCGACCCATACGACCAATCAAAGTGGGATAAGTGTTCTGACCAAAACTATCAATTACTACTCTAGTTACAGCATTTGCTTTGCCTGTAACTTGTAACATATAATTTGTATTTGATGGTGCAAAAGTTGTAAAATTATTACTTGCTGTTATTTGAACAAATGTCGTATTCTGTTGAAAATTTGAATTATTGAATTGAATAATACCATTTGATGCAACCACATTGCTGGTTGTCAAAATGCCAGGAACAGTTAAATTATTATTAACAGTAATTGTTGAGGTATTCTGTAATGCAGTATTTGCAATGGATCCGGCCAAATTTGCTTTGTCGTAAGCATTTTGAATGGTTGTATTTTGAGCATTATTGATTGACTGTAAAAAAGCAATATTGGCATTAGCACTAACAAGTCCACCAGCCGTCACATTTGCCTGGTTAAACGCAGCAGTTGAATAACTTGCTGGATTTGCTGCAGTATTTTGTGTAGTACCATCACCAAATACAATTAAATTATTTAAGTCTAAAATATTATTAATCGTAAAATTTGTTGCATTTGAACTTGCCACAACGTTTGATGCAGTACCACCACCAACAATAAACTTTAACGCTGTGTTTGTTGTGGTTGTGCCTACAATTAAATTTCCACCATTCGATCCTGTTGTTCCTTGAACATAGAGATAACCATCTAGCGGATTAACAGCAGTACCGATGTTATTAAATTCTTGACCAGGTTGATATAGTTTGTTTGCATAACCCATATCAATAAAGTTGGTCGAATCGGTACCACCAGAACCTACGTTAGCAGTTACAACAATATCAGCCGAACCGCCATCGTTGGTGTTGACCAAATTGGTTTGAATATAAGATTGACCAGATAATGAAAATTGAGCAATAGTATTTGGTAAATTTTGTTGGTTAACTCCAACATTAAGAATATTATTTGAGTATAAACCTGTGGCTAAAGTGGTTGCCGTAAACTGATAGGTTGCATATGAAGGAACGTCAACACCCAAAAACAGCGTTTGTGCTGTATTTGCTTGTAAATAGTTCAATACGGGTAAGTCTGTTATTTTTACGGTACTCATTCTTTAACCTTTTTTTATCCTAATACGAGATAAGATCCTGCTTGTGTTGTAATGTTATTTCCACCTTGATCCACCAATTCTGGTGAATATTGTATTCCTACAGGTCCAATAATTTCAATATCGGCGGCTTGAGCCACAAAAGTCCTATTGACTGACATATATCCATTTGTGTTATTGGCTAATGCTCCACTCAAGAATATAATACCATTGTTGGTAGTATAATTTACACTTGATACAGTTAATACAGAGTTATTTGGAACTAGTATTTTATCGCCAGCACGAACTATATCTTTCAACGGATAATCCGTATTACTGTAAACACCGCCATTTACATAATCATAAGAACCAGTCAATGATACTATATTTATCTGAGAACTACCAGCGGTTCCAGTAACATTTGCAACATTTGCAAAAGTTAACCAAGTTGAATCTTGTAGTGTTATTAGATTTGATCCGCCAGAAATTAACAAATCTTCTGATCCGGACTCACTTTGAATATCTTCTGAACCAGTATCCAGTAATAAATCATCAATGGTAGAATCAATAACCAATGAAACTTTGGAGAATATAATGTCTCCATTGGCGTTGGTCATTTTAAGATAACTATTGGCTGGAACTATACCTTGCAAATCTTCACTTCCAATTCCAGTAATTGAAACCACATTGGTACTTTGATTAACAAAGTCCGTTGTCATGGTAGCTTGACCTATACCTCCACTATAATAAGAGAATGTGTGACCAGTTTCAAATCCTTCTTGCATACTAGAATTATAATTATTTGCAGACCTCATTAAGTTCCGTCCAAGAACTTTCATTCCAGACGGATGTAATAAATTCAATAAAATGTCACGATATTTTGCAATCTCTTTTTCTAGTGTAATCTGATAGGTAAAGTTGTTATAATCTGGACTTTGTAATACGCTAAATCCGCTAGGTTGACCAGTAGAATCTAGATATTGTCCTGAACTATAAACTAGTCCGTTTAAGAAAGACGCTGTGCCTTGAGCAGTACCATCTCCATAATTAATGTAATATCCATTCTGAGCAAACCTTGTAGCCGCATTAAATGACGGATATTGATTTGAATGTGTTAGTGTTAAATTTTTAGAATCAATTTTTAATGGTAAATTATAATTTGGATTTGAATTATAATTATACACTCTAAGCACATGTAATGATTGTAGTGGGTTGTTGTATGCAACCAGAGGATTTAAAAATAAAGAATCTACTATTGCTTGGTAAGATGGATTAGTAATATTTACAATATCACCAGCGGTCATTGTAGATGTTGTATTGGTTGATAGTATAATTGAATTATTTGAAACATCTGTACCAACAACATAAGAACCTGAAGGAATATTATTTCCTGAAATGTAACTATTGTTTGCAAATAATGTGAATACATTAGCAGTATTATTGATGGTAATGTAATTACTTGGTGTTGATTGTGAAGTAGAAATTGTTGCAGTTACGTTACTAGATTTTTGATATATTAAGTCGCCTTTGGTTGGTAGGTTGTTAACACTAACACCAGTAACCACCATATCCTGAACTTTAAAAGAAACATTAGGTGCAGAAATATAATCTTCACCTGGATCAGAAATATTAATTGTTGTAATTGTTCCTACTCGGTTTGTAATAGGATCAAATGCTGCGCCTGTACCTAATGTGCTTGTTATAGTCAAAACTGCATTTGATCCTGTGCTACTTGTAACTGCTACTGACGGTAATCCTTTGTTATATCCCATACCACCAATTGGGTAATTTCCTGTAGAGGAATAAGTTACTCCGGTAATTGCACCTGTGTTACTGACGGTTGTAATGATTGCATTTGCACCGTATCCTGATCCGTTAGCAATTATAATTTTATCATTTACAGAATAATTTTGTCCACCGTTAATGATTTGAATAGGAGATAAAATTCCTAAATTTGCTAAATCGATAGCTTCTGTACCGTCTTGTGATTCGTAGTAAGAATGTGCCGTAACTATTGGTGTACCTACTATTCCACCGCCAGCAAAATCAACAAGAACTGAAGCAATTGGATATGTTGCAAATGAAGTAAAAGTTAAAGCATTAACCAATTTGGTGTTGGCGTTTGATGTGTTATAATAAGAAATTAATTTTCTTGTAACGCCACTAGTTATTCCCGTAAGGTTGGCTGATGTGGTTGGTATTGGTCCGTAAACATTAGATAATTTTAAAATATTGTTTGAAGTATCGTTTGTAGCGACTGTTCCATAAAATGAAGGAGTATTATAGTTACCTTGGTATACAATTTCTCCAACAGAATATTCTCCATTAGAAAGAAATAAAACAGTATTTGCGCCTTGAATAGAGTAAGAATTTAATGTTCTAAAAGTACCAGAAGAATTACCAGTAACTAAAAAAGTATTTGCTGGAGAACCAGTTGTACTTTGTAAGTACAATACGTTATTTGGAGAATCAAAACGGACAACTGTTCCTCTAAAAGTATTACTTGATAGGCTTGTCCCTTGAAATACGACTTCACTATTGGCGTAAATTGATTTTGTATTAACTGTTGCATAAAATGTTGCAGGGAAATAATAGTCTGATGCACCTATTTGTAAACTAGCCTTTTGTCCAATATAATCGGTAGCAATAAGAGTTACATTTGCAATACTTGATGCAGTGGTGTCTAATTGTCCAACGTGAGCATTTGCACCACCAGCACCACCAGTAATTATAATGGTCGTTTCATTGTTAGTATAACCAAATCCTCCAGAAGTAACATCAATTCTTTGAAGTGCTCCAGTAGTTGTTTGGCCGACCGTTGCAGTTGCTCCGTGTCCGGTGTTTGAATTTAAACCACCATAAATTGTTATTGGATCACCAGAAAGATAATTTTGACCTCGATAATTTGGATTAATCTTGATTTGATTGATTTGGCCAACAATTTGTCCTAATATAGGATTTTGATTTGAATCAAGCACATATTGATTTTGTGCATTAAGAACATAAACAACTTCTCCGGATTGAAATAGTCTTTCTATATTAGAAATGAAAACTTCAATCTTACCTGTTGTAGTTGTTGAAGTGTTTTCAATAACGGCTACTGTTTTTGATGTTCCACCAAATAATTTTAATCCTTGTAGATTATACCAATTAGGTATTTGTTCTGTTGGCACACGACCAATCACCACACTTTTGGCAACATACCATTTACCTGAAGAAGGTATTAATACAGCATCTCCTGTATTAAAAAAGTCTACATCTGTATTGTATAATATTCTGAATAGAAATTGATAAGAAGCCGGGGTTCCTTTAGATTGATATAATTGTCTTGCAAGTTTTATAACCTTTGTTTTATCTGCAAGTATATCTGTTGGAAAATAAGAAAGGAAGTCATTATAAAAATAATTAATAAATTCATTAACAACTGGATCAGTACCTTGTGCTGCCGTATTTGCAGCAGATAACTCATCAATATCTTTATAGTTTAATAAATTTTTTGAAATGTCCAACACGCCATCTTGTTTTTCCATCCACTCATAGTAAGCCTGAAGGAATAGGACAAAATTTTGATAATTATCATCGTCCCGAATAAATGCGGGAAGTTGTGATGGAACTAAAAGTGAGGTTTTTTGATTACTTTGTATCATTATTATTTTGCAACAACAGTAACAGAGATTGCTGCAGGATCATAAGGATCAATTGTAATAATTTTATTATATGTAGAATTGATAATATTGGAATTAGGATTTACAGCAACTGCAAATTGACCCAATGGATTATCAACATCTAAAGGACTAAAATTGGTTAAAGTTACAATTCCCTTTGCATAATCAATCGTTCCTGCATTACCATTTAAAATAGTTTTAACATTGGTATTTGTATTATAATATGTTCTTAGAGTACCTGTGCTTCCTTGTAACATAACTGTTGCTGATGCAAGTTGTCCTGTTGTGTCGCCTGGACCAGAAGAAATTGTTACAATAGCACTAGTGTAGTTATTTCCTGAACTATCAACAACAATGTTATTAATTGTTCCACCAGAAGTTAATACTGCGTGTGCAGTTGCACCTGTTCCGTCACCTAAGATAGTAACGATGGGTTGTGCAGTATATCCAAAACCAGGATTGATAAGATTTATACTTTGCACACCATAAGTTGATTGTGGTATTTCTTCAATATAGACTCCATCGATTACATTTCCTAAATTTGCCGGATCGGTAAATTGTAGAGCAGGAGAACTAGACACACCACTTTGGAACATACCTTTAGCCAAAGGTGTGCTATAATTTAATGTATATGTTGTCGAACTATTTAAATTTGGATAAAATTTCTTTTGTAATTGAACTTTGAAGTCACTACTTAAAATTGATTTGTCATAATTTTGAATTGCTGTTAATAAATCATAAGAACTAAAAGTAGAATTAAAAGTATTTAAAGTGGTTAAACCAAAGTTTTGAATTGCTGCAGTTACCCCTGCTTGAATTTGTGCAGCCGTTTGATTTGTTATGCTTGGATTATAATAAACAGTAACATTTAATTTTAAATAAGTATAATCGGGATCAACAATAGTAGGTGAAACAGTCAATACCGAAATTGGTTGAATCAAATTAGAAATAATTTGTTGTTTCTGCACATCAGTTAAAGAATACGAACCTTGTGGCTTTAAAGCAATAAACACTTTTCCATAAACAGGAGGAACATTTTCTTCTCCACCCCACACATTCACAGCATCAAACGCATACCCTAAAGTATTTTGTTGTATGGCAGCAATGTAATCGTTTTTACTTACTGCACGACCTTGAGCTGCAAAAGCTTTGGGTGCTTGAAATTTAATAGAATCAATAGTTTCTTTGTTACCACCAGCAGTCGCTGAATAAACAGATTTAACTGCTGACGGTGCATAACCTGAAACAGTATTCATCATAACAAAGCTATTGGCGCCTGCGGCCGCAGAACCTTCGGTCGACAAATAACTTACTCTTACGATATTTCCATCAGTTAATTTTTTTCCTAATACTCCGTCACCAAAATAAATTTGATAATTGCCATCTAAGGATTCTTGTAAGAAATATACAGTTGATTTACCTGTTACTTGTAGAGCATTTGTTGCTTGATTATATACAACAAAAGACGAATTAGTTGAAGATTCTTGTACAACAACTTCTAGTGTAGTTGTATCAATTGTAGCATCAGGAATTTCAAAAATATATGTTGGATTTGTACTGGAATTTACTGTAAAGTTGTATGCGGCTGGTACACCTTGCTTGATAACAACATTTTGAAAAGTAACTGTATTATTTGCATCTCTATTGGCAGCATATGAATCTGTGTTAACGAATGTATAGTTTATGCCATTAATTGCTGAAGAAATAAAGTTTTGATATGCTGGTAATGTCAAAGAATTGGTTGTGACATTAGTAAAGACAACATTAACTGTTGCTGTTGGTGCAATAGCAGATTTAGGAGTATAGTTTAATACTTTCGCCTGAGAAACAACTGAACTTCTTTGAACTGCTGAATCTAAGAACATCTCATTGGCTACCATATTTAAATAGTAGGCATTGTATTGAGTATTGTATGATAGAAGGTCAACTAATGTGTTTAGTGCGGATCCTTCAAAATTGTAGTCTTTAAATGTGTCCTGACTTTGTAGAAAGG
>TBL_comb47_HYPODRAFT_10001149_pt1 | contig 34736 bp, 30 predicted proteins | sample TroBogypolimnion_40_FD_10682 | JGI IMG/M metagenome (IMG submission 10682)
TTGGCGGGCTTATCAAAATGAACCTTTATAGAATTATTGGGACGATACGGCGTGCCGGTTTTCAGTAAATCACTGAGTGACTTAGAATCCGATATTTTCAATACAATATCGGCATGATCTTAGGTTCACTCAGTAACATCCCCGGTTTTTCGCTCCTGATTTTCTGAATCGCATTTTCAATCTGTCCAAGTGTGCACGGCATGGTAGCTACCGAGAACATAGCCTTTTCCCCTTTGTGCCGGTTATGGCTCACAGTTTCAATATTTATTTCCTGGTTACCAATGGCAGTGGTAATAAATCCTGTCGTTCCCGGAATATTTCCTGTCTGAAAAGAAATCAGGTAAGGAAACACAAACTTATGTGATTCAGCCAGATTGCACTCCTGCTTTGCCGGGATATTTTGTATTTTGTCACCATACCGTGCAATAAAAACAATGTCTGAAACAATTGACATTGCCGTCTCTGTGGAACCGGCACCCTTACCGACTAAAAAATGAACCCCCGAATAATGATTATTGATGCGCACCGCATTGGTGGCTCCGCTGACATCCGAAAGGAAATTGCTGTTTTTTACAAGCATTGGGCGCACGGTGGCATAAATATCTCCATTGACTTTCTTGGCATAACAGATGAGCTTGATTTTTGCATTAATTTCACTCGCAAAATCGATGTCCTCCTTCGTTATGTTTTCAATACCCAAAATAGAGAGGTCTTCTTTTGAAACATCAATTCCAAAAGCCAGCTTTATCAGCAAGATCAATTTATGCCCGGCATCACCGCCGTTGATGTCCAGCGACGGATCGGCTTCTGCATAACCATTCTCCTGCGCGAGATTAAGGGCTTCACTGAATTCGAGGTTCTCATCCTGCATTTGTGTCAGGATGTAATTGCTTGTGCCATTCATGATCCCGGAAACCGAAAGCACTTTATCGCCGGTGAAGCTCTCCTGGATGGTTTTAATAATGGGAATTGCCCCACACACAGCCGCCTCAAACCCAATTTTTACATTTTTAGCTTCAGCTGCGTCAAAGATTGTCTTTCCCCTTTCGGCTAAAAGCGCCTTGTTGGCCGTAACCAAATGTTTCCCCGAATTGAGAATGTCGAGACATAAATTGTAAACGAAGTCGCTTTTCCCTCCTATAGTTTCAACAACCAAATCGATCTCTTTTGAAGAAACCAGTTCGTTTATGAATTGATTGGCTTCGGCCCCGGCGAGATCCCTCCCTCCGCCACAAAATAAATCCAGCGGAAGGTTAAACCGTTCAGCCGCAATACCGGGCGAAAGCTCAACAATCTTTTTGAGCACAATTTTTGTTTTGGCTCTGACCGTAAGGTCGTTATTTATCTCAGTAATAATCCTGGCAACACCCCCGCCTACCGTTCCGCAGCCTAAAATGGCAATATTTAACGTATCCATCTATTCATAATTGATTTTTCCGAAATATACGTAATTTTTGCATTGTCACTTTCATTGGTAATCCCCCGTAATTCCGCGGCCATGTGAACCTTTATCTCTTATCTGTGTTATAATTAAACATTTAATAACAGATATCATGAAATACGTTGTCACAGGTTCATTGGGAAATATCAGCAAACCTCTTGCTGAACGTTTGGTTTCTGCCGGACACGAAGTAACAATAATCAGCAGCAATTCAGATAAAATCAAACAGATTGAAGCCATTGGCGCCAAAGCTGCTATTGGTTCTGTAGAAGATACCACCTTCCTGACGTATACTTTCTCCGGAGCAGATGCCATTTATACGATGGTCCCACCTAATTTTGGCTCAGGTGACTGGAAAAATTATATCGCCGGTATCGGTGAAAATTATGCCATTGCAATAAAAGCTGCCGGCGTGAAGAATATAGTCAATTTAAGTAGCATGGGAGCTCATATGCCTAATAATTGCGGACCGGTAAGCGGATTGTTTTATGTGGAGAAGGCATTGAACTATTTGGATAGCGTGAATGTAAAGCACCTGCGTCCAGGCTTTTTCTATCCCAATTTTCTGGGAAATATTGGGATGATTAAACAGATGGGGATCATCGCTTCAAATTATGGCGAAGATTCAAAACTGGTTCTGGTTCACCCCGACGATATTGCAGATGTTGCGGCAGAAGAATTGCTGAGCTTATCCTTCAAAGGCAATAGCATCAGATATGTGGTTAGTGATGAAAAAACCACCCATGAAGTGGCCTCTATTTTAGGAAAAGCAATAGGTAAACCAGAGCTTCCCTGGGTTAATTTAAACGACCAAGATCTCATGACCGGAATGATTCAGGCTGGGTTGCCTGAGGAGATAGCCAAAAACTATACTGAAATGGGTGCCGCCATGCGCAGCGGAGAAATGGCTTCAGACTATAACCTCCATCGACCGGAAGTTTTTGGAAAGACAAAACTTGAGGCTTTTGCTCTGGTGTTTGCTGCAATTTACGCCCAGCCCTGATCCCATTTAATACTCAAAACAAAAGAGAGTCACCAATTCATGGAGCGACTCCCTCTGTTTGAACATATTCATTGGCTCACTTTATTGCGCCTATGCGGTAAAGTGAAAATTCATTGCGGATAAGGATTGAGTTCTGAAAAATTGCAGGCGTTGCATACACATCACCAGGTAATTTATTCTCAGATATAACCTGAAGGACCCTGCCCGCTTGCAGGACAAGTGTCTCACCTTTAACCGAAGTAAAATAGATTCTTCCACCGGCATAAACCGGGGAAGAATTATATCTGTTCTTCAGCTTTTTGGAATACAGAGTGTCTCCTCTCCTGGCATCGATTGCACTCAGATTGTTTCTGCTGTCTACTGTATAGATAACCCTATCCTTAATTAAGGGCGTTAGAAGTTGTAAAACAGGCGTTTTTACTCTCCATAACACATTCGTTCGGGTTATATCACCCAAACCTTTGGGGTCAACTGCCAGCATTTCAGCGTATTTTTCTCCATTGGCTTGTGTCACAAAACTGGTATAAAAGAAAACGATTCCCTCTTCACTAAAAGGCATGGCAATGGTCGAATCCTCTCCCTGGACAACCCGCCAAACCTCCTTTCCGGTTTCTGCTTCATAGGCAATACAGACAGCTGCTCCGTTGGATATCAGGAGATCTTTCCCGGCAACTTTCACCACAATGGGGGTTACATATGCCTTTCTCCCAACAGGTGAAAGCTTATTATAATATTCTGCCGGACGCAAGGACTGCCAGACCGTCTCCCCTGTTTTCTTATTTAAAGCCACGACAAACTGATGATCCGTACCTTCAAAATGAATGATCAACAGATCCTTATAAAGGATCGGAGATGATCCTGTCCCCTGCATATGGTCACATTTCAGATCGCTCCTCTTCCACACAATCTGGCCATTCTCAGTATTAACACACGCCGTTCCGGAACTTCCAAAATTAAGATAGACAAATCCCGGCTCAATGCATGGCGTCGGAGAAGCATAGGTATTTACAGGATGCTTGCCATAAATACTGTCCTGCTTGAAGAGCAGAATATCAAATAACGGCTTTCCCGATTTGAAATCCAGACAAATTCCCGACATCTCCTTCCCGTCAACAGTGGCAGTGGTCATCCAGACCTGGTTTCCTAAAACCACAGGCGACGACCATCCTCTCCCCCTGACATCAGTTCTCCAAACTATATTGGTCGTGTCACTCCAATGTACAGGGACCAGCGTGTCTTCAGAAATTCCGTTCAGATTACTTCCTCTGAAATGGGTCCAGCCACTCGTTTGGGCAAAAGAGGATATCTGGCTAATATTCAACAATAACAGACAAATGCTGAATGCAAATAGGCGTTGATTATTTTTCATATAAGTGCAGATTCCAGATCATTCCGATTCCATCAGGTGGTTCCAATTTTTAAAAAGCAAGTCCGCTCCCGATTCCCATAAAATATGGTCATCCAATATCCCAGTATTTATGGCGACAGTGTAAATTCCCGCTGCTTTTGCCGACTGAATCCCCAATGGTGCATTCTCGATTACAATTACCTCATCCGCCATAAGTCCGGATTTGTGCAGTGCTGTAAGGTAAGGTTCCGGATGAGGCTTGCATTGCACAACATCCCGGCCGGAAACAATCTTATCTCTTGTAATAAATCCTTCAAAATCCATGAGTAACGCTTCAAGATATTTATCCTGCATTGAACCGGTAACAACCCAAATATCAATTCCCCTCTTTTTCAAATCAATCATTAATCCCTTCGCTCTCCTGAAAGGAATAGCCGCTGGGTAATCATCAATTAATTCAGTCTTTTTTGAGTAGATCTGATCAATCTCCAGTTCGGTAGCCTGCCTCTCTTGGTTTTGCTGATAAACCAGATTTATCGTTGAGTGCGCCGTACGCCCTTCGTTTTGATAAACCATTTCAGGTGAAAAATCAATTCCAAAATGCAGAAATGCTTTGCTCCAGGCATCGGCATGAGCCCCCATGGAATCATAAAGAACTCCATCCATATCAAAAAAAACTCCCCTGCACCGGGATAGAACCTTATTTATTGAATTATTAATCATTATCTTAGCTTTTAATCTTCGGAGTTGATTTTAACAAATCGTAATTCGTAACTTTACGGTTTTATTTTTATGCGCGTAAAGTTCTTAAAAATATTTTCATTTAACTGATCCAAACAGGTTATTAAGTTGTTCTTAAGAAGGAATAGTCTACTCGATAACCTTGGGGATTATTGATTTTTAGTTTTCAAAAAATGAATATGAATAAACATAGTGATATTAGGGAAGCCCTGAAACATCGGATTCTGGTGCTTGACGGTGCCATGGGAACAATGATCCAGCGGGTTAAATTAACCGAAGAAGATTTTCGGGGTGAACAATTCCTGAACTGGCCCTCCCCGCTGAAAGGGGATAACGATCTGCTCTCAATGACCAGACCTTCGGTAATTCAGGAGATCCATGAAGGCTTTCTTGCAGCTGGCGCAGATATTGTTGCCACCAATACGTTTAATGCCACACGTGTTTCTCAGGCCGATTACGGGATGGAGGAATATGTTTATGAGATCAATAAAAAGTCGGCTCAAATTGCCTGCCAGGCGGCTCTCCGTTTTTCTACTCCCGAAAAGCCCAGGTATGTGGCCGGCTCGGTCGGACCGACAAACAAAACCTGTTCGATGTCACCCGATGTGAATGACGCAGGATTCCGCGCTATCACTTTTGCCGAAATGAAAGACTCGTACCGCGAACAGGTTGAAGGACTGCTGGATGGAGGCGTGGATCTTCTGCTCGTGGAGACGATTTTTGATACTCTGAATGCCAAGGCAGCCATGATGGCTATTGAGGAAGTCCTTGAAATCCGTAAAATCTCTGTCGACGTGATGATTTCAGGCACCATCACCGATGCCAGCGGACGTACGCTTTCTGGCCAGACCGTTGAAGCATTTCTTAACTCCTTATCACACATTAATTTATTAACGATTGGCCTAAACTGCTCCCTGGGCGCCAAAGAGTTACGCCCCTATCTCGAGGAACTCAGCCGGAAGGCACCATTTTATATAAGCGCTCATCCAAACGCAGGTCTGCCCAACCAATTTGGGGAATATGACGAAACACCTCACATGATGGGGGTGTACGTGCAGGAATTCTTTGATAGCCGGATGGTGAATATCATAGGAGGTTGCTGCGGAACAACTCCGGAACATATTCGCGAACTGGCAAGAATGGCTGCATCAGCCAAACCACACAAACCCAATAAACCTGAAATTGCAACACGACTGAGCGGATTGGAACCCTTGACCGTTGCCAAATCATCCAACTTTATAAACATTGGGGAACGGTGCAACGTGGCCGGTTCTATAAAATTTGCCAGACTTATCCGGGAGGAAAAATATGAAGAGGCTCTTGCTATTGCCCGTGAAATGGTCGAAGGTGGCGCTCAGGTTATTGATGTGAATATGGATGATGCCATGCTCGACGCCGAAAAAGAGATGGTACGCTTTCTCCACCTCGTCATGTCGGAACCCGATATTGCCCGCCTGCCGGTGATGGTCGATTCCTCGAAATGGACAGTCATTGAAGCAGGCTTACAATGCCTTCAGGGTAAAGCAATTGTAAATTCAATCAGCCTTAAAGAGGGAGTGGCGTTCTTCAAGGAATGTGCTCAAAAAATTAAAAAATACGGAGCCGCCACAGTGGTCATGGCCTTTGATGAACAGGGACAGGCCGCTACCTATGAAGACCGCATTCGAATCTGTGAACGCGCTTACCATATTCTGGTGGACGAAGTTCATTTCCCACCTCAGGATATTATTTTCGATCCTAACGTCCTGACGGTTGGAACAGGCATTGAGGAGCACAATAATTACGCACTCGATTTTATTAAAGCCACAAAATGGATCAAGGAAAATCTTCCATATGCCAAGGTGAGCGGAGGAATTTCAAATGTCTCCTTCTCCTTCCGGGGAAATAATACGATCCGTGAAGCATTTCATTCCGTTTTTCTTTACCATGCAATTGGTGCTGGCCTGGATATGGGGATTGTGAATCCGGGAATGTTGCAAATCTATGATGAGATTCCAAAAGACCTACTCGAATATGTGGAGGATGTGATTCTGAATCGCAGACCAGATGCCACAGAACGAATCCTTGCATTCTCAGAAAACATCGCTGCCCGCGGGAAAAAAGAGGAAAAAACTGAGGAGTGGCGGCTGCTGGAAGTTAAAGAACGCATACAACATGCCTTGGTAAAAGGAATTACAGAATTTATCGAGGAAGACATCAATGAACTGCTTCCCGAATATAACAGCGCCATAAGGGTGATTGAAGAGCCGTTAATGGATGGGATGAACAAAGTAGGCGACCTGTTTGGAAGCGGAAAAATGTTTCTTCCCCAGGTTATTAAATCGGCCCGCGTAATGAAAAAAGCGGTGGCCTATTTGCAACCTTTTATTGAGCAGGATAAATTGGATTTAAAACAGGCTCCGACTGAAAAGAAGAGGATCCTCATGGCTACAGTTAAAGGTGACGTACACGACATCGGGAAAAATATTGTAGGTGTAGTTCTTGCTTGTAACAATTATGATGTTGTCGACCTGGGAGTTATGGTCCCTGCAGAAAAAATTTTAGACAAAGCCATCGAGGAAAAGGCAGATATCATCGGACTAAGTGGCCTTATCACTCCATCCCTGGAAGAGATGGCCCATGTTGCCCACGAAATGGAGCGACGCGGATTCAAAGTGCCGCTGATAATCGGAGGTGCTACAACCTCCAAGATTCATACCGCAGTAAAAATTGCTCCTGAATATAGTCAGACCGTGGTCTATGTTAAAGATGCTTCGCGTGCAGTTCAGGTTGTTTCAAGCCTGTTAGCCAATGATCCTGAATACCTGGCCTCCATAAAAAATGAATATAAGGAATTACGGGCCACTCACAGTGCCAAGAAACCTAAAGAATACCTCACTCTTGCAGCTGCCCGGGCAAATGCCTTTAATCCAGGCTGGAATAATTCTCAGGTCTATACTCCCCGAAATTTGGGAATTCAGGTATTTGAGGACTACCCACTTGAGGAATTAAGGCATTATATTGACTGGACCTTCTTCTTCCTAGCCTGGGAATTCAGAGGGAAATTCCCAGCCATCCTGGATGACCCAAATCAGGGTGCTGAAGTCAGGAAGCTATATGATGAAGCCAATAGTTTCCTGGACGAAATCATCGCAAAAAAAATGATTACAGCCAAAGGAATTTTCGGTCTCTGGCCTGCAAATTCTGTTGGCGATGATATCGAACTTTATTCAGATGAATCCCGTAATTCCCTGATGGGTACCTTTCACCATCTTCGCCAGCAACAAAAAAGGGGTCCAAACCTTCCCAACTACTGCCTTAGCGATTTTGTGGCACCTAAAAGTTCTGGAATTGCTGATTACTGTGGAGGATTCGCCGTAACGGCAGGTATAGGAGTTGCTGAATGGGTTGAAAAATTCAAAAAGGATGGCAATGATTATCAGGCAATTTTACTCGAATCACTCGCAGATCGGCTGGCCGAGGCATTTGCTGAACGGCTTCATGAACAGGTAAGAAGAGGGTTCTGGGGATACGCACCCGAGGAAAATCTATCAGCTCTTGATTTGATTAACTGCAAATACCAGGGGATAAGACCTGCTGCCGGCTATCCCGCTTGTCCTGAACACTCCGAAAAGAAAGTGTTATTTGATCTGCTCGGGGCATCTGAAAAGGCAGATATACATCTGACTGAACACTTCTCCATGTATCCAACAGCTTCGGTCTGTGGTCAGTATTTTGCCCATAAAAATGCCGTTTATTTCGGATTGGAAAAAATCGAAAAAGATCAGATTACCGACTTTGCGAAACGTAAGGGGGTGACAATCGAATATGTTGAAAAATTTCTCCCTTCAAATTTGTCTTATAAATAAGTCATTTAACCTTTTTCAACAAATTTCTATCCATTTCAACTTATTTCATCAACAACAGTCTTTAAAAAATCACGATTATAATATTCTGAATCTACAATATTCCCGTCCCATACTACAATATCCAGATCAATGGTGCGGGGACCATATTTGGGGGAATTGCGGTCGCGCCTGAGCCTATCTTCAATTCCCTTTAAATAGCTTCTGAAATCGTCCCTATCCATTGCTGTGGCGACTCTTGCCGCACCATTAAGAAAGTCGGGCTGATCTGTAATACCTATAGGGGCGGTCAGAATCCTTGAAGATACGGCCAGCAGTTGATGTTCCTCTCCAAGAAAACAGAGCGCAGCTTCAAAGTTTTGCTCTGAATTGATATTCGATCCTATCCCAATGATGCATTCGTGATTCATTTGCGCCTTGCCTCTAATTCTACAGAAACCGAATCCGAAAATCGCAGAGCCCCTGGTTTGTCAATTTCAACCTTTGCCCTAACGACTCTTTCATCGGTCATAATCAGTTGTAATACTTCATGGGTCAATTTTTCAAGAAGATTATACTTGCTTTCTGATATAAAACTGATGACAGCCTTGGTAATAGTCTTGTAATTATAGATAGCATCCTCACAGTCAGTTAGGACTGCCCCGGAAATATCCACCTCAATTTCAAGATTGACAATAACTTCCTGCAAATTAACCCGCTCCTCTGGATTAAATCCAATTATGGCTGGGATAAGTAAATTTTTAATCCGAATGATCCCCATTTGGCAAATATTTAGGATGTTTTTTATTTGGGATAAATCAACAACTTTGAAAATTTAGCGCGGAGAGGAAAATCTCATATTAAATGTCCTCCTCCGTCACAAAAAATAAGCTGGCCCGTAATGTCTTGATTATCTATTATATAATCAACACTTTTCAATATTGAAATCACTCCAGAGGGTGTTTTCATCGGTGTTTTTAATGAAATTTTCTCAAGATATGAGTTGTCCTTTCCTACCGGCGGTAAAACTGCACCTGGGGCTATAGCGTTAACGCGAAAAAGAGGCGCCAGCTCAAGGGCAGCCATTTTGGTGAGTTCCCACAACGATTTTTTAGATAAAGAGTATGCAAAATAGTCACCACTATTATTTGTAATTCTTGTATCCACCATATTAATTATCAGACCTTTTCCACATTTTTTTGCAAAATCACGCATAAGAATAAATGGAGCTATTACATTGATCATGGTAAGACTGGTCAGAAGTGAATTGTCTGTGTTTTTTAATGAGCCCGGTTCATAAACAGATGCATTGTTAATTAGCAGATCTAATGAACCGAATCGCGCCAGAACCTGGTCGATAAGCTTCCCCGTATGCTCCGCACTTCCCAGATCAGTTTTAAAGCTATAAAACTGTTGATCTCCATATTTTGTTCTTAATTCACTTTCAAATTCTGAAACATCTAAAGAAGAGGAGTTAAAATGAAGCGCCACATTCCACCCTTTTTGAGCCAGATGGTTGGCAATTTGATGGCCGATCCTTACTGCTCCGCCTGTTATTAATGCAACGTTGGTCATTTTAGAATTTTGGTTAAATTTAAACCAATAATGCAAAAAATGCAAAAAAAAAGATGCTCCAAAGAACATCCTTCTCTATTCGGTTATGAAATTACCCTATTTTTTCAGAGCAACAATATTAAAAGCCAAAGTGAAATCATCATAGATTACTTTGTCCCCCAATCCCTGGAAAAAGCTGCTTGAGCCATATTTAACGCCAAATTTCGCCCTGTTTATTGTCATTGTGCCTTCTGCCTTTAGTTTATCACCGTCCCGGATAACTTTTGCATTGAACTCAAATGGGTTTGTAACACCCTTAATGGTGAGATCACCCGAAACCTTATAATCACTGCCTGATACAAGGTTAACTTTTTTAATAACCAATGTGGCTTCCGGAAATTTATCTACTGCAAAAAAATCTTCTGATGAAAGATGGCCGATTAGTTTCTTATTATATCCTGCATCAGCGAGATCCACATCCACAATTGTTTTCATGTCTATTACCAGTGTGCCTCCGGTAATGCTTGCTTTATTTGCCGAGATTGATCCATTTGCAAATGAAATAGTGCCATTATGTTTTCCCGTCACCTTCTTTGCTTCCCATTTTACTGTACTATTACTCTTATCGACAACAAAATCAGTTGCACTTGCAGTAATATTTATGCCAACCAGGACCATCGCCAACAAAACAATTCCCTTTTTAATCCTACCCAAAACAGTAATATTGGCAGGTTGAATCTCAGATTTAAATTCTTGATATTTCATATAATGTTTTTTAGTTTTTAATTACGCTAATAACAATGACGGAAATCATTTTGTTCAAAAACAAAACTATATATTCCTAATTTTAATAGTATATTTATCGCACAAAAATAAATATACTTTTTTTTGGAATTATGAAGAATTTAAATGAACCAATGGATGATATAACACTTTCAGGTTTCCGCTTTTTTAAATCTTTAAGCGAAGAAGAACTTAAAAGTCTGAATTATGAAAAAACCTGTACATCCCTTAAGAAGGGAAGTATCGTCTATAAAGAAGGAAGCCGGCTTACCGGGTTCTATTGCATAATCCGCGGAATCGTAAAGGTTTATAAAACCGGGATCGATGGAAAAGAGCAGATTATTCGATTTGCAAGAAAAGGGGATATCATAGCTTATCGCTCTTTATTGAGCCAGGAATCAGCCTGCACTACATCAAAAATTATTGAAGATGCCATATTGTGCCACGTCCCCTATAAAACATTGCTCAGTCTGATAGAGAAAAATCCAACATTTTCACTTGCAATGCTCAGAATAGTTTGCGCAGAGCTAAAAGAGGCAAATGATTACATCACGGATATTGCACAGAAAACGGTTCGCGAGCGCCTGGCGGAAGTACTCCTCCTGCTTAAAGAAAGCTTCGATCTGGATGCAGACCAAACGCTTCAGATTTCTTTAACCCGAGAGGAGTTAGCCAATACAGTAGGGACTGCAACTGAATCAATAATAAGGCTTTTGTCTGAATTTAAACAGGATAAATTAATCGATCTGCAAGGTCGCAAAATAAAAATCATCAATCTTTCTGGATTAACGAAGGTTGCAAATTTAACAAACTCGAGAAGTTAAAACTTATAAAACATATCCTATTTACATTTGTTTTAACCATTCTTCGGGGTCAAGTTTAGTGTTTTCACGCCAAAGCTGAAATTTGAGAACGGTCTTATTATCGTCGTTGCTATCGGTAAAAATATTTCCTATCTCATCCTTGCCTTCAACCTGCTGCCCTGCCTTGACAAATACCTCGCTTAAATTTGAATAAACTGTCAGGTAATTCCCGTGGCGTATTATAACAGCAATATTTCCGCCTGGAATTGCCACCACTTTTGTTACCTCCCCCTTGAAAATCGCTCGCGCCTTTGCGTTTGCCTGGGTTGTAATATCCACACCGGCATTGCGCACAACAACATATTTTAAAACCGAATGCGGGTGCTCTCCGAAGTGATCAGTAATTAATCCCCGCTGAACAGGCCAGGGAAATTTGCCGCGATTCTTGGAAAAATCTCCCGACAACACCTTCTCTTCCGTCGTTAACACAAAACCTTTTTCTTTAGCGGATTTTCGACTTGCTTTTTTTGCCTCATCCGAAATAACTCTTTCAATTTCTTGTTGTAATCGCAATTCCGCCTTTCTTTGGCTATCTAGTTTTTTATTCAACTCCTTCCCTTTTTGTTGCAATTCAGAATATACTTCCTTTTGCTGTCTCTTCCGCTGCTCAATAACCTTTGTTTGGCTCACTTTCGAAGTCAAAAGGAGTTGTTTCTCATCCTTGCGCTTGTTGAATTCTAATAATTGTTGCGAGATTGAGCTTTTAAATTCCCTGATTTTTTCTGCCTGTTTACGGCGATAATCTGCGTACTGCCGTAAATAGGTAAACCGCTTGTAGGCTTGGTTGAAATCACTGGCGGACAACAGGAAAAGTAATTGATTATTATTATTCTGGTTCCTCTTTGCATACCGGATCATTGCAGCATACCTGTTTTTTACAGACCGAAGCGAAAAATTCAGTGAATCAATGCGTTTTAAATTCTGATGGATGGACGAATCAAGATAACCAATTTCTCCTGTAATATTATTAATCAGAATATCCTGAAGCTTTATTTGCCTTTCCAGAACGGAAAGCCTGTTCAGTGAAGCTTTTGCATTGTTATTGGTCTCCTTTAGTAACGTGTTAATGTATTCAATCTCAGATGCAGTTTTTTCCTTCCGCCTCCGGAGTTCGTCAAGAGACTGCCCAAAAGCGTTGGAGAATACGCAAACAAATAACGTCAGGCTTATAACCTTACACAACCTTAAAATAGTATATTCCACAGATAAAATATTACCACAATAGCATCAAATTAATTACTCAATCAATTGCTTCTTATACTTTGGAGAAACAGAAAATCCAAAGTTTTTTTCATCATCAAGACTAATTTTGCTCATCTCAATAGATATTTCCACCTTTTTTTCACCGGTTAAAGCGATCTCGATCAAGCCCGGAAACCATTGCTCAGCAACCTTTTCATATTTCGAGAATTCCATCTTTATTCCCTTGCTATTGTCAAGATCGCTAAAGACCATTTTTTTAACAACAAATGAATCAGGGTCAATGTAGATATCCTGCTTAATTAGATGATCGATATCCAGCCGGTTGCGATACCGTTCTAACGCCTCCTCATTTTTGTTAAATCGCCGCAACTTCCGATCGCGAATAGAGGAGATTTTATACATATTATCCTCTATTTCACATACAAATTCCCTGAAATCCTTATCTTTAGGATCCTGACGATATGAAAACAGCTTGTTGCTGAGAAGAGCCTGCAAAACACCAAAATCAAAATCTATCCCAAGGAGTTTATTTAAATAATTATTCTTTCCTACAAATAATTTTTGATCAATAAAATAGACCACTTTAAACGAATCGGCATTAACCTCAATTTTCCCAACCGGTATAGCGAGTTTCTGCGCATATATCTGAATAATACTGTCACGTCTGATTTTGTATGATCCCCGCACCGAGGTAACTTTTCCCTCATTGTAAAGCGAAATGGCAACCTTTTTAACTGACAAGGTTTCATATTTCAATGATTTCTCATTTACTAATTTAATAACTTTTCCAACGCTATAATGCTTAATTCTTTTGGGTAAGACTATTTTTTCTGCCTGCTTACAACTTTGGAATAAAAATGCGCTTATAATTGCGAGTAAAAAGTAATTAAAGAATGGTTTTGAGGCGCTCATAAAATCAATTTTCTTTTGTTTCAATATATTTTTTCTGCGCGATTTTCTGCTTGAGAATTTTAGATGGATTCCCTTTTTCTAAAGATTTCTTCCACTGAAGTACGGCATTCTCTTTTTCATTTAAATAAAACAGGATGTCTCCATAATGCTCAATTAGAACAGCACTATCATCGGTCGCCTTCGATAATGCGGTCTCCATATAAAACTTTGCCAGCTGATAATCTTTTTTCATAAAAAAAATCCAAGCATAAGTATCCAGATATGTAGCATTATCCGGATTCGCCTTAATAACTTTTGCACTCAGTTTCTCTGCGATTCCAAGTCGTTCCCCTTTTATCGAAAGATAATAAGCGTAGTTATTCATTGCCATAAAATTTTCAGGATCCAGCTCCACGACCTTATCAAAAACATCAAATGCCTCCTTAAACCGTTTTAAATTATAAAAAGCCTCTGCACGATAAGTATATAATTGAGAAAGAATTTTAGCATCGCTCTTTACGTTTACCAGTGCTGAATCAATTACACCAAGCAGTTCTGTATAACTTTTCTGCTGTAACAGGCCCACAGATTTGAGTATGTAAATTAATGGTTGTCCGGGAAAATATTTCAATGCAGCCTTACAATCCGTGCTCATCGATGACCAATCCAACAGGTCGTTATTAATTAACAAAAGACGTTCCCAATACTGGTAATTGTCCTTTTTCATATCAATCACAATGCGGATTTGTTTTCGTGCTTCTTCCAGTTGCTTATGAGCCTGAAAATAGTCAACCATTAAAGCGCGTGGCCTATCATCATCTATATGGGTTTCGATTAAGATATGAACCAATTCCAATTGAAGTTTATCAGATATTTTTGAAGCGCCGGGTTTAATCAGCAGCATATACATTTGAGCCTTTGTCTCAAAATCAAGTGTGCTATTCCTAAATGCCTGTTTAATATGGTCAAAAGCCTTTATTGTATCATTACCTTCAAGATAATAATTGGCAATTGAAAGGTGGATAAACCCATCGTTTGGATCAAGCTTGAGAATTTTATCATAATTTTCAAGCGCTTTCTCTCTCTTCTTATCAGCCAAATACATATCAGCCAGCAAACCGTAATATTTTGACACCCCCGGGTTTGCTTGAATAAGCTTTTCAATCTCGGCATATGCCGCAGGCTTATTTCCAAGCTGCAAATAGATCTGTTGTTTTCCCACTGCCGTAGGTTCAGAAACACCTAATTTTTGCTCAAGGTTATTGTACAAAACCAGCGCCTGTTCGTTTTTTCCTGCCATTACCATCAAAGCAGCCTGATAGAAAGGAAAATCAGGATTATCTGGCACCAGGACGGCAAGTGTTTTATATTCCAAGGCAGCCTTCTCAAATAACTTATTTTGCTGATAGACTTTTACCAATGAAAGATGATAATACTGATTACCGGGATTAATTAAAATAGCTTTTTCAAGCAAGAACATTGAACTCTGAAAATCTCCTTTGGATATGTGAATATTCGCCAGCTCGTAAAGCGTAGCAGAAGATTGCGGATCGATTTCAAGGCAACGAGAAAATATTTTTATTGCATCATCAATATTACCTATTGTTTTTTGTTTTAACCCTTCGATATAAAGGTATTCAAATTCTTTATGTGCCTCTTCGCTGAGCTTGACCTCCGTCGTATCAACAACGACCTTAGCACTACCGGCCGAAGCGAGAGGTTTTGTAATTTTGCATGAAAAAACACTAAACAAAACCAGTGTTATTATCGAAAAACCAATCAGATTTTCTTGTCTTGTCATTCCTATAAATTTTAGCGCCATCGCTGGCACCTAATAAATCAATGTTTGCCCGTATGGCCAAATCCCCCTTCACCCCTTACCGAATCCTCAAGAAACTCAACACTTTCCCAATTAACCGTCTCGTGTGAAGCTACAATCAGCTGAGCAATTCTTTCGCCATGCTGAACAACAAATTTCTCAGAGGATAGGTTGACAAGAATAACCTGAATTTCTCCGCGATAATCTGCATCAATGGTTCCCGGAGAATTAAGAACCGTTATTCCTTTATTCAGCGCTAATCCACTTCTAGGCCTGACTTGTGCTTCAAATCCAACTGGCAATTCTATAAACAATCCGGTTGGAATGAGTTTGCGTTCCAGCGGATCAAGCACCACCTCTTCAGTCAGATTCGCCCTTAAATCAAGTCCCGCTGCATTTTGTGTACTATATTTCGGTAAATCGTTTGTGGATTTATTGACAATTTTTACTTTCATCCAAAGGTATTTTATTTTTCAATCCGCTAAGATAGCAAACTATTCGAATCGCTAATCTTCAATTCTCTTACTTCTTGGGTTAAATAATCTTTTCAGATCTGCTTTCTCCTTTAGCCATATAACCATAAAAAAGACAATAAATAAAAAAGTATTGAATCCAACCTTCAAAATTTTATCATTCAAAACAATAAATCTTGATACTTCATAAAGAATTAGTGCAACTATTAAATAGGTCCCTATTTCCTTCAGGTCATATTTAACCGGAAAATACTTTTGACCGACAAAATATGAAATGACCGTCATCACTAAAGATGCTGTAAAAAAGGCATAGCCGCATGCCATATAACCAAATCGAGGAATTAAAAGAAAATTTAGGGCTATTGTAATTACTGCGCCAACGATTGCAAAACGGGCACCGAAATAAGTCTGATCAGTCAATTTATACCATAATGATTGAGTATAAAAAATCCCTAAAAATAAATTTCCCATTAGCAACCAGGGCACCACCTTAATTCCCTCATGGTACCCCGATTGAACTGAACCAATAAAGAATTTTAAAACATCCATGTAAAACATCACACCTAAAAAAATTATAAGACCAAGGATGACAAAGTATTTCATAATCACAGCATATACTTTTTTAGAATCTTCATTCTTATAATGAGAAAACAAAAAAGGTTCAAAGGAGAAACGAAAAGCCTGTATAAATAACGCCATCAGGATGGCCAATTTTCCACTCGCTGAATATACTCCCAATTCAAATATTGGATTTACTGAATTAACTAAAAGTTTTGGTAAAAGAATTTTATCAATGTTCAGGTTAACCATTCCAGCAACTCCTATAACTAATATTGGCCAACCATATTTCAACATTTTTAATAATAAATGCCTGTCAAAATTTGATCTCTTTAATGAGAGATCCGGAAGAAAAAGAAACAGGGTAACTCCAGAGGCAACCAGATAAGATAAAAATGCATATCCAATTCCTATGTGGGGATTATAAATAAAACGGATGATAGAATGTGGATTTGAGCGTAGTATTTTTGGACATAATAGAATCCAAAACAAATTCAAAGCGATACTTAATGCAATATTAACCGTCTTCAAAACCGCAAATCTTACAGGTCTGGACTCCAACCGCAGTTTGGCAAAAGGTATTGCAGACAACGCATCTAAGGCAACGGTAATTCCCATCCATATGATATAATTACGGTGTCCCTCATAACCGATCCAGCCAGATATATTTTGCGAAAAACCAAAAACAACAACGATAAACAGTAATGAGGTAACACCTAAAGAAATCATAGTCGTTGAAAAAACCTTTTCAGGGTGCTCGCTCCGTCCGGCGAATCTGAAATACGATGTTTCCATTCCATAAGTAAGTACCACTTGCAGAAAAGCAACATAGGCCAAAACATTGCTTAAAATACCAAATTCATCTGGTAAAAAAATCCAGGCGTATAGTGGAGTAAGCCACCAATTCAAAAATCTGCCAATAATACTGGGGACACCATAAATAACAGTCTCTCCTGCAAGTTTTTTTAATACACTCAAAATATTTCCTAAAATTAATATCGCACAAAGATAATGCTTTCGCTTGTTAAGGTAACTTTTTTGTCAAATTCTACTAAATGAATGTTCCACGTGAAGCAATGTTAATAATTGTGTGTTTATTGTTGATAACACTGGAATTTTATCTATTTTTCCGGATTAGAATTTTTATTGATAATGATTCACCTTTAAATTGATTATGAGAGCACTTGGTATTTATATGATTCTTTTTATTTCAACATCTTCTTTCCTGCTGAATTGCGCTCAATCACCAAAAAGTCCACGCCCTCCTGTAACATCTCTTAATTTGATTTCAAAAAATTCTAAATACATTGTTGGAAACAAATTATCTGTTGCTCTAAAAACCAGAATAAAAGAGGGTTCACTACGTAACACAGAACTATTCCTTGATGGAAATTCTCTTATAAAAAGTGACAAAACAGAATTTTCGTGCGAACTAAAAACACTTAATCTAAAAGTTGGTATTCATCATTTAAAAGCAGTAGCAACATTAGACAATGGCACTCAAGGAGAAAATTATTGCGAATTTCTTCTTCTTTCAGATTATATTCCACAAAAATTCTCCTATAAGGTAATTAAATCTTATCCTCACGATATCAATCATTTTACGGAAGGATTTGAAATTAGTAATGGATATTTATATGAAGGAACAGGTCAGGAGGGTAGTTCTGCTATATTTAAAACAGATATGTCAAACTGGAAAATTGTCAAAGAATATAAAATTGAAAACCAGTATTTTGGGGAAGGAATTACTGTTTTAAATGAAAAACTCTACCAACTTACCTATAAATCACAAATAGGTTTTGTTCGCAATCTGAATACGTTTGAATTAATTAAATCCTGGAATTATAAGAATGAACAGGGATGGGGCTTAACCAATGATGGGAAAAATATAATAATGAGCGATGGAACTGAATTTCTTTATTTTCTTGATCCAGAAACGCTAAAAGAAATTAAGAAAATACAAATTTGTAATACGGAGGGTACTGTTCAAAATTTAAATGAACTCGAATACATTAATGGTGATATTTGGGCTAATATTTGGACAACAGATACAATTGTTATAATAGATCCTGCTAACGGTAAAATAAAGGCTGAAATCGATCTTAAAGGACTGTTGCCAACAAATCTGTACAGTATTAAAACACCAGTAGATGTTTTAAATGGTATCGCCTATGATCATATTAAAAATAAAATTTACGTCACGGGAAAACTTTGGCCTAAAATATTTGAAATTGAATTAGTTAAAACAAAAGCTAATTCAAAATAAAGCTGGTCCGTTTATTCTGCTATTAATTTTCCCTAAATGTTTGTATGCCAAATCAGTAGCTTCTCTTCCCCGGGGTGTACGTTTTAGAAATCCCTCTTTGATTAAAAATGGTTCATATACCTCTTCTATCGTACCCTGATCCTCCCCCACTGCAGTTGCTATTGTAGACAAACCAACCGGACCTCCCTTAAACTTCTCTATAATAGTACTTAAAATTCGATTATCCATTTCATCGAGACCATACATATCAATATTTAAGGCCTCCAACGAATATCGAGTAATTTCGAGATCTATTACTCCGTTCCCTTTAACCATTGCAAAGTCACGAACCCGGCGTAATAATGCATTGACAATACGTGGCGTGCCTCTGCTCCTGCGTGCAATTTCCACGGCTCCATCCTGCTGTATTTTTACATCAAGAATCTTAGCTGATCTCTTGACTATTTCCGTCAAAACATCTATATCATAATATTCCAAATGGCAATTTATTCCAAATCTTGCCCTGAGCGGTGCTGTTAGAAGCCCACTCCTTGTAGTCGCACCAATTAACGTAAAGTGATTAAGATCTAGCTGAATTGACCGCGCACTGGGGCCTTTATCAATCATAATATCAATTCGATAATCTTCCATGGCGGAATACAGATATTCTTCGACAACAGGACTGAGCCTATGAATTTCATCTATAAAAAGAACATCATTATTTTCAAGATTGGTCAGAACTCCTGCTAAATCACCTGGTTTATCTAAAACTGGTCCTGATGTTATCTTTAAATTAACTCCTAATTCATTGGCAATTATGCTTGACAGTGTTGTTTTACCTAAGCCGGGAGGTCCATGCAATAGAACGTGATCTAGTGATTCTTCTCTCATGACTGCAGCCTTGACAAATATTTTTAGATTTTCGACAATCTTTCCCTGACCACTAAAATCACTGAATCTAAGAGGTCTTAATTTATTATCAAACTCATAATCAATTGTATCAGAAGTATCTCCATGCAAATTTATAAATTCTCCCATTTTATTTATAATACTTAAACGTAAAAATCATAAAAATAAATTTATGACAATGCCATTAAAATTTTGCGAAATTTAATAATATCAAAAGGTTTTTCCAGAATATCGTCCATTCCAGCTCTTATGCACTTCTCGCGATCGTTATTAATTGTATTAGCTGTAAATGCAATAATAGGAATATGTCCCAATAAATGATTATTTAATTCTATATTACGAATATTTTTGGTAGACTCAAAACCGTCCATAATTGGCATCATGATATCCATCAGTATAATATCAAATTTTTGATTAGTAAACATTTGAATAGCCTCTAATCCGTTGATAGCAATTGAAACTTTGTAATCAAAACGTGCTAAACTTATTTTCATAAGTCGCTGATTTAATTCATTATCCTCAACTAAAAGTATTGATAATTTGGCATCCAAATTCATTTATAAAGCTATTTTTAGTAAATTAAATTCACACAAACTTAAAAATTAAATCTACAATTAATTTACTTTATTCTATTATATTTATATAAGTTTAAATTTTATAAATGAGTATGTAATATGCCTTGTTGATTTTGTTTAAAAAATATTCAAATTACGCTTGTTTAATATTTTAATGTTCAATTTTAACATGTTATATTAAGTTTTAAACTTTCTAATTGATTATTATTGTGTACTTTGATTTGTTATTAACTGGTGGTTAATAATTGAAATTTGATATTATTTAAACTTGGGGAGATTATAATTTTTAGTATTATTTTTTGCATTTATAGTCATAAGTTTGGGTTGTTTTTATATTTTTTAATTTTATGGGCTGTTCTTTTAGGAGCCTTAAATAATATTTGTTAGTTTATTTCAACGTTATACTAACATGTATGTTAACTTAGTTTTACTGAATAAAATAATTGTAAAATACTTTTCGTGTATGAAAAATATTGGTTTAGCTTCCGATCACGCGGGTTTTGATTTTAAATTGGTTGTTAGGGATTATTTATATAATCTGGGTTATAATATTGTGGATTTTGGTTGTGAATCTGATGTAAGTTGTGATTACGCAGACTATGCGCATCTTTTGGGTTCGGAGATAGATAATTTTCAAATTCAGGTTGGTTTAGTTTTTTGCGGAAGCGGTAATGGTATTAGCATGACTATCAATAAACACAGCGGTGTTAGGTCAGCATTATGTTGGAATACCGAAATTGCTAGTTTAGCCAGACATCATAATGATGCCAACGTTTGTTCTGTGCCTTCTAGATTTATTGATATTGAGGAAGTAATTAAAATTATTGATATTTTTTTAACTGAACCTTTTGATGGAGGTAGGCATTTGCTTAGAATAAAAAAAATACCTATTTAACATAAGTTTAACACATAGTAACTTATATATTAATTATTGGCTAAAGAAGAAAACCATCTATTGGTATTATTTAATTGCAATTCCTTTAGTTGATCTTTTTAGACTATAATTGTAGATAACATTGCTTTTTAATTGCAAACTATCTAATTGATTTTATTAGATTAAGTTTTGTATTTTATGCGATAATAGTGATATGTTACCAGTGAAGATAATTGTTTTTTTTCTATAAAAGGTCAATGATTAATTCTTTCTATAGTAGTTTTGTGAAAAATTTATAAGCAAATTTAGAGTCTTCAATTTATAATTTATTAATGCTTTAAATGGGTAGTTAATGGCAATATTGTTTGTATCAGAAGGAGTTAAAAAACCAAAATTAAAGTTTAAAGATATCAGTTTTTGGATTAAACAAATTATTCTAAATAATAATCTTATTGCAGGAAATATTACCTATATATTCTGCAATGATGAATATTTATTAGATATTAATAAGCGATTTCTAACCCATGATTATTATACGGATATTATCACATTTGATTACTGCGCTGGCAATATGATATCGGGAGACATGTATATTAGTGTTGACCGTGTGAAAGAAAATTGTGAGGTATTCAATGATTCTTACGAAAATGAAATATTAAGAGTAGTAGTTCATGGTTTATTGCATTTATTGGGATATAAGGATAGTAGTGATACGGAAAGGGAATTAATTAGAGAAATGGAAAACAAATGTATTTTAATGTTTCAGAATATTGAGAATGGATGTTTTAAATGAGTATGATATTATTGTTGTGGGAGGTGGTCATGCTGGCTGCGAGGCTGCAGTAGCGGCAGCCAGGCTTGGATCTAAAGTTTTGCTTATTACTATGGATCTGAGCCGAGTTGGACAAATGAGTTGTAATCCCGCTGTTGGAGGAATAGCCAAGGGACAAATTGTTAGAGAGATTGATGCTCTTGGTGGATGTATGGGAATTGTTACGGATAAATGTACCATTCAATTCAGGATGTTAAACCGCTCGAAAGGACCCGCTATGTGGAGTCCTAGAGCTCAATGTGATAAAAATCAATTCTCAGCCACTTGGAAAACTATACTGGAAAGTGAACCAAACCTTGATTTTTGGCAGGGAACTGTTGTAAGGTTGTGTTTTGAAGACGAACGTGTTACAGGAGTTGTTAGTGAGATTGGTGTGGGTTTTAAGTGTAAGAGCATTATTTTAACAAGCGGTACTTTTCTAAATGGCTTAATGCACTTTGGATCTTCTAAGGTTTTGGGAGGTAGAATATCCGAAACTTCTTCTTATGGGATTACGGAACAACTTGTTTCTTTAGGTTTTAGTTCGGGACGCATGAAAACCGGTACCCCTGTAAGAATTGATAAACGGACTATAAACTTTTCTAAGCTTGTACGTCAGGATGGTGATGATCAATATAGTGGTTTTAGTTTTTTACCGGGAATGAAGGGATCTCTTCAAAATCTTCCTTGTTTTATTACATATACCAATTCAAAGGTTCATAAGATTATCGAATCTGGTTTTAAGGATAGTCCATTGTTCGATGGCACCATAAAAGGTCTGGGACCAAGATATTGTCCCAGTATTGAGACTAAGCTGATTACCTTTGCCGATAAGGAGAGACATCAGCTGTTTCTGGAACCAGAAGGAACCAATTCACTGGAATACTACTTAAATGGTTTTTCCTCCTCACTAAATTGGACTATTCAGAATGACGCCATGCATTGTATAGAAGGATTAGAGGACGCTAAAATTATTAAGCCTGGTTATGCTATTGAGTATGATTATTTCTTGCCAACGCAGCTAACACACACGTTGGAAACTAAAATAATACAAAACCTTTTTTTCGCAGGCCAAATTAACGGTACAACTGGTTATGAGGAGGCTGGTTGTCAAGGTTTAATTGCCGGGATTAATGCGCATTTAAAAATTCATGATCTTCATCCTTTTGTATTAAGTAGAAATGAATCATATATAGGTGTTTTGATTGATGACTTAGTAACTAAGGGGGTAGATGAGCCGTATAGAATGTTTACGTCAAGGGCGGAATATCGCATGCTTCTACGTCAGGACAATGCGGATGAGCGGTTATCATTTAAGGCATTTGATTTAGGACTGGTGGATGTCAATCGTCTCGAAAGAGTAAAAAGCAAGCTTCATTGGAAAAGTATTGTTATTCAGTTTTGTAAAGATTTTTCAGTTAAGCCCGGAATTGTAGATACATTGCTTCAATCCAAAAACACTCCGTCCATAAAGCAAAATTCCAAATTGGATTTGATGATCAGAAGACCACAACTTTCAATTTTTGATTTTATAGATATCATTGTTCCTTTAAATGAAATCTTTTTACATATTGAAAGCAACTTAAGGCATGAGGTTTTCGAAGCGGCTGAAATCCACTTAAAATATTTCGGGTATATTGAACGAGAGTCTGTTGTAGCTGATAAAATATTGCGACTTGAGTCTCTTCAAATTAGTGACAAGTTTGATTATCAGTTTATTGAATCCTTGTCTACTGAGGCAAGGCAAAAGCTTCAATATATAAAACCAATTACTATTGGACAGGCCTCCAGAATTCCCGGGGTTTCGCCAAGTGATATAAATGTTTTATTAGTGTTATTAGGAAGGTAATGTGTTCCACGTGGAACAATCAATAAAAAATTAATATAAATAAAAATGGATATTGAACAGGTTAAAAACTCAATCAGGAACATACCAAATTATCCCAAGCCAGGGATTCAGTTTAAAGATGTATCAACAGCATATCAGAATGGATTAGTATTCGAATATATATCAACCCAAATTTACGAGAAATACAAAAACAGTGGAATTACTAAAGTGGCAGGAATAGAATCGCGCGGATTTATTTTGGGTGGGGTTTTAGCAGAAAAACTGAATGTGGGATTTATTCCTATTCGTAAGCCAGGTAAATTGCCAGCCAAAACATATTCCAAATCTTACCAATTGGAATACGGTTTTGATACACTCGAGATTCATCAGGATGCACTGGATCCAAACGACTTAGTATTAATTCATGATGATATATTGGCGTCGGGCGGGACGGTATCGGCTGCCATTGAATTAGTGAGAATGTGCGGCGTATCAAAAATACACGCTAATTTTTTTATAGAATTGGATTTTCTTGGGGGAATTGATAAAATAGATTCGACGGTGGAAGTGTGGTCGTTGATACATTTTTAACAGATTCAAATGACAGTGGAAAAACAGGATTTCGGAATTTTAAAGGATATAGTTAGTAATTTACCCGAGCTACCTGGCGTTTACTTATATTATAATAGTGAAGGCAAAATCATATATGTTGGAAAAGCAAAGAATCTACGAAAACGGGTTTCTTCTTATTTCACCAAGGTTCATGATAATCGCAAAACATTATTTCTCGTAAGAAACATTGTAAATATCGAGCATATTGTTGTAGATACTGAAGAAGATGCCCTTCTGTTGGAGAACAATCTAATAAAAAAATATCAGCCAAGATACAATGTGTTATTGAAGGATGATAAATCCTTTCCGTGGATATGTATTAAAAATGAACCATTTCCAAGAGTACTTTTTACAAGAAATATAATCAGGGATGGATCTCAATATTTTGGTCCTTATACATCCACCCAGATGGTAAGAACCATTCTTGATGTAATTAAAAGATTATATCCGATTCGAAATTGCAATTTTAAACTTAATTCAAGGGATATTTCCAGAAATAAGTTTAATATTTGTCTTGAATACCAGATTGGAAATTGTAAAGGACCGTGTGAGGCCTTACAGACTGAAGAGGAATACTATGAGGGAATCGTCCAGATTAAAGAAATATTAAAGGGAAATCTGACTTCTGTTGTGACCCATTTGAATAAGAAAATGGGTCAATTTGCTGCAGAATATAAGTTTGAAGAGGCTGAACTTTACAGAAAGAAAATATTAATTCTTGAAAATTACAAGAGCAAATCTACAATTGTAAGTTCTTCCATTACAAATTTGGATGTATTCACTTTTGATGAGGATGATAATTATGGCTATGTTAATTTTTTAAGAATCGTAAATGGTGCAATTATCCAGGCATATACGCTTGAAATTAAAAAAAGGCTTGAGGAATCAAAAGAAGAGCTATTAGCAATAGGGATTATTGAAATAAGGCAAAAATTTTTATTAATCTCCAGAGAGATTCTGGTCCCCTTTTCAATTGACGTTGTTCTAAAATATGTTAAAATTACAATCCCTCACATTGGGGACAAACGAAAACTATTGGAATTATCGGAACGAAACGTACGGTTTTATAAGCTGGAAAAAAACAGACAATTATCCCTAAAATCTCCTCAGGAAAGAACCAATCGGATTTTGGAAAAGATCAAAACGGATTTACGACTCACACAGTTACCACATAGAATAGAATGCTTCGATAATTCTAACACCCAGGGACATCAACCTGTTGCTGCCTGTGTTAGTGTTTATTGATGGCAAGCCGGCAAAAGGGGAGTATCGCCATTTTAATATAAAAACTGTTCAGGGTGCTAATGATTTTGCTACTATGGAGGAAATCGTATTACGCAGATATCAACGAGTTTTGAATGAAAATGGAGTGCTTCCGCAATTGATAATAGTAGATGGAGGTAAGGGGCAACTTAGCTCTGCGGTCATGGCATTGGAGCAACTTAATATTCGTGGGCAGGTCGCAATTATAGGAATAGCAAAAAAACTGGAAGAGATCATATATCCGAATGATCCTGTCCCTTTGTATCTGGATAAAAACTCAGAAACGTTAAGAGTTATTCAATTCCTAAGAAATGAAGCACATCGTTTCGGAATTAATTTTCACAGAGATAAACGATCGAAAGATTTTATTGTGAATGAACTGGATCAAATATCGGGAATAGGAGAAAAAACCATACAAATTTTAATGAAGCACTTTAAGTCTATAGCAAGATTAAAGTTGGCAACTTCTGAGGAGATAATCAATATAATTGGGGTTTCAAAAACAGAAAAGCTGATGAAGTTTTTTAGTAAAAACAATAATCAATAATTCTTACTTGTTATTGAGAGTTTTATTTATTACTTAAAACAAACGATTACAAAATTCAGATATATCGAACTTTGTCGTGTTATTTGTGATATCATCATTGTGTAATAAATGGAAGATCGTTTCAAAATCATGCCTGGCATTTATAATACTTTTCAACGCGTGATTTAATAAAGGATTTTTATTTATCTCTGCCTGAATTTGTGCATTAACAATTATACCTCTTTCAATTGTTAATTCGAAAAAAATAAAATCACCGGAAATTTCAATATGATTTTTAAATAAATACCGGGGAGAATAGCCGTAAATCCACTCCCAACTTTCAAATTTATTTTGAGCTAGCTCTTCGATAAGAATATCCTCGTTCGTTGAGAGCTGTTTTATATAGGGAATTGAGGAGTTGGAATTATTGATAACGTATTTAAATATGTCAATTGTAAATTCTTCCATGGTTTTGGATAAATTTAAATAGTTTGAAATATTCGTTACCTTGGATTTCACCGATTTAATTGATTTGTCGGTATATTTTGAAGAGACATTTCTCAATGAATCTGAAAGCTGATTTAAATTGGTGTTAAACAGCAAGGTGCCATGCGATAGTACACGGGTTTTGTATATATGCATTGCGTTTCCTGAAACCTTAGAGCCGTTAATTACTATATCGTTTCTTTCAGTAAAACTTGCATCAATTCCCAAATGAATCAAAGAATGCAAAATTGGTAATGTGAATTTTGAAAAGCTTATTTGTTCAAGATTTTTACAGTTATTAATAAAACTAAAATTCAGATTTTGACTGTCCTGATAAACCGTTCCTCCTCCAGAAATTCTTCTGGCCAGTTTTATTTTATTATTTTTTAAAAACGCATGATTTATCTCTGCATAGAGATTTTGGTGCTTGCCAATTACAATACAGGGATCATTAATGTATAGGAGGAATATTTCTTCGGTACTGTTTCTCAAAAAATACTCTTCAATAGCGAGATTTTTCCAGGGATTGTGGCTATTTGAAATGAAACACCGCATTATTTATAATTTAAAATCGATAGTTCAAAGATATTATAAATAGTCGTTCCTTCCAACGACCGTTAAATGCTAATTATTATTGTCACTTAACCCGGCATCCTGATTCTTCATCAAGGCGATATGTTTTATTATAGGGGTTTGCCCCGTGCAACTAAGTAACAGAAAAAATAAAATGTACTATTTTTTTGCGATTCTTAGATAACTCTTTATAATCGCATGAACGTGAAATCATTTATGTTTAAATTTAGCGGCATAATATGTTAATAGAATTGGATCGATGGAAGATACATAAGACTCCCCGGAGTCAAATGTAATATTTTGATACACTTTTCTATCCGTATATAACCTCGCAGATGTCAGTTAAAATCAATATATTAAGCTTATTAAGGTAAACTTATTTGATGTTCGGGTTTCACAACCCGGGGTACATCGCGTTTGATAAAAAAGAAATATCACATTGGAATGCAGAGTCGCCAATTTTTGAAATTGGGAAATTCATAACATAAGAGTCAAATTTAAGTCCATAAATTATTCCAATTACTTTTACAGGCGTACCTATAATTTTAAATTTACCTGTTTTAAAACCAAATTCTGTTGTTTTTGAATACAAGCAGGATCCAATCTGACAACAATTATATTAACAGGGGCGCTGTAATTGAAGTAAAAAAGGCAAAGATTTTCATGGTACTTAATAGAATTATTCCCACAGACATGTTATTATGTTTAATACAATCAATGTGCAATTTGGGAATATTGGGAGGGCGATTTATCTCATTTGTAATTGATAGTTTTAAACCATTTGATATTCGTACGCCAAATAAAAGAGGAGAGGTATAAACGGGCCTATTTAAAAAAAATAGTTCCTTCGTGAAATTGGCGAACTGCTGCTATCATTCCACGAATATTGGATAATATTAAGGAAATTTACCAGTGTGCGAGCTGTAATTGGAAAGGGCCTGTTGGGATCAGCGGTAAAGCTATTTCGGCATAACAACCATCGGATGGAAGTGTACTGAGATGAGCAGAACAGGGAGGCGTATAGGGCCCTAAACGGGCAGTAATGCAATATTCAACATGGCCCTATTGAGAGTAGGCCGCGATTCAACAGTCTTTCGGATTTTTCTACCTGATGTCCATCGAAAGCATAAACTTTCCATAAAGTATTATCACTGCAATGGTCGGTATGCTTATATTGCAAGAGGCAAAATCCGTAACAGTATCTGGCAGCCTATATCCTTATCGGAAGGAGTCGCATATACCTCAATACAAATAAGTTAATCTGCTATTATAAATAAATCCATTTCGGTTTGATTTTAAAGTCCTATGATGGTGAGAATGTTCGGCGTGGTCATCTCAGCCAGCGGAGATTTCAATTTCATCAAAAGGAACCAATTTGTCGACGAAAAGCACAACAGCCGGATACCCGAATTCATGAAGTGATATTTGATCTATCCCCGATAATGGACATTAAAAGAGTATGACAAGTTTTGTCATACCCGAAATATATCTTTGCAATCCTCAATTCACGTTGAATGTGGGGTTATAAAAATACACATCAAAAAATTAAATTGTAAAAATCATACACGCACAAATAGTGCACGGGAAGCGAGGATAGGTTTATGTATTTATACAGAATACACCTACTTTTGCATTGAAAAAATAAGACCATAAAAACCGGGGAGCGGGTGATTATGCTTGTGCCGGTTAAGTTGCCAACTGAGCTGCGTTTTAGAGCCAATTTTGCAGGCATGGTGGAAGTATAACGCAGGGATGACCGCTCATCAATCCTGCGGATAGGGAAGGTGAGTGAAATGATCTAAAGAACCTGAAATGTTCGAAAAGTGAATTTCCATTGGATGCAAGTGTAATTTTAAAAATTTTTGACTTATGGTAGTTTTATTAAATCAGCGCATTTCTTTTGTAAACCAGACTTCAGTGGAATCCGGACACTTATCTGCCAAATAACCCTCCCGGGTTGTTGGAGCCCCATAATTTCAACAACAGGAATTTCCAGTAAATTATAAACTGAACCGCTCTGACAAGGAATGGATAAAGTACAGATTATTCGATCTGCATAACATTCCCTTAAAACCATCGTTACTACCAACCCTAAAAATCACTAAATATTTTAACTGGCATGAAAACTAAAGAGATACAGATAATACAAACTTCAATAACTTCAACCCTTGATGCTGTTGGAATTATTGATAAATATTACAATAACCTTCAATTTCCCGTGGAACTTCGGCAGAAAGAAAACTTTATGGCTGACGAATTTCAAAGTGCCAAAGATTTTATGGCAAATTATTTTGGAATAACACCTCAGCAGGCTGCATTTCTAACAGCTATATTTATTTTGACAAGTGATGCCGACAGTGATTTTGAAAATAGTAATGAGGCAAATTTCAGACAGATTGCCAGAAAGTTAAATAGTTCAACATCAGAAATGTTCAGATATATAAAGGATTTTGACGGGCTTATTGAGTTGGGTATTTTGAGCACGAATGACGAGATTAATAAGACCCGTCAGAGTCTGAAATTATCTACTCATGTTTTTGAAGCCATTCTGCTGAATACCCCTTATATTCAGGAAAGAAACAGAGAATTTAGCCTGGGATTAAGCGATTATCTGAAAAAACAGAAGGATCATATCATTAAGTGTTCCAGAAGATCATTTCCGGCTTATCGCCTTTTGGAGTTTGCTGAAGAAAATTATAATAAGTTAGGGGAACAATTTCCGTTAATGAAATATATTAATGAGCTAAGTATCTCAACACCTGAAAAAATTCTATTCTTTGAAACATGTGGATCTACAACTTTTCAGGATGGGAAAATCAAGGTGCTTGAATTGGCTGAAATATTATTCAATAACATGACGCTTAAAAAGCAGTTCCTCAGGAATTTGTCAACGGGAGGAAGTTTGCTTGTGAAAGAGGATTTACTGGATATTGAATCCGGCGAATTTCTTAGTGATCTGGAGGTAACTCTGAGTGAAAAGGCGCTTGAAATGTACCTGGGCGAAGAAGTTGAACTATATTCAAGAAAGAAAAGGGATACTAATGTCATTGAAGCGGAAGATATTATTCCAAGGCAACTCTATTTTTCCGGGGAGAGCGAGGAGGATCTGTCGGAATTTGAATCTATGCTAACACCGGAAAATTTTCCTGTTCTTCAAAAAAAGCTTAAGGATGGCGGGATGTCTGTGGGTTTGACAACAATGCTTTATGGAGGTCCCGGAACAGGCAAAACCGAGAGTGTGATGCAAATCGCCAGAAAAACGAAACGAAAGATTGTCAGGGTTGATATTGCCGCCGTAAAGAGTATGTGGCTGGGTGAGAGCGAAAAACTTATCAAGAAGGTTTTTGTAAATTATAATGCCCTTGTCAAAAGGGAGAAAATCTGTCCCATACTGTTTTTCAATGAAGCGGATGCCATTTTTCTCAAACGGAAAACCGGAGATCTGAGAGGTGCAGAGAATGCCCTGAACGCGATGCAGAATATCATTCTTGAAGAGATGGAAAACTTTAGAGGTATTCTGATCGCAACTACCAATCTCGTACGAAACCTTGATCCGGCATTTGAACGGCGTTTTTTATTCAAGATCAAGCTAAGTAACCCTTCCCCGGAGGTAAAGCAGAGGATTTGGGCTGACCGATTACCCCGTTTTCAGGAATCAGAATTTGAGGAAATTGCCCAAAAGTTTGATTTCTCGGGAGGTGAGATCGACAATATTGTACGCAAACTTACCATGAGCGAAATTATTGAAGGAACGATCCCGACTCTTCCTGGGCTAGAAAGGCTTTGTCAGCAGGAAAAGTTTAACCGGAATACCAGACGTCCGATCGGGTTTAAATATTTAGAGCAATAACCTATATTTTTATGCAAAACCATGGTTCATAAACGTAAACCAACCAAAGACCTTGTAATTAAAGTCGAGAGTATTAAAACCAGACTCGAAAGGATCAAATTGAGCAACGAATTTAAAATAATTGGTATGCTGAATAATCAGATGTTACAAATTATGAATTTGTTTGACTGGTCAGACCAGGAATATATTGTAAATGGAAAAAGTGGCCTGACCGATTGTTTCGGGGAAGTAATGATACCTGCAGATTACGATGAAACCTGCTTCCGGGCTGACTATTTTGTTCCAAGGGAAAAGCCAATTGCCTGTAAAAAAGGAGATAAATGGGGAATGGTTTTGCCTGATGGAACGGGGAGTGTTGTTACCGACTTTCTTTATGACAATATAATTCTCGGAGATTACTATTCATTCATGAATTTTATTATCGTTGCCCTTGAAGACAAATATGGGTTTATAGATATCAAAGGAAAATCGCTGACTCCAATTGAGCTGGACGAAATCTACCAGCCTGAGAGCAATATGGGTCTGGTTCGCAAAGGTGAAAAGTTTGGGTTTATTTACTATAATGGTGATTACATTGAGCCGGTCTATGAAGAAATCAGCTTTTGTGATGGTGACTTCCGCTGTCATGTAAAACTAAATGATCAATGGGGGTTTGTTGTCGGTGATAAAAACTACATTTCTGCTCATGACGCTGCAGAAGAGGAGGGGTTGGTGTATTATGGCAGGATTCGTTAGCCAGAAGCCATCGGTTTGCAGCAAAACAATATAAATGTTATTATCATAAAATTCAATAAGTCTTAATAATTAAACACCAATTATGTCAGTCAACAAAAACATCTTTAGCAGATTAAAAGTCTATGACAGTTGTCTTCGCAGTAACGATGGTTGTTCAAAAGAGCTGATCATGGGTAAACTTCGTGACAAAGCAACAGCCGAAATGGAAGAAAGTGGGAAAGCGGGTAATTCAAACAGCATTGAGGTCAACAACCGGCAATTCTACAACGACCTCAAAACAATTGAGGAGGCCTGGCAGATTAAAATTGACCGACAAAAATTGGGAAAAATCAGTATTTACAGGTATAAAGTACCAGGATTTTCAATATTTCCCGCACCCCTAAGTGAAGATTACCTTGCCCGGTTAAAAAATACGCTTTTCCTGTTGCAGCAGTTCAAAGGACTTCCAGACCTTGATTTTTTGAATCCGTTATTTGAAAAAAGGGGGGATGATCAAAACGGCGCGTCAGATCAACAGGTAATCGTTGAATTTGATGGAAATCCGGACCTTATCGGTTTACACCATTTCCCACTATTGCTTGATGCCATTCAGCACAAGAAAGTGGTAAAAATAAATTACAACAGATCGTTTCAACATTTAAAGGAGATCAACTTTTGTCCCTATTTTCTAAAACAACATAACAGCAGATGGTTTCTGTTTGGTACAGATGTTAAACATGAGAAAAGTATATCAAACCTGGCGCTTGACAGAATAAAGTCCATTGAACAGGTTGAAAATATCGCCTTTCTGGAGTCTGCGGTTAACTTTGATAAAGAATATTTTGAGGATATAATTGGAATAACCATTCCGAAAAATCGGGAAATTCTAAATGTAAAACTACGGTTCAAACCTGAAAGACTCTTTTTTGTTAAGACCAAGCCACTTCATAATTCTCAAAAGCCAATTGGCAGCGACCGGGTGGTCAGATTTGAGGTGATGCATAACAAGGAACTCGAATCGTTGATCCTCTATTTTGGGGATGATGTGGAGGTCTTGGAGCCTGAAAGTCTAAGAAAGGCAGTTAAAGCCAGAATAGAAAAAATGCACAAACAGTACCAGCCCATAGAAAACGCAGGTATTGAATACTTTATATAAAATATTTATTAATCATTATTAACCTTTAAAACCAATCCTATGAATTACCTGATTTCCTGTATGGTTTGTTCTACCCAGTTACCCCAAAATTTTAACTGGTACGTTTGTGATAAATGCAATTTCCGGGTGTGTCCGGCATGCCTGATGAAACACAGCGGACCCTATTCCCATTCCGGCGGCATGAAATGCAGTCAATGCGCCTGGGGTAAAATGCAGCGCAAAAAATGATCTTGACCTTAAAATTTTATAGTTAACCTAAATTTTTGAAAATATGGAAATGCAAATAGTTATCCCTGGAATCATAATTGGAATTTTTATTGGTGGATTAATCGGCTGGTTGATTGCCAAGGCAAAAGCAACCACTTTAATACAGTCCGAAAATGCAACCGCACAAACAAAACTCAATGGTCTGGAAAAGGAGTTGGTAGCCTACAAGGCCACAACTACGGCACAATTACTGACAGCCCATGATAACCTGGCAGATAAGCTTAATGAAATCAGCGCTTTAAAGGACAACCTAAAAGAGGTATTTCTTGCCAGGAATCAACTCAGCGAACAATTAGCCACGGCAACTGCCAATCTGAATGCTGCTAATCAAACTATTCTTGAGAAGAATCAGGAGAACAATTTATTAAATGAAAAGCTTAATGTTACAGCTGAACAGTTTAATACCTGCAATCAAAAACTGGCAACATCCGAAGCGAATCATCAGGCCTTAAACGAAAAGTTTGAAACACAAAAGGCTGAGATGTTGGAGTTGGGCAAGAAGTTCAATACGGAGTTTGAAAACATTGCGAATAAGATTCTGGAAACCAAAACCGAAAAATTCACTGAACTCAATAAAACCAATATGAAAGATCTACTTGAGCCGTTGGGTAAAAATATCAATGAGTTTAAAAAAACAGTGAATGAAACGTACGACAAGGAGTCGAAAGAGCGGTTCTCACTGGGTGAAAAGGTCAGGGAGCTGGCCCAGCTTAATCAGGTTATCAGTGAGGAAGCCCGGAATCTTACCAATGCGTTGAAGAGTGAATCAAAAACCCAGGGCCGGTGGGGTGAAATGATCCTGGAAAATATCCTTGAAATGTCTGGGCTCCGAAAGGATGAAGAATACTTTATGGAATACCAGTTGACCGATGTGGAAGGCAATCCATTAAAGTCCGATTCGGAAAATAAAAAGATGCGTCCGGATGCGGTGATTAAATATCCTGACAACCGGAGCGTGATCATCGATTCGAAAGTTTCGTTAAATGCCTTTACAAGGTACCTCGAAGCAACCGATGAAAAAATAAGAAATGAGGCCCTGGCTGCACATGTTACCGCGATTAAAAATCATATCAATACCCTAAGTTTAAGAGGTTATGACGATTATGATAAAGCGCTTGATTTTGTGATGATGTTTATCCCAAGTGAACCGGCTTATATGGCTGCTTTACAGGGTGATCCGAATTTATGGAACTATGCCTACGAAAAGCGAGTTGTGTTTATTAATCCTACCAATCTGATCACCTCGCTGAAGCTCATGGTCGATCTTTGGAAGCGGGAGTATCAAAACCGGAATGCCCAGGAGATTGCAGAAAGGGGAGCCAAACTGTATGACAAATTTGTGGGATTCATTGAAAAGCTCGAAGATGTCGGAAAATTCATCGACAAGGCGCAGGATGCCTATTCCGATTCATACAAGTTGCTGAGCACGGGTAATGATAATCTTGTTTTGCAGGCCACCAAGCTGAAAAATCTGGGGTTAAAAACCAAAAAGGAGTTGGCGAAGGAGAGAGTGGCTCTTGCGGCGGGAAATGAACTATTGGAGTAG